>JGI25613J43889_10000204_pt1 | contig 12726 bp, 10 predicted proteins | sample GraSoi_2013_40cm_FD_43889 | JGI IMG/M metagenome (IMG submission 43889) | reverse complement strand
TGGTGCGAAAAGCGATGCTGCCGGGAGATACGGGATCCTTGTTTTAGATGATATGAAGGAAAGAGCGGGGGCAAGCCCACCTTCCTGACTGAGCATGTTTCTGAGTCGACCTTTTGACTCAACATTAATTACGTGCAGTCCGGAAGGCGGGCTTGCCCCCGCTCTTAGCGCTGAATCTTCATTAGTTCTTACAGGAGCACCTTATGTCGCTGCCTGTGCCGGCGCAACTCATCTCGGAAGACGCCAGCAGCAGTCTCACCAAGTTCCTATTCATGTGCTTATCTCCTGTATCTTCGCAGATGTCAGATCGACACCCGGTCTGCTATCTGGTCTGGGCCGATCGTAATATCTTCAGCGCTCCGGATGCTTTTGGGATCGCGGGCATAAACAGCGTGACTACGTTGTCCTCGCCCAGCGCGAGCGCCAGCCTGTCGGCCTGCTCGACAGTAAGGAAGTTGCGCCCCTGGATAAAGCCAAAGCAGTTTGCTGAACCGCAGCGGCAGTTGAACGGCTCTGCCATCTCCGATTCGGTAGTTAGATAATTGAAACTGATTTCTTCTCCGGCCGCGATATCCCGCAAGGCGCGGAATGTTCGTTCCGTAGTGTTCATGTAGCCGTTGGGCTCGCAACAGTGGTTGAGATATTGCCAGCAGTAGTCAACGTCGTCGTTTGGTCTTCTGATAGCCGGAAAGTTGAGGTGCCGGTTGTTGCCCATTTGAATTGTGTATTTGCTTGGGCGAGTTGAGATGTTTCCCTTCAGATGAAAGATGACGGAATCCTGCTTGATGGCCTGTTTGGCGTAGACACCCTTGAATCCGGCATCGTCTCTTACCTCGATGGCAGGCCTTTCGAGTACGTCATCGATTACCAGAACAGTATTACCTCGCACGGCACTTCTCCTTCCGACGTTTTCAAGTTCTCGCTTATACATCAATTAAGGCGCAAGCAGTGATAGAAAACTATCATTGAGTGAAAAAGTTTTGCGGGGACGGTAAGAGCGGGGGCAAGCCCGCCTTCCTTACTGCAAGTATTTCAAGTTGAGATTGTGACTCAACGTTATCTACGTGCAGTAAGGAAGGCGGGCTTGCCCCCGCTCTTGAACTAACCAAAGCTCAGTCGGTCAGGGCGTAGGTCTGGGCCAGGCGGTGTTCGAGTGCTTCACGCATTTGTGCGCCTAAGCCGGCATATTGGTGAACGAGTCGATTGAGCTGTTCACGCTGCAACGTAATAAAAATGCCCGGTGTTAGCGTGGTGACTGTGGCAGTAGTTGGGATGTTAGCAAGCAGCGAGATTTCACCGAAATAGTCGCCATCCTCGAGCGTGGCAATCTGCACCACATCATCATCGTTAGCGGCACTGACGGCTACCTTGCCGCGGACGATGATGTAGAAACGGCTGCCCTCGTCGCCTTCATTGATGACCGTACGGCCGGCGGGAATGTATTCCGTACTGAACATGCTGGCAATGTTCTTGAGGTAATTCTGATCGAGATTCTTAAACAACGGCACATCGCGCAGGATGCTGGTGTCCGTAACCTGGAAATCGCCCTCGGCCGACATGGTGGTGCCATGCTGGCGACGCCACATTTCAGCGTAGTTTCCGCCGAAGGAAATCAGCATCGCATGGGTTCCGAGTTCGATTATGCGGCCGTTTTTGAAGACAAAGATGTGATCGTAGTCCACTACTGACTGAAGCCGGTGGGTAACCGTTATTACCGTGCGTCCCACTGACACGCGCTCGATAGTTTCATTGATTGCGGCTTCGGTAGAAGGATCGAGAGCCGAAGTCGCTTCATCGAGAATCAGCAATGAAGGATTCCGAATCAACGCCCGGGCAATAGCGACCCGCTGCCGCTGACCGCCCGAGAGACGGCCGCCACGCTCGCCGACGATGGTGTTGTAGCCTTCGGGCATCTGAATCACGATGTCGTGCAACTCCGCGGCCTGTGCCGCCGCTTCGACTTCAGCATCAGTCGCCTCCGGTTTGCCCAGACGAATGTTTTCGCGAATGCTCGTGTTGAAGAGAAAACTCTCCTGAAAAACAATTCCGACCTGCTGGTACAGCGAGTCGAGCTGCGCTTCGCGCAAATCTATTCCGTCAAACGTGACGCGTCCGGCTTGCGGATCATACGAGCGCATGATCAGATTCAGAGCCGTGCTCTTGCCGCAGCCGCTATGTCCGACAAACGCTATGCGCGCGCCGGCCGGAAGATTCATGCCGACGTTTCGAAGATTATGTTGTTCGGGTGTGTAGCCGAAGCTCACATTCTCAAAGCGGATATTCGACAGGAAATTTGGCAGCGTTCTGGCGTTCGGCTTTTCGAGAATAGTTGGTTCTTCGTCGAGCAGTTCTCGGATGCGTTGCATGCCGCTGGTCGCTTGCAGGAGTGAAGGAGTGACCGCCGTCAATCCCATCACTGCCGTACTGACCGAAATGAAGAGTGCGTTGAAGGCGACGAGAGACCCGATTGATAACGACCCTCGAAACGCCAGATAAGAGCCACCACTGATTAGCGCGACGTTGAAGAGCAGCATGAAGATGTTTGGACTACGCTCGCTGGTGTAGCTAAGAAAATTGAAGCGCGTGGCGAGCCGCGCGAGTTTTTCCGCCTCGCGCTCAAAAGTTGAAACGATAGACTGCCTGAGACTAAACGCTTTGATGATTGGTTGGGCGCCCAGGTTTTCATGGATCGTACTCGTAAGCGCGGCCTCTTCGTTGCGCAATTCGTAACCGCTCTTGAGGGCACGCGGAGCGATGAGTCTGGGCCCGATCACGCATAGTGGCAGTCCCAGGATTGCTCCCAACGCGAGTCGCCAATCGAGAGCGAACAAGATACAAACGCTGAAAATAATGTTGATGATACAAAGCGAAGCGCCCGGAACGCCGAGCACAACCGCCTGCTCAATCGCCGTCAGGTCCGAAGAAAAACGCGCCGCGATGTCGCCGGTGCGGATGCGAGCATAGAAACCCAGCGATAGTCGCTGAAGATGTCGAAACATCTCTTTGCGGAGGTCGTTAAGGATGCGCGCGCCAAACCAGGCATAGAGGTAGTCTCTGACGACCTGCGAGGTTCCAGTCAGCAGAAATCCGCCGCCAAGTCCGGCAAGGATCAAGGCCAGGGCAGTGGCGTTTCGCGGCACGATCGCAAAGTCGATGATCAACTTCAGACTAAGCGCCAGCAAAATATTGAACGCCCCTTCAATCAGCAGCGTCGCCACCAGCACCGCCGCGCGCGCTCCGTAGGGCTTCAGGTAGGAAAAGAGGATTCTCAGTAGCCTCCCGGGGCCCATCATCACTACCGGGGAAGCAAGTTTTGTGTTTACGTTCGACATTTTTGAGCATCCTCGACCGTCACAGGTGGATCTGGCAAAGCTACCAAGTAAGTTTCCGAGCACCTTCTACGTACAAAGGCGTAGCTTCATCGGGAAAACTATCATCGCGGTTCCCTATAATGCTTAACAGTTAGTTTGCGATGAAGAAAGAGTATTTCAACTGGCTTTGCCTCAAAGGCAAAATGCAATATTGGGCAGTGGGGTTTTCACGAATGCCCCAACGGGGCTACGGCCTGCAACCCAGGGTTGCCGCTTCGGCTACCCTGGGAACTAGTAAGAAAAGAAATTTCAACCGCAACGCGGTTGCGTCGTTTTCTCAGAGAGAAAATGCAACGAGCAGACGCAACCGCGTTGCGGTTGAAGGCAAGATCTTTTCTTTACCCAGGGTAGCCGAGACGGCAACCCTGGGCTGCGGGCCGTAGCCCCGTTGGGGCATCATCGACATTTTCTGTAAGTATTGTCGAATACAGGTTATATTTGCCCGGAACCTTAACATCACCGCGCGCATGGGAACCCCGACTTCTGTGTGGGAATTTCAGCGGAGTCCAAGACACGTTAACCCCGAGATGTTGCATGGACGCGCCTGGTCCCCACGAGCTAACTCAACTACTGGTTGCCTGGAGCGACGGTGACGAGGCTGCCCTTGACCGGCTGGCTCCTCTCGTAAATGCCGAACTCCATCCGAAGCGTTATATGAGCCGGGAACGCGAGGATCATCTGCTGCAGACCTCGGCGCTAATCAACGAAGCTTATCTCCGACTGATTAACTGGAAAGATGTGCGCTGGCAAAACCGGGCACACTTCTTCGGCGTTGCCGCGCAGATGATGCGGCGCATTTTGGTCGACTTTGCCCGCCAGCGCCCGCGCGTCGAAAAAGAGATTGAGGCCCACCATATTTCGCTCGACGAAGCGATGACGGTTACGAATGAAAAGGACATGGATCTCGTCGCACTGGATGAAGCCCTGCAGAGCCTTGGCAAAGTTGACGAGCGCAAGAGCAAGATTGTTGAATTGCGTTTCTTTGGCGGCCTCAGTGTTGATGAAACCGCGGAAGTCCTCAAGGTAGCTCCCATCACGGTGATGCGGGAATGGAACAAAGCAAAGGCCTGGCTCTATCGAGAGCTGAGTCGTGCATAAGATTTTTTTGGAGTGCGGCGACCTGTCGCCGCTTTGGTCGGCCGCGACCTGTCGCGGCCTCGAGGGTAGACACTTATCATGAGAAAAGTGGCGTCAAGCCGCCACGGACCAAAGCGGTGACAGGTCACCGCACTCCAAAAGAGTGCACCGCACTCCAAAAAAGTCGCGCATAAGATTGAATGACCCCCGAGTTGTGGAAACAAGTTGACGCGTTGCTCGACGCGGCCCTGGAGCTCCCACCCGAAAAGCGAGAGCAGTTTGTGGTGGAAGCTTGCGACGGCAGCGATGAATTGCGCGAAGAGGTGTTGAGCCTCGTTAGAGCGCAATCCAAGGCTTCAGCCTTCATGGAGCGTCCAGCCATGAAGGTAGCGGCGCAGGCCCTCGCCGAGGACTCAAGTCTCACTAAACATACTTCCCTGATTGGGCATGAAATTGGCACTTACAAGATTGAGAAAGTGCTTGGCCTTGGGGGAATGGGCGAGGTTTACCTCGCGCGCGAAACCAAACTCAATCGTCGCGTTGCCCTGAAATTTCTTCCCGCGCAATTCGTCGCTGACGCTGAGCGCGCCAGTCGTTTTGAACGTGAAGCGCAAGCGCTCTCGTCCCTTAATCATCCCAACCTCATAACCATCTACGAAGTCGGAGTTATCAACGACCTTCACTTCATTGCTATGGAGTTTGTTGAAGGCCATTCGCTGCGCGAGATGATGAGCAGCCCGATGAAGCTGCGAGACGTTCTTTCGATTATTGCCCAGGCCGCCGAAGCGCTCTCGGCCGCTCATCAGTCGGGCATCATCCACCGCGACGTAAAGCCTGACAACATCATGGTGCGAGCGGATGGTTATGTGAAGGTGCTCGACTTTGGACTGGCAAAGCTCTCCGAAGCCGCGGTGTATGGGACCTCGCCAGATGCAGCCCACGCCATAGCCTACACGCAGGCAGGCGCAACCATGGGCACCCTGGGATTGGTCGCCGGACGGTAAGAAGCTCGGCGGAACGTTTAGCGGCAGCAGTGGAAGCGGAATTGGATACTATTCTTTCGCTACCGGGCGATACGAGAAACTAGCCGTTTACGACGCCCTGCCGATGTGGCTGCCTGACAGTCGGCGCTTCGTTTTTTCCCACGAGGGGAAAGCATTCATTGCTGATATCGAAACCAGGACAGTGCGAGAAATGTATTCGCGCCAGCCGGAGGAAGTTCGCAGCATCGCAGTTAGCCACGATGGCCGGCTGCTTTATTACACGCTGTTTTCATCGGAAAGCGATATCTGGTTGCTGGAGCTGAATTGAGGTTTGGAAGAGTTCTCAAGCCTGAAGAAATGATTCAGTTACCTAGTCTCAGGGTCAGGAAGGGCGGCTTGCCCCCGCTCTTTGAAAGGCTCACAACGTAGCAAGTAGTTCAGCAACTCACTTAATCTCAGGGTCAGGAAGGCGGGCTTGCCCCCGCTCTTTTCTTAATTTCTTTTGTCGTAACTTCTCCATCCCAACTCTTTCATTGCTTTGGATAACTTCTCAGAATCATCTGGCCACCACCAGTCCTGATCTACCCTCAAAGGCTCTTGACCTCCCGAATAGAACGCTTTGAAACTCGACCATCGGTAATCCTTTGCGGAAGAAACCAGTTTGGCCTTCACTGGATTAGCGTGAATGTAATTGATCTTCTGCCAAATCATCCAAGAACTCCAAAGCGGTATGGCTTTGAAACTATCCTGCCAAACACTATGCGAACCGTAAGAGTCTTGTTTGAATTCGATACCAAGTGCAGTCTTAGTAATGGCTCTGGCCGCGAGACTCTTCAATTTGCCAGTGAATTCAATAATGCGTCCATCCCGTGGATTAACTATCAAATGTAAATGTTCAGGCATCAAGACGTAAGCGATCAATTTACAGGGCCATTCCTCAAGCAAGTCTGAAAGAATGTCGATGAACGACTGACAGCATCTTTCCTGGTTAAAGATTGGTAACCTATTGAGAAAGTTTCCAGTGATAAAATGCAGGGCGCCAGGCAGATTCAGGTTGGACCATTTGCGAGCCATGAGAACAAGGAAGCAAATCCAAAGAGCGGGGGCAAGCCCGCCTTCCTGACCCTGAGGTTATGGGAATTGCTGAGTTTCTTGCTAGGTTGTGAGCCCGCCTTCCTGACCCTGAGGTTATGGGAGTTGCGAGTTCTGGCGAAGTTGAAGGCTTCTCCAAGTGGCCGAATTCAAATAAGGGTCACACAGTTGTTAATAAATCCTCCTGCCCATCGTTTGTAAGGTTGGAAGACGATTTCAGGAGGATGCAGTGCAGGCAACCGCTAAAACATTGAGATTAGTTACCGCAGAACCTCCGGGAGAGCTTGAAGCGCTCTTCCGCGACCATCACGACCGCGTTTTCCGCACCGCCCACCGCATCACCGGCAGCCCCGCGGATGCCGAAGACGTGCTGCAGACTGTTTTTTTGCGGCTCGTAAAAGGCCAGGAGACTTACGACCTTTCAGAAAATCCGGCAGCCTACCTGTCACGGGCAGCCATCAATGCTTCCCTCGACTTGATGCGCAGCCGAACACGCGCGAAGTCAGTCGGACTTGCTGACGTAGATGCCGAGGCAATTGAAAGCCGTTGGCAAAGCCCCGAGGCCGAGCATGCCGATCGTGAGCTGCAAATGCTGATTCGCCAGGCCGTCGCCGGTCTCGGCAAGACCGCGGGCGAAATGTTTGTACTGCGTTATTACGAAGGTTACGACAATCAGGAGATCGCGAAAATGCTCGACACGTCACAGATGGTTGTGGGTGTTGTGTTGCATCGCGCCAGGACAAGACTAAGACAAGAGATAGGGCACTTTCTGGAGAAACATCATGAAAAGCAATAATGATTTTGACGCAATTCTCGACAATGCTACTGCGGAGATTCGCAGCGAGACTGTCGATTCGGCGGTAGTTGATAAGGCGGCTGAGCGTGTTTGGGCACGTCTGGCCGCTGAAACGTCCGAACTTAAAACTGAGCGTGTCGCCGCCGACAGGATCGGCGACTGTGACGATTTTCAGTCACTCATTCCTGCTTATCTGACGGGAAGTTTATCTGAGGCTCGCGCACTGTTGCTGGTCGACCACACGCATGAGTGTATCCCTTGCCGTAAGGCGATGAAGGATGCGCGCTCGCGCAAAGTTGCGCCGGCGAAAAAGGCGGTGGCAACGCGTCGCTACAGTATTCAGCCAGTTGTCTTGCGTTGGGGAATTGCCGCGGCCCTGGTTATTGGATTGGGGCTCGTCGCGCTTCCGTTTATTCAACGCTGGTCGCCGCTCGGCGGCAATCTGGAAGCAACTGTGCAGGCTGCTGAAGGACAAGTTTTTCAAATTGCGGATACTCAGAGCGCGCCTGTGAAGATCGGCGACAAGCTACAAAAAGGCGATCTTATTCGCACCGCAAAGGATTCGCACGCGTTTGTTCGTCTCGGCGACGGCTCGGTCATTGAGATGAAAGAACGTTCGGAGTTTTCTCTAAATAACAACTCGCTCGGCACCACCATTCATTTGAACCGCGGCGCAATCGTTGTCGAAGCTGCCAAACAAGGTAAGCGGCATCTCTTCGTCGACACTGATGACGGTTCGCACGTTTCGGTTACCGGCACTGTGTTTTCCGTTAACAGCGGCACAAAAGGCTCACGTGTGTCGGTGATCGAAGGCGAAGTGCACTTGGATCATGCAGGCAGCGAACGCGTGTTGCGCGGCGGAGAACAGGCAACCACGAACACGGCTATCGCCACGATTCCGGTCAAAGATGAAGTGTCCTGGAGTCGGAAGGCTTCACAATACGCAGAAACACTGAAGGCCTTGAGTTCGCTGAATCATGAGTTGAGCAAGGTTGCTCAGCCGGGAGTTCGCAACTCTACTCATCTGCTGGATTTGATGCCCGAGAACACGATCGTCTACGCGGCGCTTCCTAATCTGACTACTACCATCCTCGAATCGCACCGGATCATGCAGGAGCGAATCAACCAGAATCCGGCGTTGCGTGAGTGGTGGGGCAAAGCGCGGGCTGGAAATCACGGTCCAAACGTCGAGCAGGTTGTGGGCAGCATTCGTGAATTTGGCGAGTATTTGGGAGACGAGATCGCGGTTTCAGTTTCCATGGACGAAAGTGGTGAGCCTGTTTCACCACTCGTGTTAGCAGAGCTTAAGAATTCTGAAGGCTTCCAGCAGTTTCTCGAGCAACAAATCGCCAAATATGCAGGCGAGCAAAAAGCAGGTTCTGAACAACGACGCCCGGCGATCCGTTTCATAGCGGATCCCCTGACTGCAACTGCGACCGCTACTGAACCAGGCAAGAAAGCCGATGAGCTCTACGTCTGGATTCAAAAAGATCTGTTTGCAGCCAGTCCGCAGCTCAGCCAGCTTCGGGACTTGGCGGCGAAGGTTCAGAAGGGTCAAACCAGCAGTTTTACTGGCACAGCCTTCCACAATCGCGTGGCCCAGGTTTATCAGGAAGGCGCGGGTTTGGTTGTAGCCGCCAACCTCGAACGGCTGATAGCGAAGGCGAAGCCGGAGCTTACAAAAGGTAACGACGCTGAAAAGCGCGAGAGCGCGCTGAAACAACTTGGCATTCTGAACCTCAAGTATTTCGTGCTTGATCAGACGAGCCTGGAAGGTAAAACGCACACTACGGCCAACGTATCTTTCAGCGAAGCTGAGCGTGGCATTCCGTCATGGTTGGCTGACCCTGGACCGATGGGTTCACTCCAATACATTTCGCCGGACGCCAACGTAGTCGCAGGTTTTGTCGTTAGGGATCCAGTTAAGTTAGTCGACGATTTGCTTGGTGTGCTGGAAACAGTATCGCCTGATCTGCGGAAGAACCTCGACAAACAGCAGGCCGATCACGGTCTCGACATTCGCAAGGACATCGCGGCGCCACTCGGCGGAGAATTTGCCTTCGCGATTGATGGTCCGATTCTGCCGACCCCGTCGTGGAAGATGGTGTTTGAAGTAAACGACTCGGCGCATTTGCAGCAAACCCTCGAACGGATTGTCAGCGAGATCAACAAAGAGGCTGCGAAGTTTGGCAAGACCGGTTTGGTTTGGGATCGCGTCGATGTATCCGGTCGTACTTATTACACGCTGAAGTCAGCGGACTTTGGTGTGGAAGTGAATTACACCTACGTTAATGGCTACGTTGTGATGGGCCCGAGCCGGGCGATGGTGGCGCTGTCAGTCAAGCGGCAGGAGGAAGGTTACACGCTACCCCGCTCTGCTCGATTCACCGCTGGTTTGCCGGCTGACGGCAACACTAACTTCTCGGCAGTCTTCTATCACAACCTGGCGCCACTGGTGCAGCCGTTTGCCGATCGCATGGCCAGCGCTGCAAGCAATCTGCCGCAGGAACAACAACAGGCCATCAAGGCGATGGCCGCCGACATGCCGCCAACTCTTGCGTACGCTTACGCGCAGGGCGACAGCATCACGTTTGCAGCGAACACTGAAGGCGGGCCCTTCGGCTTGAGTCCGGCGACTTTGCTGGGCGCGCCGAACTCGTTGGAGATGCAGCATATTCTTCAACAGGGAATGAAGAAGTAGGAAATTTCAAAGGCAGAATTCAGGACTCAGGACTCAGGAGTCAGAATTCAGGAGTAAGAGACAGCAACAGGCAATTGAATTTCAATTGAGTACGTCGCTTACCAACCTTCCGAATTCCAACTTCTGACCCCTGAATTCTGAGTCCTGAATTCTGAATCTAAGACTAGAAGGGAATTGCATCATGAGAAGTTTTCATACGAAATCGCAGGTATTGGGCATCGCACTCCTTGGCCTGGTAACCCTCTTGCCGGCATGCATGCATCGGACGGTTGTTCAAGTCGGTAGTCACAAGGTAACCGTTTTGCGGCATGGATTTGAAAACAAACTCAAGGTCTCCGACCAGGCATCAGTGCCCACATTTGAGTACGTTGGGATGAGCGCCGATCGCAAGCAACTAAAGGTTTCGATCAAGGGTGACAAGATATGGGTTAACGACGTTGCCGGCGAGCTGCGTGCGGGAGACTCCGTGTTGCTTGGCGACGAAGGCGTTGCGGTTAACTCAATGGATTACGGCGAGACTGAAAAGTATTTGCGCGCCAATAGCTCTGGCACAAACACGACCGCGCAAAACTAAGATCCACGAAAGCGATCTTGAAAAGCTAATTCGGAAAGAAACTAGCCGCGGATGAACGCAGATAGCTTTGCCTCAAAAGTCCTCGGGTACGCAGCTCTCAAGAATCGGAATTGGATTTAACTCCGAAGGAGTTCGCTAACTTTGGCCCAGGGTTTCCTACCCTGGGAAACAAGGCGGTTAAGGTCCTCTTTACTCTGAAAGAGTTAAGGAACCGAATGGAACTCTTTCAGAGTTAGGAGTTCAAGATTGACCCAGGGTAGGAAACCCTGGGCTAAAGTTAGCCAACACCTTCGGTGTTAAGTCTCTTCCAGACTTTTGAGGCAAGGCCAACGCAGACAAACGCGGATATGATTTAGACGTCATTGAAAATATTTCTTTGTTTCTGATTCGGGTGTATCCGGTTTAATCCGCAGCTATTCTTCCTTGAGGAAGGCTCATGAAACTTATTTGCATCTCCCTCGGTTCCTGGTTAGTTGGACTCTCGGCCATCTTGTGTATGTTCGTTGTTGTCGAAGGCGAGAGCCTGGCTGCGTCAGACCTCAAGACTGCGACCGTTACTTCATTAGCCATCACCGCACTACTCTTCTCGCTCGCCTATGCTCCATCTCTCTATTGGCTCCGCAAGCGACTCGGCGGTTGTCGTCCGGCCGCGCTTTTTCCCGTAGCCTCTGCACTGGTTATCAACCTTCCGGTTTTTTTAATCGGAATTTTGGCAATCGGCAGAACTTTAGGAGCGGTTGAAGCGTTTGCATTCATCGGTGCATTCGTCCTGATGGGAACAACGTTCGGTCTTGCTTTTGTTTGGAATTATGGAAGCGGGGAGCTACAGTCTGCAAAATGGAGTTATCTGAAACAATCCAGGAACAGGCGAGTATTCCCAATCCGGCAAACATCCCTCCGGTCATTGATCTCAACGGACTAAGTGTCACTTTTGGCGGACGTCCAATCCTCCAGAATCTTCAAGGGGAACTACGCGGCCGCGCTATTGGCTTGCTGGGGCCGAACGGCGCCGGCAAGACAACCCTGATTCATACCCTGCTCGGCTTTCATCTTCCTTCCTCAGGTACGGCTCAAATCTTTGGTCAGGACATCATTACTGACGCCAAGCAAATCCGTTCGTTCGTCGGTTATATGCCGGAGCGCGATTCGTATATCGCGAAGATGAGCGCGGTGCATTTCGTCCGGCTGATGGCCGAACTTTCCGGCTTGCCACCCGAAGCTGCGCTCGAACGGGCACATGAGGCGCTGTTTTATGTGGGCCTCGGCGAAGCACGTTATCGCAGTCTTGATACTTACTCTCTGGGGATGAAGCAGCTTGCCAAGCTTGCACAGGCGATCGTTCATGGCCCGAGTTTGATCTTTTTGGATGAACCAACCAACGGCCTCGATCCGCCGGCGCGTCAACGAATGATCCGCCTGGTGCGTGAAATTCGCGACAGCGGCAAAGCAAATATCGTGTTGTCGTCGCATCTGCTGCGCGACGTCGAAGAGTGTTGTGAAGAGATCTTGATTCTCAAAGACGGGCGGCTGGTGGTTTACTGCAACCTGGAGGAAGAACGCAAATCGAATCGCAAGTTTCTGTTGCTGGAAATACGCGGCGAGCAGGACAAGTTTACCGAAGCCATTGGCGCGCTGGGTTGTGAATATGCAATAACCGGCGACCATCGCGTCAAAGTTGTGCTACAAGGCGGAACTGAAGTGCGAGACCTTTATCGGCTCGCCTCCCAATTTGATGTGCAGATTAGGCGGCTGAGTTACAAACGCGATTCTCTGGAAGACATCTTTCTAAAGGCGATGGAGAACGGCCATGGCGGTTTATGAGCACACCTACAAACAGTATCTCGGGAAACTGACTCCGGAGTGGAGCCGGTTTTTAGTGATACCGCGTCATGCCTTTCGCGACGTTTTCAAGTCGAAGCTGTTTACCGCTTTCTTCGTCATTTGTTTCTTACCGCTCTTGTTCGAAGCGATTCTGATTTATTTGCACCACAATGTAAGCGCGCTTGCCATTATGAAGATAAACGTCAGGGAGTTGATTCCCATTGACGCCTCCTTCTTTCAATTCTGGGTGAACTTTCAGGCGTGGCCCGCCTACTTAGTGATGTTGCTGGTCGGCCCGCCGCTGGTCTCGC
>JGI25613J43889_10000202_pt1 | contig 12765 bp, 19 predicted proteins | sample GraSoi_2013_40cm_FD_43889 | JGI IMG/M metagenome (IMG submission 43889) | reverse complement strand
CTTCAACCAGGCACGCGCATTATGGACGCGAGTATTTTGATCCGATTCTTTAGACATGCGATTTCTCCATCCAGCCCCGCCGGTTCAGGCCGCTCCCAGACGGAGAAACCTGTCAGGTCTGTTCTAGCGCTTCAGGAATTTCCTGAGTAGAAAGTAGAGCGCTAAACCGGTTGGGAAGAGCGCCAGGACGCCCAATATGCCCACGAACAGGATCAGGTCGCCAAAAGCGGACATGCCTGCCGAGGCTTGTGCTGCCGCACCCTGTGTAAAGAAATCGTAAACATAAACGGCGCCACCGGCGGCCAGACAGGCCAGCACATACCCGCCGATCACCAGGCCCAATTTTGCCGGCCAACCCAGCTTTGACATCACAACGGCCTCCTTAAGCCGCCTCTTTCAACGCCCGTTCCAGCAGGTCGCTGACGTTAAGTTCCTTTGCCCATCGGCGTAGATAATCCAAATCGAGCTTGCCTTGCATCGCCGATCTCTCCATATACTTTGCGCGCCAGTTCATCCCCAAGCAGCAAGCCTGCCAGTTTGAAGCGCAGTTCGGCTTCATTTGCGTTTGGGAATCTTGAACGCAAACCTGTCATTGCCAATATGCGCGCGGACGCATTCAGTTGCGCCAGCGCCCGCATTTTGCGCATGGGACTGGCCTGCCACCATAACTGGATTTGCAGGGCTTCCATTTTGGGATGGGTATCGGAAGAAAACGTGCTCATGTCCTTATTCTACTCCAGTAAAAGTTGCACAGGACAACTCTCCCTTGAACGCCCCTCCCTGCGGTCACAACATGCACCGGGTTCACCCACTTCGCCCAGCGCCGGTCTTCATTGAAATATCCTAACTCTTCCAGCCGGAGATACGAGAGCTATCATTTGGGTTTGGCGGGGTTCTCGTCGTCGGTTGCCCAATCTGCCGGGTTCGTTTCTATGTAATTAGAGATGCGGTTGCAATCGTCGTCATTGCGGATGATATGTTCGTAGTAGTTGCGCTGCCATAATTTCCCGTCAAATACAGGCCATCCCGACTGCTTCACCCCGCGAATATATTCATTGGTCGTCATCGTTTTGAACCATTGAATGATTGTTGGTAGGGGCGCACCTGCGTGTGCGCCCTTATTGTTCGACACAGCAGGGCCGACACCCAGGTCGGCCCCTACGTCGTTGATAACAATGGTCCCATGAAAATGGTTCGGCATAATGACGTATGCGCCCAAAGAAACCGTCGGGAATTTGTGCCCCAATTCCAACCACCATTTTTCGATCATTTGGCCGGCGGCGTTCAATCCTATCTCCCCATCTACGACCTCCCCAAACAAACATTCGCGTCTCTGCGTAACGATGGTGACGTAATATGCACCCTCGGATGCGTAATCGTACCCTTGCAAGCGAATGCTTCGACGACGGTGTTTATCAGGATCGTATTTCATGATGATTTCGTAGCGGGCGTACCTATGTGTGCGCCCGCGCACTGACTTTCGATATGTTCAAAGCGGAGCGTATCACCTTGAGAATTTGTTATTTCAGGTAAGCCCTATTCTAGTATAATTATTTTGTGAGCCAGACTTTCGAAAAAATTCGCCGATTGATTGGGAAGGAACAGGTCCAAATATCTGTTCATGGTTATGATGAACTTGCCGATGATGGCCTGACAATTCGCGAAATCCTATCAGGCGTTTCTGATGCCCTTGTTCTTGAAGATTATCCTGATTACCACAAAGGTCCTTGCACACTGGTTTTGCAAAAAGATAAACAGGACAAGCCCATCCACGTCGTATGGGACTTCCAAAAGGCGCGCACGCCCCTGCTGTTTTGGTCACTGCTTACCGCCCCGACCCCGAACGCTGGAGCGATGATTTTACAAGGAGAGTAAAATGACAAAACGCCATGTAGTCAAATTAATCCATGTTGGCGAATATGCCGCCGAGGTCAGTGTTGATCTTCTTTACACGGATGACGACTGGTCTCCCTATCTTTCTCTGGATGATGCGACAAAATTGGATGATGTGCGCGAAGCCCTGCAAAGCAAGGATTTGGAAACTGCGCAAAAGCTTGCCCGTGTGTACAAACTTTCACCGCTCGCGGTTTGACCGCCAACCAGTTCCTTGAACAGATCGAATAACTTGATCGGTCAACGCCCTCTCAATAGAGGGCGTTTTTATTTTCTGACATAACAACTCTCCCTCGGTCGTATGCTCCCACCACATCGTCCCGGTGCTCTTACGGGAGCGCCGGTCTTCATAGGCCGAGGCGGGCAGCTTGAAATGCAGGATGCTTTCGATCTGCTCGAAACGGAGCGTCACTTCTCTTTGACTTTCAGAAAGGCCGCGCAAGTGGTTTTCCAGAGGAATATATTTGCCAGCCATCATGATTCCTTTCTTTACGGTTTCCTATCCCTCTATCTTTTTCCCTGGTATTCATCTGAATATCGCCATAATGCCCGGTCTAAAGTGCGTATAGAAACATTATTCTCTATAGCCAGTGCTCGACAGAATTGGGTATATTCCCACCAGAAATCAAAATCATAATCGATTTCATCTTCAATCCCTAGCGACCATAATGCGCGAAAATCAAGTATTGGATACGGCTCAGCGTGCATCCAATGCAGCACCACCGAGGCAGTTGGCCAACTAACTCCCTGCAGAAGAGTGAGAACCTCGATGCGCAAGCGTTCGCTTGGTGTGGATAGAGCAGTACGTGTCACAGCCTCAATGTAATCATCCGAGTTACTTGCCACGAGTGGTCTACTTCGCGGTGTCTTCCAACTGCACAACGCTTGAAATTCAGGTTTCAAGAAATAGCCTCGTTTGCGAACTTGTAGAGCCATGGTCGTTTCTATTTCGGCATCAAAGTCGGTTGGATAGCTTGCTGCAAGTTCAGGAATGGATGATTTATCAAAGCGGATTGCAAACATTTATCCCGCGCCTTCTAATGTCTCTGGGATGGATGCCCATACTGTGGTTTCTTTGTTTGCCATTTGATACCTCCATCAAGAAATTTCGATGATAAATGTGCAAATTCCAAAAGCCTTCGTGATATCCACGTAATTAGCATTGTCAGTTAACGTACCGATATGAAGTTGGCCAATTTCTTCAATACGGCGCAGGTGATAATTTAATTGCTCCCGCGTATTTTTCCAGAGACGTTCCGGCACGGGGAAGATACAAAAAACTGCCATTCCGCTAGCGGGCGCACTTTTCTTGCGCAATACAAGTATATCTTCGATAATTCCATCCATGTTACGCGTCATCGGACGGGAAAGCAGTTCTAAACCGTCCGCCCTCCAATTTGTATTGGCTGTTTTCATTTCGATGTGCCATTTCAAGCCGTCAAAAGAGAAGCATATGTCGGAACGCCCACCACCTGCATAGCTATCTTCAAGAGTAATCTTTTCAAAGCCGTCTTGCTGAGCAAGTGCAACTGCCAACTCGAATTTAAGCCAGCCTTCAAACTTGGCACGTTGCTGGCAGGCCATTATGGTTACATCTTTGCGCCTGGACAGAATTTCTGACAACGAACCTTGGACAACCTCAATCAGCCTGCTCATATTTCTCCCTTAACCACCGAGTCGGCATAAATATTATCTGGGTTTCTTTTGTTCATCACATAAATTTGAAAGTTTCGAGTTAATCTTCTGTCGCTCTTCTCTAGAAAGCTTCTCGCCCTGCCAGATATTTCCCAGTTCATCGGGCAGACGAGTGTGGGACCAAACGGCAACGGAAGGGTTTATCACAGAGACCGAGCCTTCTTCGGTGGCCCACACCACCGCTCCGTTTACAAATACGTTCAAGTGATCTGCTTTAAGGAAATTTCCCAGGCGCACGGCATTCTTGAATGCCTGTCTGCTTGGATTGACCGATGCAATCTTCCATTTCTTGCCTTGCCGGATTGCCCAGGCTTCACCAACGTTCCGATAGTTGCCACGGAAATTCTTTACTTCAAGAACCCATACGCCGGGCGGTCCGACCAATACAACATCCAGATCCCCTTTGTTTCGTCCGGGGAGGCTGATGTTTCGGAAGAGGCTCCACTGGCCGTCAAGGGTTTGGATGATTATCTCGACGGCTCGGTCTTCACCATCTTGTCCGCGCCGATATTCATCAATCTGTTTGTCTAGTCTCTTTGTGAGTTGGTCAGGAATCAACATGAGAAGCCATCCAATTAGAAGACTCGATACCAGCGTAATAACAAGTGCAGTTAAACCAAATTGTGTGGTGACCAGTTCGGTTATGGGCCTGGCATTTGGGTGTGGTTTGAGACCGTCGATAATCATGTTTCCGCCCAGCATAAAAATGACCGTAAAAAATATCCCTAATATTAATCCTTCAATAAGTATGAGAAAGGATTCCCTGCGTTCTGAATAGCTTCTTCCTCCTGAAACAATATGAATGAATCCTGCGGAAGGTGCAGGCTCCTTGATGGCCTGCTCAAGTCGGACAAGCGATAACGTGATAGCCGCTTTTCGGACCTGCTCGTCCCATGCATTCTCAGCCGCGTAGCCCAGGTCTTTGAGCGACAGTTGTTTTGCCTCTACCAACATTCCCATTGGCTGGCCTTTATAGGGAGGCAGGGGCCATCGAGTAGCCCGTGCTTGCTCGACGCTGATTGGGATTTCCATAGGGGGCTCGGGAGATATGCTTGGCAGGTTTTGCCTTTCATCTTCTTCTCCGGGCAATTCAGCACCTAGGAGCGCTTTGGCAGCATCTTTTAGTTTGGAGCTATAGGCAGATTGGGCTGCCCACTCCAGTCTGTCACGCGTTAGAAAGCCTTCGTCCAGCAATTCGCCTAATGGACGAGGGTTATTTTTTAGCCACAATACTTTGCGAGCTTCTTCAAGATTCATGTTTTATCCTTCCCAATCCTTCGCAATCAATTCCGCCTGTTCGAGCACGGTTTGTGTAGCCCTCTCCTGCTTATTCGGAGGATAGCCGTGATGGCGCAAAACCCTCTTGATCATCACGCGCAGCTTGGCGCGCACATTTTCCTTGACTGTCAATCGATGGTGACGTTATATTGGACTCGCGAATTTCATGGGCCAGTTCGATCCACTCAACTACCACTTCAGCCACTTCGATGGCGCGGTTCTGGTAGGCGAGTTTATCTCTTTATGTCACCATTTTCGTTATCCCTTAAGCTCATCATTTGCGTAAAGGCGTTAACCGCTTGCAGCTCGATATTTGAATAATCTGCAGACGATCCGTGGTTGACTAAGGTCGCGAGTAGCTTATCTGTGTCGTAGTCATTTTTGAGCCGCTCAAAATCAAACTCACGGACTTTGTTCGTTACTAACTCAAAGGTAGCATAAGTGATGAGTAATTTCGGTAAGGAGTGGACATCTTTTGACAATTGATTGTAAACGTAATTAGTTGCAATTTCTTTTTCGCCTAGAATCTTGTCTGATTGCCACAGTGCCAAAATACGATAATAGGAAGTTGGGTACAGAACAAATACATTTTGATTTTCTTCAAGCAGTTCTTTATGTAATCTAGCGATCATTATTGATTTCAAAACCTCTTTTTCAGCCTGCCCAACTTTTAGCTGTCTATTATCTGACAGCAATTCGAAAATTATTTCGGAAGCAAAAGAAAGAGAAGAAGTTGATGAAATCACTTCTTGGATAGAATCTTGCATATCCGAGTTGTTTTCGAATCGCTCGATGCATTTGACAAGGACGCGCACCGCGACCACGCCGCTTGCATTCCATGAATTCAGTAATTCCCACTCAAGAATCTTTCCAAGCTTTCCAAATATCCTTATCAGTTTGATTCTTCCAGCTACATTTACGTTGTCAACACGAAAATACAACTTAGATAGCAATTGCGATAAACGATCCTTTTCGCCTAAAATCAACGCCTCAACATTCTGAGTAGATTCCTTTTCGGCGTTATTTAGTTCATCTTGAATTGAATTTAATATCAGAGAGGGTATTTCGCCTTTCGGTAAACGAAACTTGAAATACATATCGAAGTATTGAGGAATGCAAATTCTTTGATTTGCCATATGTTCATCTTCACGGACAATAATCGTCGGGTTTTGCTGATTATCAAAATAGGCTCCTACTGGGGGAAACAAAAAGCCCATTAGTTGTTCGCAAACTTGTCTGTCTGTTTTGTCTGGCAATTCTTGCGTCAACCACTCTTTTATTTCTTTCAACTCAGCCAGCCAAAGAACACGCATCGGGCTAAGACCATAGCCCGATTCAAATGTGGTCAACTCTTTTTTATAAAATGGCAATCGAGAATAAATTTTAGGATAAAACACCTGCAAGGCTTCGACCACCAAAAAATCGGCGAAATCCACATCATCTCTGACAAGCGAAAGAGTAAACCCGATCGTGTTTAAATACCTTTTAGCCTTGCGCAAATCGTTGATAAGTTTGCTGCTTAGAGATTGATTATATAAATCAACGAACCTACTCCACGTCTTTTGATTGACTTTTAAATTCATGTCGGCAACCGAGCTTAGAATGCTCTTCTCCACAAAGTTATCAAGATCATCTTGTTCGATTATGGGCAGCTCTATGTCGATTTGAATAATCTTTGCAAGGAATTCTGCATCTATGCCTTGTTTGATAATCAATTTCTGAACTTGTTGGTGATCGAAGGCAAGTAGATATACAAAACTCGGAAAATCGCTACATAGTCGAACCAGCTTGAACATCAGCAGTAATTCTGGTGGATCCAGGCGGTCTAGGTTGTCGATTAGTACAACAAATTTCTTATCAAGCACTCTAAGTGCTTTTCTTAAATCATTCCTTACATTTTCTGGATTTTCGATTTCTTGTGGTTTCTTTCCTAAATTACCGAGTTTGAATTTAAAGCCACCCGGCAGTTCAACTTCAGGTTCCCAAGAAACAAATTCGGAGAGAGCTGCGCCATATTTCTTGAATGCATCATTCAAATCCTTTTTCGAGTCGTTTTTTGCGAACGCTATCGTCTTATTCTTAACTGTAGTGAAGAAAGTCTGAATTAATTGTTCCGTGGAGTTAAAATACCACGGATCGAACGAGATTATTTCGATGGAAGGATATTCCCCAATCTTCTTTTGCAATAGATTTAGCACAGAGCTTTTTCCTGATCCCCAAGGACCATATAGGGCTAACACTAAGCTTCCTTCCCCGTACCAACGATTAATATCATCGGCAAGAGAATTTACAAAAACGTCTCTTCCAAATGCATCCTGTTCAGGCTCTGAGATTGGTTCATCTGAGTAATACATTGTTCACCTCTTGGAATCCTTTCCCCTCACCTCGCCCTCATCAACTTCGGCAGCGAACTATCGCGCAGACACGTTAGCTTAACTCAAGTTGCTACCTTCAATTTTCATGTCATGTTCCCGCACGCCGTCCCGAAGGCGGTGTCCCTGCGGGAGGGAAACCGCTGGGGAACGCTCCTTCGAGGTGACAAAATCTGCAATTTGCTTTCAGGGTAGCAACTTGGATTAGCTTATGGGATTGTTTTGCGTTATTTTGCTAGCCTCAAATATTTTTTGGTTTTGTTTTGGCTGACATCTAACACTGTGGGCGAAATTGATTAATTAAATATACAGGAAATCCCTACCCATAAGACTCACCCATCATTGGGACAAGCCGGGAATGTCTTATTGCACGACGAATGGATACTTCACCGTAACCCCACCGGTCGTTACGGAAATACTCCAGGTGCCGGGCGTTGTGCGCGTGCCGACCTTCCAGCTCCATGAACAGATCCCGCTTGCGTCTGCTACCTGTGGGCTAAGCCCCTGCGCTTTGCTGGGGCCGCTCTTGTAATAGACAACGATCGAACAGCTGGCTCCCGGGTTGGTGTGGACGCTGATCGAAGCATAATCTCCTGGGGAGACCGGCGAGCTCAGGTTGACCAACTCTTGCGATAGTGCGGCACTCGCCGACGTAGCAGTGGGAAGTGGAGTGTTTGCCGGTTTCGGCGTATGCGTGGGAGCGGAGGTATTGGTAGGGAGGGGAGTATTGGTTTCGGTCGGAAGGAGTGTCTCTGTAGCTGATGGAAGAATGGGAGCCGTGGTCTCTGTAAGCGTGAGTGTGACGGCTAGGGTTTCGGAAGGAATGGCCAATGCCATTTGCGTGGCCTGCCTGTGGGCCGCCTGCACAGTGGCGGTCTGCATGGCGTAAACGTCCAGGGTTGGCGTGGGCGTCCCGGTTGGGATGGAGACCGCCAGCGCGCCCATACTGGCGCTGGAGAGCAGGCAGACCTGGCTGACGACCAGCGTGACGGCCATCAGCCCGGCCACGAGCTGCTGTTTGGCAAAGATATGCCAGAGATGGTTGCGAAAGGTAAGCGGCGTGAGTTCACGCAGGCGCGGCTGGAGCGTTGCAAGCTCGCCTTCCAGCGTTTGTTTTTTCGCCACCGCCTCGCGTTGGGCAGCAGCGTTGCTGGCGTGCCGGGCTTCGAATTTCTGTTGGATGGCAGCGGCTTGTTCTTCGGGCAAGGCGGCCGGTTTATCGTGGTTGAGCCGTGAATAGACAGCATTGCGCCAGGCCAGCATGGCCTGGCGTTTGGCTTCCCCGAAACCTTCCACGTTGAGCAGCTGGTTGGGGTTCACCCAGGCCGCGTTGGTAATGCCGTGCAAGGCCAGGCGCTCTTTGAGTTTGGGACCGACGCCCGCGATTTGCGCGTCCGTGATGCGCGCCTGCGCCAGCCCGTTGCGGATGTAATCCTCCTGCAGGGAGCGCAGCGCGGCGGCGCTTTCGTCCTGCTGCGCCCGGCCCAGCTTTTCACGTGTGCCGGCTGCGCCGGCCACTTTCAGGGCCTCGGCCTGGATTTTTGTGTGCAGATCGGCGGCCTGGCGCGCATGCGCGCTTTTTTCCTGGACGAGCGGGTGGCTGCGATAGCGGCTGTACAGCCAGGCGAAGACGCCCCAAAAAAGCAGCGCTGCCAGGGAAGCCAGACACAACCCCAACAGCGCCAAAGGTGTAAAGGCTAGAATGGCCACCGGGAGCAGCGCCGCCAGTTCCAGGATCAAAAGATAGCGCACTGCGGCGTGCGAAACGGGGTCATCGCCAAGATTGTAGTTTGCCATTTCGTAACTCTTTCCCTGATCCCAATTTGTGACGAGGCAGTATTTCCCGCCAAAACAAGGATACAGCGAAAGCGGCTACGCTTCAAGAAAACTTGCAGATTTGTCTAGGCCTGCTCCAGAAATTCCCGCCGGCCGGCGCTACTGCCCCGCGACGTCCTTGCGCAGCTCATCCGTCATGGCGTGCTTGTGTACCTGGCTGTTGATGCGCTGGGAGGTATCTTGCACTTTGAAGCGCGTTTCGCCGCGCGGGTGCGGGCCGCGCATCTTGTCCGCCGCGGCCCGCAATTGCGATTCGAAATTGAGAATGGCACCGTTATTCTTCTTTGTCTTTGTTTTGGCTGGCATGCAAGGCCCTCATGAATGGTTGTAGGGGCGGACCTATGTGTCCGTCCCGGGGCAGACACGCAGGTCTGCCCCTACGATTTGGTGATAAATAAAGTATACAGGAAAACGTCGGTACGCATGACCCGGAAGTTTGGCCTATCGAAATATTTGTATACCACTCCGACTATAGAACCATTTGCCTCTCCGCGCAATAGGCAGTTGTACTGTTTTGGCGGGGCCGATCATAACGACAGACTTCCGAAGCCTTTCCCCTGCGGGGGCGATGTAAGATTTCGGAAGTCTGTGGGCCTGCGGCAATCGGAAGACATCAGGACAAATCTTTTACGCCTTTGGCAACCCGCAAGACATCCGCAACGATGCCCAGTTTGAAAAATGAATCCACGCCCAGCAAGGCCCACCCGGCCAGCAGGTAGGTAGCCACGCCGGCATCCAGTTGGACGCCGGCCAAAATGGCCGGGTTGCGCAGGTAGGCAATCATCAGGGCCAGAGGGAGTGCATAGCCAACCAGTTTCAGGGCTTGCGCCAGGCCTGTTTTCCAACCCGATAATGGCACTTCGCCTGCCAACAAACTAAATTTCCTCCTATGAAAACCACGCATCGGGCGGGCGATGATCGTTCGGGGGTTGCCACAGGTGATATAATTTTGATAGATGAAACTGCCAAACGCTGACCGCGCTGTTGTGGAGATCGAGAAACTTCGCGATTACTGTCTGAGCATGTCCCATCCACGTGGCAGGCATAAGGCTCGTGTTTTCGCGACCGCATTGGGCATCACTGCCAATGAAGCAGAGATTTTGCGAGATGCAATCTTGTCTGCTGCGCAGAATCTTGAAGCCACACTTGCCGAACGCGATGAATATGGTCAGCGATTTATGGATAACTTTTCGATGGAGCACAACGGTAAACAGGCAGTCATTCGCAGTTCGTGGATTGTCCGTAGCGTAGAAGATTATCCACGTCTTACCAGTTGTTATATATTGTAAGGAGATGGTCTATGAAAAACAAAGTTAAATTACTCGATGTTGTAGCGCTCACACAAGAACTTCCTGAAAAGGACTTGCAACTCGGACAAGTCGGTACTGTAGTAGAATTCCTTGCGCCTGATGTATTTGAAGTTGAATTTACAGACAAGGATGGTCGTACCTACGCGGAGCTTGCGCTGCGCGCTGAACAAATGCTCGTTTTGCATTACGAGCCGGCAATAGCCTAAAAAGATTACAGAATTACAAGACCCCAAGGGTTTTTCTAAACCCTTGGGGTCTCTTTTTAAAATTACCCTGCGCAAACCACTTGATGAACGCGTCAAGCAACTTCATAAATCACCTGGGCAGTGCGCTCCACTTCGGCGCGAAAATATGGATTGCGGATGGCGCGTTTCGTCAAATGCAAAGGACGGAATGTGGGGGGGCATTCCATCCTTTGGCTTGGGAGCAGCCATTTATCGATAAGGCCGTTCTACCTGGAGTTTTGGGAAAGGGCGAAAATGCTTGTCGTTCAATGTACTGATCGTGATGCCATGCTCGTAGGCGCTGGCCCCAATAAGGCAATCGAGAAAGCCCACGCCATCGCCTAGGTGATATTGGCGATACCAATCCCAGGCAGCTGCGGAAATAGCACTGGAAACCCATAGCATCGGGTAAAGCGCTATCTCTTTTTCGACTAATTTCTGTTCGCGACGGTTATGGCAGCCTGTGATCAGTTCGGCGGCAGTGACGACAGAAATTGCCAACTCGCCCTGTTGAAAACCGTTCAGCCAGGCTTTGGCGGTCTCACTACCGCGCAGGAAGTCTACTAGGATGGAAGTATCCACCAGGCGTGTGATTTCAGACATCCTGTCTCTTTTCGATTTTCTGGCGGAGTGTTTGCGCAAAGACGGCCGGGTCTTGCGCTTCAGGATACTTGGCCCATAGCCCAAAGGCGCTGTGCTTGCGTGAAGCTTTAGGTTTTTTCAGTGGTTGCTGGGCCTGAAATTGCACAAACTCAATAAATTGAGCCACTTCTTGCAAGCCGTCTGGAGATAGTTTTTCAAGTTCACGCAGAATGGAATCTTTGGTCACGCGTTGAGAAAGCATGGCAACACCTCCGTATTTTTTTAATTTTACTGCTTTTTGCATACTCCTGCGGAGCACTTTGTAAATCAGCGAACTGACATAGATCATACCTGTGACTGTCGCCTGTGTGATAGAGATGCATTGCAGCAGGGTGCGGGATGGTCGAATATGCTGCCTTTGTACTTTGCCATGCTTCGCCAAATACAAAGGATGGAATGCTCCCACATTCCATCCTTTTACTGCTTACGGAAAGGGTTTTTGCCTTATTGAAGTGCTATGATTGGGTCGCCCTTTTCTGTCCCGTGCCAAACACCGGGCGGGATGACCCCGCCCTTACCAGGCCGCAAATGTGGCTGGAGAGAAAAAGAAAAACCCGCGAAAACCCGCTCTATCTGCGCGCTTTTTTGAACTTTTGCTTTATCCCGAGCCCACCTGGCGTTCGAGCACCGGCAGCAGTTGCGCCAGGCTTTCCGTGCGCCAGGGGGTCTCGGCGAAGGCAAAGGTGCCCAGCCGCGGGTCGATGCTGATGCGCAGGTTGGGCCGGTCGCCGGGGTATTTGCGCAGCTCCAGCAGCAGCAGCTCGCGCTCGAAACGCGCGTCCGCATCCCACAGCGTGCCCCACAGGTCGAACAGCGGCGCGCCGCCTTCGACGCGGGTCAGGCGCGGGGAACAGATCCAGTGCGACATCTTCACCTCGCTGCTCTCGAACTGCAGCAGGAATTTTCCATCGGGGGTCAGGCAGTCGTTTTGCATATGGGCTTCCTTGGGTCTTATACCGGCCGAGCGGCGGACAATAAGCCACGATACTATAAAACCTTTCGTGCCCCAAGTTCAAAAAAAGGACGCGGATAAACACGGATTAGACGGATAAACGCGGATTAAGAGAGAGAAAAAAGAAAAACCTGCGAAAATCCGCTCAATCCGCATTCTTCCGCGTGCTTTTTTGAACTTCGTGCTGTGTCAAGTTTTTTCCGTCCCAAACACCGGGCGGGGGGAACCCCGCCCCTGCCAAATCACATCCGTAGGGTCGCGCCTAATCCAAAAGGAACTCGATCGTGCGGTTCAGATCCACCAGGCGCTCGGCGAACAGGTGGCCGAGCCATTCGTGCAGCAGCGCGGCCAGCGCAGGGTCCTGCTCCTGCAAGCGGTGCAGGCTTTCGGCCGTCAGGCGATAGACGCTGCTGGCCCGCTCGGCGCGCACCGACGCGGAACGCAGCCCGCCCAGGTAGAGACTGATCTCGCCTACGGTCGCGCCGCTTTGCACGGTGCGCAGGCGCATGCGGTGGCCGCCGGACGTTTCGAAGACCACCTCCAGCAGCCCCGATTCGATAAAG
>JGI25613J43889_10000192_pt1 | contig 13099 bp, 10 predicted proteins | sample GraSoi_2013_40cm_FD_43889 | JGI IMG/M metagenome (IMG submission 43889) | reverse complement strand
AAATTATCGGCATAGGTTGGGTCAACGAAACCAGGCTTGCCCCACCATTGGACAGTCTTATCATCCACTTTCTCGTAGCTCTGTGTCCGGTCGGTCAGGTATTTCGTGCCGGGGGTTGCGGGGTCGGCAGCCAGCTTGAAAGCGTAGACAGAGTCAGCCGCACTTAACGGCGTGCCATCCGACCAGAGCAGGTTTGGCAACATACGGAAGGTGACGATGATTTGATCCAGTTGCACATTACTGCTGCCATCGTATCTCACCAGACAGGACGCCTCGTTACAGCCGCTAGGCAGAACCGTTACACCTACATCGAACGTCACCGGCTTGCCATTGCTGTCGACCACTTGATCGCCGCGTTTTACAGTTACCTGAGTTACCTGAACATCACCGTTCTTCAACGATGGCATATCCCCCAGGATCACCGGCTGGTAGCCGTTGGAGAAAACGTCAATTGGGCCATCATAAATGGCCGAAAGGACGCTACGCCCGGCTGTATTCAAATTGGCAAAGGGATAAAGGGAATTGGGTTCCTGGCCGAGGCAAATCGTCAAGGCACGCGGAGGAACAGTGGTAGCAGTCGGTCCGGGGGTGGCAGTGACAGAGCCGGGCTTCAGCGTGGGAGTAGCAGTTCCTCCGCCCTGAAATTGGCAGGCAGAAAGAACGATCGCAAAAACGACAAATCCCAATGTAATGCGATATGTATATAGCGGAAGCTTTATCATGATGATATCTATCCCTTTTTGGAGTAGACATCATTGAAAGCATGTACAACCCCATTGAAATTGGATAACCGCGTCGCGAGCCCTTGCGTACTGCTAATAAACTTGGGCATCCGCATGATCCTTTGTTACAGTTTTTGGAATCATTAATTCAAATATCTTCCAAATGGAAACTGTTTAAAAATTATACACTAATCCCTTCGAGCGTCAATTCTGCCGCGGAAACAGCCAGGGTCCCGTAAACCAGCCTTGATAGGTGCCTGGGCCAGGTTGATGCCAGGATAGTGCTTGCCGCGAAGAGTATCAAGAGATTTGTATAAATGGCTTAAAAAATATGGGGAGGAAGTAGGAAAGGTATCGGCGTAAAACATACTCGCAAGCGCTCCAAGCTCCCGTTTGGCCAGTATTTCTACCCTTCGTTGACAGGCCTCCAGCGTGACGGTACAATCAAAGCCATAACCCAAAAGGAGGTCCAAATGTTAAAAGAATTCAGAAGTTTTGTCCTGCGCGGCAACGTCGTTGACATGGCGGTAGGCGTTATCATTGGTGGCGCCTTCGGGAAAATTATCACTTCATTTGTGAACGATATTCTCATGCCGCCCATCGGCCTGCTGCTCGGGAAGGTCGATTTTGCCAACCTGTTTGTCGATCTCTCAGGGCAGGGATACACCTCCCTGGAAGATGCCAAGGCCAAGGGCGTAGCCACGCTGAATTACGGTCTGTTCCTGAATACCGTCATCGATTTCGTCATTGTCGCCCTGGTAATTTTTTTTGTGATCCGTATCATAAACCGTCTGCATAAACCGGCCCCCGCAGCGGAGACCAAAAGCTGCCCATACTGCGCGACAGAAATTCCACTCAAAGCCAGCCGCTGCCCGCATTGCACATCTCAACTCTAGATCGGAAATGATTAGTAAATAGATGATTAGAGAGTAGTAAGCAGTCCAATCTGCTTCCGTGTTCTTACTATTCTCTATTCTCTCATTTCTACTCTCTGACTCCTATGGACTTCCTCGACCAACTCAACCCGCAACAACGCAGCGCCGTCACTGTCGGTGAAGGTCCGGTGCTGGTGCTGGCCGGCCCCGGGTCTGGCAAGACGCGCGTGCTTACCCAGCGCATCGCTTACCTGATCGGTTACGAGGGAGTCCGCCCCTACCAAATGCTGGCGGTGACGTTTACCAACAAAGCTGCCCGCGAAATGGAACAGCGCGTCCAGAAATTGCTCGGGGAGGAGATGACGCGCGGACTGCTGCTCGGCACCTTTCACTCCACCTGCGCGCGGATCCTGCGGCGCGAATCGGAGAGGCTGCCCGTCAGCGCTGAATTCGTGATTTTCGACGCCGATGACCAGCAGTCACTGGTCAAATCTGCCCTGAAAGATCTTAATCTCAATGACAAACTCTACCGCCCGGTAGCCATACACGCCGCAATTTCACGCGCCAAGAACGAACTGCTCGGCCCGGACGATTTCCCCGTCCAGACCTATCGGGACGAAGCAGTCAAACGCATTTACAAGAAATACCAGGAACTGCTTCAGCAATCCAATGCTGTGGATTTCGACGACCTGCTGCTGATGACTGCCGGCCTGCTCGAAGAACATCCTGAGGTGCGTGAGAAATACGCCCAGCGTTTTCATCACGTGCTGGTCGATGAGTTCCAGGACACCAACCAGGCGCAGTACATGCTCGTCAGGCATTTGTCGTCCATTCATAACAATTTGTTTGTGGTCGGTGACCCCGATCAATCGGTGTATCGTTGGCGCGGCGCGGACTATCGCAACGTGCAGCGCTTCGAACAGGATTTCCCCGGCGCACAGACCATCCTGCTCGAACAGAACTACCGCTCGAAGCAAACCATCCTGGATGCGGCCATGGCCGTCATCGACCGCAACCCACGCCGCAAGCGCAAACAATTGTTCACCGAGCGCGGCGGCGGCGAGAAAATTTCCTACTACGAAGCCGGCGATGACTACGGTGAATCCTCCTTTGTAGTGGATACGATTGCCCAACTGGTCGCCAGTCGCCAGTTCGAACCCGGCGACTGCGCAGTGATGTACCGTACCAACGCCATGTCGCGCCTGCTGGAAGAAGCCTTTTTGCAAGCGCGCCTGCCCTACCGCCTCGTTGGCGCACAGCGCTTCTACGGACGCCGCGAAGTCAAGGACATGATTGCCTATCTGCGCCTGGTTCATAACCCGGCGGACGAAGTTTCGCTCGACCGCGTCGTCAACATCCCGCCGCGTGGCATCGGGGATAAGACTGTGCTGGCGCTGCACTCTGCCGCACGTGCAGCGGAGACGACCCCCGGCGCCGTCCTGCTCGACCTGGCGCGCGGCTCCGACTCCCCGTTTTTTGCCTCCTTTAGCGGGCGCGCCGCCCTGCCCCTGGCCGATTTCGGCGGGCTGTTTTCAGGCTGGCGCGGCCTGGTGAGCACTTATACTGTGCCCGAGCTTTTTGACCGGATTGCAACGGATATCAACTACAAAGACCACATCGACGACGGCACCGATGAGGGCAAGGAACGCTGGGAAAATGTGCTCGAACTGCGCCGCTTGGCAAATGAATATATCACCCGCCCACTCTCTGAATTCCTGGAAAATGTAGCGCTCGTCTCAGACCAAGACACGCTGGCCGAGGGCATCAACGTTCCCACCCTGCTGACCCTGCACGCTGCCAAAGGCCTGGAATTCGGCGTGGTCTTCATCGTCGGGCTGGATGACGGCATCCTGCCGCACAGCCGTTCCTTCGACGAACCGGAGGAAATGGAAGAGGAACGCCGTCTGTTCTACGTCGGTATTACACGCGCGAAAGATCGGCTTTATTTAATGCGAGCCGAGCGGCGCGGCGGACGCGGCTACGCCGAGGAGACCATCCCCTCACGTTTTCTGGAAGACATTCCGTTGGCCCTATTGAGCGGCAAATCACGGACAGGACGCGCCTCACGGGGCAGCTTTGGTGCCTCGACCTGGACGCTCCCCTCGCCTGCGGGCGGGCGCCCGGCTGCGGTAATCCAGGCCCAATTCCGCGCCGGGACGCGCATCAAACATCCCGTCTGGGGTGAGGGCATCGTGCTGGATAGCAAGCTGCAGGACAACGACGAGATTGTCGACGTGGTCTTCGAGAGCGTCGGCATCAAACGGCTGGCGGCCAATCTGGCGAATCTGACGATCATTAAATGACCGTAGACCGAGGACCATAGACGGTGGAATGATCTTCACGGTCTACGATCCTCAGTCCACCGTCTGGAAAGAAAGGCCTTCGTGATGCAATATGTCAACCTTGGTAAAACCGGTTTAAAAGTTTCACGCCTGTGCCTGGGCATGATGACTTATGGCTCGTCCAAGTGGCGTCCCTGGGTCCTGGATGAAGAGCAATCGTACCCATTCGTCAAGCGTGCACTCGACCTGGGCATCAATTTCTTCGACACGGCGGATATGTACTCTCTGGGCGCCAGTGAGGAAGTACTCGGACGAAGCTTGCGAAAATTTGGGGCGAAACGGGAAAACCTGGTCATCGCCACAAAAGTTTTTAATCCGATGAGTGATGACCCGAATGACAAAGGACTCTCACGCAAGCACATTATGAACAGCATAGACGCCTCACTGCGCCGGTTGCAAATGGATCATGTTGACCTGTACCAGATCCATCGCTGGGATTATGAAACGCCCATTGAAGAAACCATGCAAGCACTGCACGACGTGGTCAAAGCCGGCAAGGCGCGCTACATTGGAGCTTCGTCCATGTTTGCCTGGCAGTTTGCCAAAGCGCAGTATATAGCCGATTTGCATGGCTGGACGCGCTTCGTCTCCATGCAGAACCACTACAACCTGATCTATCGCGAGGAAGAGCGCGAAATGATCCCCTGTTGTATCGATCAGGGCGTCGGTCTGATTCCGTGGAGCCCCATCGCGCGCGGGTTTTTGGGGCGCAAACGCGGCAGCAGCGATGAAACCGTCCGCGCAAAGACGGATCAGTACGCCCATGACATGTATTACCGCGACGAAGATTTCAGCGTGGCCGAGCGCGCCCAGCAGGTCGCCGAACAACGCGGCGTCACCCCCTCGCAAATCGCGCTGGCCTGGATGTTGAACAAAGCCCACATTACCGCGCCGATTATTGGTTCCAGCAAAATGGAGCATCTCGAACAGGCCATCGCCGCGCTGGACGTGCAGCTCTCGCCAGAAGAAATTATCCGGTTGGAGGAACCTTACCAGCCGCACCCGATTCTAGGGCATAGTTAATACCCGGAGCAAAAAATGAACTGGAAACTACTCTGGGACATCTTCATCCTTTTCACCCGCGTGGCCCTGTTCTCGTGGGGCGGCGGCCCGGCTTCGCTGGCGCTGATGCAGCGCGAAACCACTTCCGCGCAGTGGATTCCGCCCGGGCAAGGGATTGCGGTTCCGTGGCTTACCTCGGCCGAATTTGCAGATGCCGTCGCCGTAGGCAACGCCCTGCCGGGGCCGATCGCGCCGCAAGTTTCGGCCTACGTGGGCTACAAACTGGCCGGCACCCCCGGCGCAATTGCGGCTGCCGCCGGGACGGTCCTGCCCACGACAATCTTGATGCTCATCATGGTTATCTACTTCTTCGGCATTAAAGACAGCCAGAACGTACAAGCCATGCTGCGGGCCGTACGCCCGCTGGTGGTGGGCCTGCTATTATGGACCGCCTATGATATGGCCACCGCCGTCTTTGGCGTTAAAGACCTCGGCTGGGGAGCGGCATTGCTCGGCAGCTGGGATAAACTACTGATCGTGGCAGCATCTTTTGCCTTGCTGACGTTTACCCAGATCAACCCTGTATTCCTGGTGATTGGCGCAGCCGTGCTTGGGTTTCTGGTATACCGGTAACAGACCGTGTTCAGTGTTCAGTGATCAGTTTTCGGTTTTCACTGATTACTGAACTCTGATTACTGAATGAGGTAAAATAAGGGCCATTCTTCACAGGAGAAAGCTTTTGTCTGAAACCCTGAAAATTATCATTCCGATGGCGGGCTGGGGTACGCGCATGCGTCCACATACCTGGAGCAAACCCAAGTCGCTGGTCAGCGTGGCCGGGAAAGCATCCCTGGACCATCTGCTGGACATGTTTACCACGCTGCCTGACCCGAAGAATAGCGAGTTCATCTTTATCATTGGGCCGTTCCTGGGCGAGCAGATCCCGGTTTACATCAAAAAGAACTATCCCGAAATCAAGGTCAACTATATACTGCAGGAAGAAATGAAGGGCCAGAGCCATGCCCTGTGGCTGGCGCGTGATTATATGCACGGGCCGATGATCATGGTTTTCTCGGATACATGGCTGGATACGGATTTTTCGTTCATTGCAGACGAAAAAAGCGACGGCGTAGCCTGGGTGAAAGCCATCGAAGACCCGCGTCGCTTCGGGGTGGCCGAAGTGAATGCCGAAGGCCGAATTGTCCGCCTGATCGAAAAACCGGAATCGATGGATAACAACCTGGCGCTGGTCGGCTGCTATTATTTCAAGAACAGCGAAAAACTGCTCTCGGCCATTGATGAACAGATGCAACGCGGAATCGAACTCAAGGGTGAATACTTCCTGGCGGATGCGATCAACATCATGCTCGAGCACGGCGCGCACATGCGCATCAACAAAGTGGAGACCTGGCTGGATACCGGCACAATCGACGCTACACTGGAGACCAACGCCTATATGCTCGACCACGGGCGTGATAACTCCCAGGAAGCAGCCAAACGTCCGGGTGTGGCCATCCTGCCGCCCGTGTTCATCCACCCCTCGGCCAAAGTGCAGGCTTCAGTCATAGGGCCACACGTCTCGATCGGGCAGGGCTGCGAAGTAAATAACTGCGTCATTCACAACACCATTCTCGACGATGAAGCTGCCTTAACAAATTCGGTGCTGGAGCGCTCATTTATCGGCAGGCAGGCCAAGGTCGAGGGGCGGGCGGCCTCGGTCAACATCGGGGACAATTCCAGTATCCGGCTTTAGTTTCGTAGCAAATTTATGAGTATTTTATCAGGAGGCCCATGCAGAAAATCGGGAAGAAACAGGTTCTTTCGGAACGGGTGGCAGGACTGAAGCCCTCCGGCATCCGCAGATTCTTCGACATCGCTGCGACGATGAAAGATGTGATTTCCCTCGGCATCGGCGAGCCGGATTTCGTCACCCCCAAGCCAATCCTCGAGGCGGGCATTCATTCGCTCCAGAATGGAGAAACGCACTACACCTCGAATGCAGGCAAGCTTGAACTGCGTCAGGCGATTTCGGAAGCCCTGATCGGGCGCTATGGCGTGAAGTACGACCCGGTGGATGAAATATTGATCACCGTTGGCGTCTCGGAGGCGCTCTACCTGACCATGACGGCTCTGCTCGACCCAGGCGACGAAGTCATCATCCCCACCCCGTGCTTTGGCGCCTACCAGGCCGAGGTAATCCTGGCCGGTGGCGTAGCAGTTGAAATCCCCAGCCGCATGGAAAACAACTTCCAGCTCGACCCGGACGAGGTACGCGCCGCGATCACCCCGCGCACCAAGATCATCTTTATCGGTTACCCCAGCAACCCCACCGGGGCCGTAGCTGAACGTGAAGTGTTGGTAGAAGTCGCCAGGATCGCTGAAGAACACGACTTATTAGTAATCAGCGACGAAATTTACGACCGGTTGGTTTACGGTTTCCAGCACGTCTGCTTCCCTGCGCTGGGCGAAAGTATCCAGCGCCGTACCATCCTGCTGGGTGGGTTTTCCAAGAGCCACGCCATGACCGGCTGGCGTATCGGTTACGCCGCCGGGCCGGCGGAGATCATCCAGGGACTGCTGCGCGTGCACCAGTATACGATCATGTCCGCACCGACCACGGCACAGGATGCCGCCCTACAGGCTATCCTGCAAGGCGAGCCGCATGTCGAGCAGATGGTGGCCGAGTACGACCGCCGGCGCAAATTGATCGTCTCCGGCATGAACCGTCTGGGGCTGACGACCTTTGAGCCTCGCGGCGCATTTTATGCTTTCCCCAGAGTAGCCGCCTCCGGCATGGACGACGAGACCTTTGCCGATAAACTTTTGCAAGAGGAACATGTAGCCGTCGTGCCGGGCAATGCCTTTGGCCCGGGCGGCGCAGGTTTCGTGCGCTGCTGCTACGCCACGGCTTATGAGCAGATCGAAGAAGCCCTGCAGCGCATGGAGCGCTTTATGCAAAGGCACGGATAAACAAGGAAAAAAGGGACGCTGAGCCGTTCTTTTTCAGAGCTACGATTTTCGCGGAGGCAGCTATGCTTTTTCACGTTGGTATAGAAAACCATAACGAAGGCCCGCGTTCCATTGCCTGGGCCTTGGAACACCCCGGCTGTTATGCCTACGGAAAGGATGCCGATTCGGCCCTGGCGGCCATGCCGGCGGCAATCCGCGCTTACGCCAACTGGATCAACCAGCACGAGCCAGCCTGGCTGCGTACCCAGAATATCGACATCAATGTCGATGACGTATGGAATAACTACTTCGTCAACGATAAATTCGAGCGCGCCACCGCAAGCGAAAATGCATATGCTGTGGAAGCCTGGTTCCAGTACGATTGGAGACCGCTGAGCGGCGAAGAGATCGAACGGGCCCTGAAACTGCTGGCCTGGAGCCGCGCCGACTTGCTCAAAGCCATCGATGGCCTGAGCGCCGAAAAACTGGACCAGGCCTATCCCAATGAAAAATGGACCATCAATGGTATTCTGCGTCATATCGGCGGGGCTGAGTGGTGGTATATGGAGAGACTCGACCGCGCCTTCCCGCAGAGCAAACTGCCCAAGACGCCTATGGAGCGCATCGAAAAAGTCCGCAAGGCGTTCCTGGAATTGCTGCCAAAGCTCGAAGGCGTCAAACATGTGGTCGGCCTGGAAGGCGAACTGTGGAGCCCGCGCAAGGTAGTGCGCCGCGCGTTATGGCACGAGCGCGACCACATCGAACACATCCGCAAATTGTTGTAGATCGAATAGTAGTGGCGATTTCCCTGTACAGGACGCGCACCCCTAGAAGTACGCCCGCAATGGGCACGGGACAGGCGGGGCGGATGACTACGAAGTTGCTGATTGACTGGAGCAACTGATGAAAAACGGTACCTGTCCCAAATGCAGTTCGAAGGTAAACTCCTGAAAATAAAAACAGGGCGGCCGCATCGTCCCCTATTGGGGAATGGGCCGCCCTGCCGATTCAAACTAGCTGGACTACGCTTTTTCTACTGTCACGGGTTGCTTGTGGATGCGATAATTCCCGGATTTCGAAAGCACCTTGGCAACGTACTGTTCGGGCACATCCACAAAAGTATGCTTGTCATGGATGTGGATCTTCCCGATCGTGTTACCGGGGATCTCGGCGAAGAAAGCAATCGTGCTGACGACTTCATTCGGGCGGATGCCGTGCATCTTGCCCTTGCTGATGCTCAGTCGCACCATGCCGCGCTCATGGGAGCTCTTATCCTGGCTGCGACCATCGATCTTGGTACGATCGCCACGCTTGAAATCTCGTTTAAAGTCAGCGCGATTTGGGCCGCCGCGCTGCTCGGGACGATCCGTGCGCATATCGCGCTCGCGGACTTCGCCAATGGCAACCAGTGCGCCCTGTTTCTCTTCAGCGCGCATCAGTTTGATCGCGACGGCTGCCAGTTCGAGCGGGTCGTGCCCTTCGGCCACCAATTGGTTGACCAACACGAACTCGCGTTTGGCGTGGCCGTGTGTCAGGCCATTGGTCAGTTTTTCGAGCAACTGAGTCTCGCGGTGCTTTTCCACATCCTCGACGGTCGGGATCGGAAACTGAACCATTTTCCGGCGGGTGAAGTGTTCGATATCGCGCAGGCGGCGCTGTTCGAAAGGCGTCAGCAGCGAAATGGCAACGCCGGTCTTCCCGGCGCGGCCGGTGCGGCCAATACGATGGACGTAGACTTCGGCGTCATCGGGCAGGTGGTAGTTGAAGACGTGGGAAATGTCGTCGATGTCGAGACCACGGGCAGCCACGTCGGTGGCCACCAGCACTTTCACCTGTCCCTTGCGGAAACGGTTCAGCGTACGCTCACGGGCTTCCTGGCTCAAGTCACCGTTGAGGGCCTCAGCCGGAAAACCGCGGGTGGAAAGTGAATTCGCTATCTCAGAGGAGGCCGCCCGTGTGCGCACAAAGATTAGGGCGCTAGTGATGTCTTCCACCTCGAAGAGGCGCGTTACCAGGGCCAGCTTGTCGCCTTCGCGCACCAGGTAATAGCGCTGTTCGATGGCGGCGACCGTCATCTGCTCACGTTCGATCGTCACCGACTGCGGCTCGCGCATGTAGCGTTCGGCCAGGCGGCGGATTTCCTTCGGCAGGGTAGCCGAGAAAAGCGCAGTCTGGCGTTCTGAGGGGGTTTCTTTCAGGATGGCTTCGATATCCTCGATGAAGCCCATGCTGAGCATTTCATCGGCTTCGTCGAGCACAAGCGTGCGCAGGTTGCTGAGGTCGAGCACGCCGCGCTTGAGCAGGTCTAGCAGGCGGCCAGGAGTGCCGACGACGACATCTACACCACGCTTGAGTTGGTTGATCTGTGGGGCATAGGGCTGCCCACCGTAAACGGCCAGGACGCGCACACGAGAATGCTGGCCGTACTTGACCATGGCGTCCGCAACCTGCAACGCCAACTCGCGTGTGGGGGCCAGAATCAGGGCCTGGATATGCCCCTGGCCGGATTCTAAATTGTTCAAAATGGGGAGAGAAAAAGCGGCGGTCTTGCCGGTGCCCGTCTGGGCCTGGCCGATCACATCGGCGCCGGTCAGCATAATCGGGATGATCCCGGCCTGGATGGCCGAGGGCGTAATATAGCCGCGCTCGGCGACGACCTGCACCAGTTCGGGGCGCAGGTTTAATGCGGTAAATTCAGCTGTCATCAAAACTCCTGTAGGCGTCATTACAAAGAGGCGCAAGCCGAGCAGGCGGTATTCATTCTGCCGCTGCACTGCGACCAAGCCCGACGAAACAATCTCCTCGATAGGCAGGAGATTGCTCCAGGCTAACGCCCTCGCAACAACATAATAATGGGTGTTTTGACAACTCCGTGATGCCGCACAGTATTTCCTGTGCCCCCGTTGCCTGCGGACAGTCGTTCATCCGCAAAAGATGAAACTCGTCCTCGCAACAAAAATGCCCGACCAACTTTCGCCAGGCAATCATTTCGGAATGATCAAAACAATTTCCCTGAAGTTTGTACGCTCCAATTCCAGCGACGGTTGAGTATATCACAGTTTTCCGAAAAATTGAGTTTTTGCGTTTTAGTCGGCACCAGGGCGGCCATGTGCGCACCGCAGATTCAAACGCCGGCGGGAGAAATGATTGGTGGGATTAATCTGTTGCTATACACGCTATAATGATCATGATATTACTGATGACGCGGGTGTGACGACGGTTAACATCCTACTGGAGCCTACTCAGAAATAGAGGCACCTGCGCTCCGGAGGTTGTTATCGAATTCTTTTATTTCCTCGAAAAGACTTTGCCAACATGAGTCTCACACTGCAAATCGAAAAACCAGATAAAGCCGAAATCGTCGACCTCATCCACCAACTAGATGAGCATCTGAAATCGCTGTATCCACTGGAGAGCACCCACCTGCTGGATATCCAAACGCTGATGGGGGAAAATATCCGCTTCATGACGGCAAAGGATGGCCAGCGCTACGTCGGCTGCGGGGCGCTACGAATCTTCAAAGGTGAATATGCCGAGATCAAGCGCATGTTCGTGCTACCCTCCGAGCGCGACAAAGGCATTGCGCGCCAGATCCTGGCTGAACTGCAAAAGCTGGCAATCGAAGAAGGACTGACCACTCTACGGCTGGAAACGGGCATCCATCAAGCAGAAGCGCTGGGCTTGTATGAGAAATTCGGGTTCCAGCGCATCCCTCCATTTGGGGAGTATACTGAGGATCCCTTGAGTTTATGTTTCGAGAAACATATCGAAGGAAAGAGGCTTTCCTGATGCAACAACACGAAGATAATATGGGGCCGGTCATCCCACTGCCCCTCTCCACAAAGGCGACCGGCGGGATCTTCAGCCTGGCTCCCGGCACAAATATTTACGTCGAGGCGGGAAATGAGGCGTTGCGCGCCATTGGAGAGTATCTCGCGGACAAACTCAGGCTTTCTACAGGATATGCTTTCAAGGTGCTATCCGGCGCAGATGGCCCACAAAACGGGAACATCCACCTGACAACGCTTGGCGGCGACCCGGCCCTGGGTGATGAAGGTTACGAATTAACGGTCACACAGCAGGATGTGAGATTGAGTGCACCCCGGCCGGCCGGGGTGTTCCGAGGCATCCAGACTATCCGGCAGTTGCTGCCTCCCGGCATCGACAGTTCCAGCACCCAGCCTGGCCCATGGACGATCCCGACTGGGACAATCCGCGATTATCCCCGTTTCGCCTGGCGTGGGACGATGCTGGATGTGGCCCGACACTTTTTCAAGGTCGAGGACGTCAAGCGCTATATCGATCTGGCGGCCTATTACAAGATGAACTATTTCCACATGCACCTGACCGATGACCAGGGCTGGCGCATCGAGATCAAGAGTTGGCCCAAACTGGCCGAAATCGGCGGCAGGACTGCGCTTGGAGGCGGACCGGGCGGTTATTACACCCAGGAAGAATACGCCGAGATCGTCGCCTATGCCCAAAGCCGGTATATCACGATCGTGCCCGAAATCGATATCCCGGGGCACACCCATGCGGCGCTGGTAGCTTATCCTGAACTGAACTGCGACGGCAAAGCACCCACTCCATATACCGGTATGGAGGTCGGCTTCAGCTCCCTGTGCATACAAAACGATGAAGTTTACAACTTCGTCAACGATGTGGTTAAAGAACTTGCGGCGCTGACACCCGGGCCTTATATCCACATCGGCGGGGATGAGGCACGAGCTACAAAAGCGGAGGACTACATCCATTTCATCGAACGGGTACAGCAAATCGTGCAAACTAATGGCAAACAGGCGATCGGCTGGGATGAGATTGCCCAGGCGAAGCTACTGCCCACAACCATCGCACAGCGTTGGAACAGGGACGGAGCGCATCCCAATTTGGAGCAGGCCACAAAGGTGATCATGTCCCCTGCAGCAAAAGCCTACCTGGACCTGAAGTACACTGAACTGACACCCCTGGGACAGAACTGGGCTGGGTATATCGAAGTCCCGGACGGCTACCAATGGGATCCTGCGACGGTTATGCCTAGCGTCTCCGAGGACCGTGTTTTAGGGGTGGAGGCGCCGCTTTGGTCAGAGACGCTTGAAACGATGGATGACATCGAAATGATGGCCTTCCCACGACTTCCCGGTTATGCCGAGATCGGCTGGTCTCCGCAGGCCAGCCGTAGTTGGGACGAGTACAAAGTGCGGCTCGCAGC
>JGI25613J43889_10000173_pt1 | contig 13554 bp, 10 predicted proteins | sample GraSoi_2013_40cm_FD_43889 | JGI IMG/M metagenome (IMG submission 43889) | reverse complement strand
GCCCACCACTCCGCAGCCGGCGTTTGAACGCCCGCCACGAAACGGACCAATGGATCGCCATTTGACTGTTTTGAAAATGCCGTTGTAATCATCCCCCTTTTCTGGAGCTGGCGCGTTTTGTGGAACTTGCGCGGACAGATGTCCCACCAGGAAGCAAGATAGAAAAACTGATAGTACGTGTTTTAACATTGGGGGAATCCTCACCAAATGAATTTTGCGAGATGATACACGACTACACCGCCTTACGCTGAAAGCGTTCGCTAATTCCAGCCCTGGGCTGCACTTTGGCAACCCTGGGACACATCCCATTTAATAATAGCCGCAACCCTGAAAGGAATGCGGCGGCGTTTCCCAACCGTAAGCCTTCGCAACTCCTTCTGAGTTGCGAAGCGATTGCTGAGTCATCTTTCAACCCGGGATTTCAAAACAAACCCTGCGCTGGAATTAGCGAACGCCTTCAGCGTTATGCATAAAAGATTCTCGACGCTGTTCGGCATGTGGAACAAGGCCATGCGAGGGAAAGGTGATAATCGATTTGTCTTTTGTGCGATCGGCAAGCGAGTAGGGGAGTAGACGGGGGAGAGTGGCGCCGCGCACGAGCCCCTCCCCGTTTACGGAGAGGGGCAATGGCGACCATCGTTGATCTTAGGTTGCGCCGACCGCGTTCTTTGGCAGGTTCTGTTTTCGCGACACGCGTGCCTTAACCGGTCCGTCACAGTGGAACGAATATCTTTCCAATGGATGGCGACGTCGGCCAACGGCACTGACTCTTCGCGGACTAGCCGTTGCGAAACGCGCGGACCAGGGCACGGGCGCGACCGGGATCGATTGGATTCGACCAGAGTCCGTCCTGTTTTATTGAAGAGCCAACGATCAGCGCATCCGCATCCACATACCGGGAAAGGTTCTCGGTGGTAATTCCAGACCCTACTATGGTTGGCACACTGACCGCGCGGTTAACGGAATTCACTTCGTCAGGTTCCGCAGGCTGGCCCGTGGCAACGCCGGTGACTATTACACCGTCGACGAGAAAAAACTCGGCGGCCTTCGCTGTTTCAGCGATGTCGATGTCAGCAGTGATCGCGTGCGCAGAGTGTTTCTTCTTCACATCGGCAAACACCCGGATGTGGTCTGCGCCAATCGCACGTCGATAGCGCAACATCAGCGCCGCACTTCCTTCGATCAGTCCTTCATCAGCAACGTGTGCGAACACGAAGCCTTCAACACGCACAAAGCTCGCGCCGCAGGCGAGCGCAACCGCAAGCGCGCTCGAGTTGGCGCCGGCGAGTACCTGTACGCCGAGCGGCAGCTTCGTCGTCCGTCGTATCTCCGCCCCGATGACGGCCATGGCGGCGGTGATCTCAGGACCGACGGCGGCTTTCAGGTACGGGCGATCATGTGTGTTCTCAATCATCACGCCGTTGAAACCCGCATCCTGGTATTCGCGAGCCTCTTCAACAGCGATCGAGGTGATGGCGGGGATGTCGAGTTTACCTGCAGGAGTGCCGGGCAAAGCCTGAAGGTGAACAACGCCGATCAGGGCGCGTGGGACGCCGAAGAGGGAGTTGATAATGGCGAGCTTGTCCACAGAGGTTTCTCCTGTTGAATTTCGGATTTAAGGAGCAAGGAACATCTAAATTAGCAATTCGCGACTACACATGCGAGTGTGCAGTTGTCAGGGGTCAGAAGAGCGGGGGCAAGCCCGCCTTCCCGACCTTGAGATTACTGGAGTTGCTCGATTGAGTTCGTCTTGAATGCCTTTCTCGCATTGAGTACTACCCGCTACTGTCCGCGACGGCTACGCTGTGAAGACCGCTGACCCAACCACAACAAGCCGTCGATTATCAGCCGATCCTGAATTTTGTTGTTGAGCGTGTATGACAGCGTCTTGTTGGTATTGTCGTACTTGTGCTCATAGTCAATATCGTTGTGACCCATGTTGATGTAGAGCATCTTGTAGTTCTTGTTTGTCCAAACCACTGGATAGTAACCGCTGCGCCAAATCTCGTTCTGTTTGGGCCCGGTGCCCAGCGGAAAGCTGGTTGAGTCTATGGAGAGCAGAATGTCTATGTCGGGATTTTGTCGCAGATCTTTCTCCCAGCGGTACCACTCGTTTGGCGAAGACTTGAAGGTCTCAGGCAGATGTCGAGTCGCCGCGTGCCTGCGGTCTTCGACTCGCAGAATCGCCGACGTAGGTCTCCACGTGTTGCTGACATATGAGCCTGACCCGAGAAAGGTGTTTTGGTACCAGTCCCAGTTTGCTGGATACGCTGAAGGTGGCGATGGTGTCAGCGCAAAGCCGGCAAAGTGAAAACCCATCCAGGCTCCGCCCTGCTCCATGTACGCCTTAAACGCAGCGCGTTGGCCGGGATCTTCAGGACGAGTATCGAGAAAAACAACCACCTGATATTTGGCAAGAAAGTCTGAATTCAAATTCTGCCAATCGGAGGTGGTGTCGTAGCTGAACTTATATTTGGCTGCCATTTCAGGAAACCACCGGTTGGCTTCCTCTACAAAACTTATATGCGCCTGATCCTGTTTGGCGGTAAAGAACGCTATCACTCGGAACTTCGGCTTGCTGTTATTTGCGTTAAGCGCCGAACAAGTGGAGATGAGCACCGCGATGCTCAATGTCTTCAGCGCAGATATGGTGAAGGTCCTAATCATGCTCAACTCCCAGCCGGCGGCAGCGGGCTACAGCATAAAGCCTGGAGTGGGGCGCAGCGAAACCCAAGGATCGCAATTCGAAAATAATCAAAGCCCGCGGAGCGGCCGGCAGCCGAATCATCACGATTAACGTTTTGTATTTTTAACCACTCTCGGCCGCTTCCGCGCCCGGCGCGCTTATTCCCAACTACTGTCTGCCACGGCCAACGCCCTGAGAAAAAATCTTTTGAGAAGTCTTGGTCGGTCGTTATACTCCGCGCATTACGCTCGATGCATTCGAAGTACAAGCACTCAGGCATGGTTCCAACATGAAACTAGCCCGCTATTTCAGCGTCGTTCTTTTTCTCTTGTTATGCACCGCAGGGACGCCTGCCGGTGCGAGTGTCAGCTCAAAGCAGTCGAAGCCCTGGCGCGCCTTACATCTCCTCGACTACAACAGCGATAGCGCACTCGAAGCCCTCGGCCAAAATCTTGAGCCATTGGCGAAGCAGGGAATCAACACCATCATTCTCGAGGTTGACTACAACTTCGCCTTCAAGTCTCACCCCGAACTCAGGCGAGGAACGAATCCGATCACACGCGATGGAGCACGAAGGTTCGCAGCTCTGTGCAAGAAGTTCAACATCCGGCTGATCCCCGAGTTTCAATCGCTTGGTCATCAATCCTGGAAGGCTGAAACTTTTTCCCTTCTCACGGTCTACCCGGCTTTCGACCTCACGCCGGGAGCGTTTCCCAATAACGAGGGGATCTATTGCCGCGAATGGGATCCGCTTAACCCGGAAGTCTGGCGAATCATCTTCGAGTTGATGGACGAGCTCATCGATGCATTTCGTGCCGACGCCTTTCATGTCGGCATGGATGAAATCTTCTTGCTCGGCTCCGAACTCTCGCCCTCGACGAAAGGCAAAGACAGCGGCGTACTCTTCGCAAGAGCCGTCAACGAGATTCACGCTCATCTCGTTGACAAGCGTCACGTCGAGATGCTGATGTGGGGCGATCGCTTGATCGACGGCAAGAAGTACGACTTTGGAGAATGGGAGGCCTCCACCAACGGAACCGCTGCGGCTATCGACCTGATTCCGAAAGACATAATCGTCTGCCCATGGCACTACGAACTGCGGGATAGTTATCCCTCGATCCCCATGTTCATTGAAAAGGGTTTCCGGGTCTTGCCGGCTGGCTGGAAGGACCTTGAGTCGACAAAGGCGTTAATTGAATTCACTCGATCGCATGCTGATCCAAGACTGCTCGGCCATATGTTCACTACCTGGGGAGTCAAGAAGGACGAGCTCACTGATTTTCTGCCGCTGGTCGAGGGATTGAAGCTGCTGCGACGTCCGTCATAGTGGTTACGCGGAAAGCGTTGGCTAATTCCAGCCCAGGGTTTGCTTTGAAACCCTGGGTTTCGAATGCAGCAGGAGAATCTTTGCAACTCTGAAGGAGTTGCGAATCGGCGGACGACCAACGCAACCCTTTCAGAGTTGCGCCTTGAAACATTCGAATGCGGGTTCCCAGGGTTGCCAAAGCGAAACCTGGGCTGAAATTATGGAACGCTTTCAGCGTTAACCTCGCGCTTGCTTCGCAGGCTCTACGCCTAACGGCGCTTTCTCGCTTTTGACCTGGACGTTGTTTTCTTCGCTCTGGGATTCATCCTTGCCTTCTTCCCAGTTCGCGATTTGCTTTCTGCCTTCGCCGGTGTCGCGTGATTTGTTTCCATGGGCCCACTGGCTTCCTCTAAAGACGCAGTGATTAGTTCGTCGGCTGGTCGCTTAGCGTCGACGAAAGCGAAGACGTGGTAGTTGGCATTCCGCTCGCGGATTACTTCGATGCGGCCGTCCTGCTTCAGGCGCGCAAGTTCGGTCATCAGAAAAGTCTGTTCTTCGCCACTCATGTAGCGATAATCGATGTCGAATGCGAGGCCGGTCGAGTGGGGTGGAGTGTCAATCAGTACTGCGTTCCGGTTCACTTTTCTCAAGGCGTTCTGGTACTGTTCCGGCCTAACCAGCGAGCTTACCGGCAAGGGCCGGTCAAACTTGTCGTGATAGGCCTTTGCTACTTCTTCAAGAATTTTCAGTGCCTCGGGTCTTAGCGAACTAAGCATCGTCACTTTCATTGCCTGACGGTCAGATGGATCGTCGAGGTTAAATGAGCGTCCGCCTAAATTCCTTGCCAGCATTTGTAGCGATTCGTAATTCCGCAAAAGTTGTTGCCTGCTTTCGGCATGCCCATAACTTCGATCGAGCAGGACTTTCTCTTCGTCCTTCGATTTCAACTCTTCCTCGCGCGCCGTGATTTCCTTTTGCAGCTCGCCTCGTTTTGCGCGATCGCGTTTTTTCAGCGCCCCCAACTGCTTTTTCAAACCCGATAATTCCGTCTGCAATTTCACGCGCGAAGCGTCGAGCAGCCCCTGGGCCTCGCGCAGTTTGGCTTCATCGTAAAGTTCAATGTCGTGATCATCGATATGACGCCTGAACACGCCGTCATCCGCCCTGGCGCCGACGCCGAAAAGAATGTAGTTATCGGTGACGGCCGGCAGCGAGACCAGTTCCCCGCGTTCAATCATCGCCGCTACATCCACAAAATCCTGGCAGGCTTGCAGGTTGAACTTTCGAACTTCGGCAACCTGGGTAGCCAGGAACCAATGCCGGTCCTCGTAGTGCCGGAGCTCCGCTGGAATCTCGATCGCGCCTCCGGTTCGATCTTCCTTAACTTTTTCGATGGCTCGGGCCCACAAATCAGGATCGTGGCCGCGCAATTCTGTTGGATTGGTAAGGTTGTTGGATTGGCGACGGGCCAGATGCTTTAACGCGTTGAAGCGAAACAGTGCCCACACACCAACAGCAAACACTGCACACAGGACGATAAGTAGAAGCAGCTTCCGCACTTTTTCGTTCATAACCCAACCATAAAAAGATGAGGCCCCGACGCCTGGCCTCATGAAGATTTTCTACTTCTTCTATGCAAATTTGAGGCAAAGCGGCCGAGACCCGCGAATTCACGGTAATGAACACTCCGGATTAAATTAAGGCGTGGCAAAAGAATGCAGCTGGGCGGTGAGAAACGCGATTGCTGTTTCGATCCGGGACAATCTCAGTATTGGTTTTTAGGTGGGTCAGGGTGCCGGTTCAGAAGAGCGGTTCGAGTCCGCTTCCTGATTCGGAGACTGCTGGAGTTGCTCGAATGCTTTCAAGGCGTGAGCCGGGGGACGCCCTGCGGCGCACCCCCGACTAGTATTTGCCCTAAGAGCGCTCAGCCTGAAAGGCTGACAGATAGTAGCCGGTGGTCGAAGCGAAGCGCAGACCACCGGAAAGTATCGACGTCATCAGCACCCTGCGGGTGTGCAACACCCTTTCTGGCAATCCTTCGGATTGCTAAATTCTCATCTTCTTGCTTACCGGTGGTCTCTGCTACGCTTCGACCACCGGCTACTATCTGGGAGCCCGTCAGGCTCCCCGCTTCCGTAGCGTGACATGCGTGGCGCGTGCGCCCTCGATGCGCTCTGCGCATTCATATCCCAACGCCGGCAGATTCAAACCATCAAGCAAGTGCTCTCCACTGCCGAGCAGGAATGGCACGATCGCCAGATGTAACTCATCAATCAAGGCTGCATTCAAATATTGCCGAACCGTACCAACGCCGCCGCCCACTCGCACATCTTTACCACCCGCTGCATCGTTCGCCTGCTTAAGGGCTGAATGAATGCCGTCAGTGACGAAGTGGAATGTAGTACCACCCTTCATCTGGAGCGGAGCCCGCGGGTGATGCGTGAGCACGAACACCGGCGTGTGATACGGCGGCTCATCTCCCCACCAGCCTTTCCAACTCTCGTCAGGCCATGGTCCGCGCACCGGACCAAACATATTCCGTCCGAGAATATAGGCGCCGATATTCTCGAAACCGCGCGCGGCGACATCGTCGTCGACGCCATTCTCGCCGTCTTCGCCACCGTGCATACGCTGCCAGGTGCGAGTAGGGAAGAACCAGTCAAACACTTGAAGCCCGCCAACGCCGAGCGGATTCTCGAGATCCTGATCCGGCCCGGCGCCGTACCCATCAATGGAGATGGAGAAACTGTGAACGCGAAGTTTCGACATAAAAAATCCCTCTTATCGGCGGTACCGGAGTGCTTTCCTTCGGGAACCATGGGCTCGAGCGAATCAGAGTTAGGATATGTTGCCTTTGCCAATCATTCAACCCAATAGCAAACAGCTCCGTTAGAAGGGAGAACGCCTCTCACCTCTAACGGAGCTTTTAGCAACCGCTTTGCGGAAGACCCCATTCCGCCGCACTACGGTTGAACTTGAATCTGACCTTCACCACTCCTTACATCAGCAAACAGATAAGCCGAAAGCGGAAGGACCTTACAGCTCGTTTTGTTGTCGGGAATGATATTGGTGGACTGAACTCCCGCATCGTCCTCGCGCTCAGCATCAACCTTGGGCGAGGAAGCCGCAAAGTTGCCCAGTCTTCCGGGCACTTGATTGAAGAGCTGTGCCTCGTAAATTAGGTTGTTACTAAAACAGCCCTAAGTCCTTTATTGGGGAACAGGTATTACTTCAGATTAGAAATTGAGTTGTCGCCTGAACAACCGTCCGCCCCCCGTTGGAATAGGAGGTGAAAAATTGAGTTAGTAATAACACTCGTCATGCCGAAGATGAAGCGGGTGAGGGCGCTCTAAGATGTCTTCCCTGATCTAATATTTAAGAAAAATGGCGGCTTGGCCTAATCCGCGGGATAAATGTTATTTCAGGCTCATCGTATTGCAGCGCCCACTAGTAAAGCGGTCGCATTCCCTTTTTGAATAGGAGGGTTTACACTTTTCTCAACAAAGGCCATCATTTGGAGCGTGAGAGTTATGATGAATAAACTTGCTCAAAGAGCGCGGGGCATCCACCAGTCAAATATTAGGGCGGTGACTAGAAGAATTGAAGCGATAGGTGGAGTCAACTTGGGCCAAGGCACATGCGATCTCCCGACGGATCCAAAAATTCTACAGGCAGCGCATGTTGCAATTGACTCAGGTCATAACAGCTACACACTCTTCGATGGAATAGTTCCGCTCAAAGAAGCCCTCGTGGAAAGATACAAAGCTTATAACAATCTTACAATCAAGCCGAATAACGTCTTGGTTACTGGAGGAGCCACCGGTGCGCTTGAATGCATATGCAAGTGCTTTCTTGAGCCGGGAGATGAAGTAATTCTTTTCGAGCCTATATATCAGTACCACGTCAGTTTGGTAGTAGAGCGAGGGGCGGTGCCCCGTTTTGTTTCTCTTCATTCCCCAGACTGGTCATTCAGTCTTGACGATCTAGAATCCTCTTTTTCTGATAAGACCAAACTCTTTGTATTTGCTAATCCTAATAACCCTTGCGGGAAAGTCTTTACCAGAGAGGAACTTACTGCAATAGGAGATGCTTGTCGAAGACACGAGGTGATCGCCGTCACGGACGAGGTATATGAATATATTCTAGCGGATGGTGCGAAACATATTACTCTTGCTAGCCTGCCTGGAATGTTCGAGCATTCCCTAACCCTCTCGTCTGCAAGTAAAACTCTTTTTGTGACTGGATGGAGGGTCGGATGGTTGATCGGGCCTGAGGAAATTATGGAGCCTCTTGGAGTGAAGTCCGATGAAACATACGTTTGTGCTCCCGCGCCATTCCAGCACGCAGTTGCATATGCTTTGGGTCTTGGCGATGCTTTCTTTGATAATATTCGCATTCCATTTCAAAAAAGGCGGAATAAGTTAAGTGACGCGTTAAACGAGGCTGGGCTAAGACCTTTGAATCCTGAGGGCGCTTATTACACTCTCGCGGACTATACTTCACTGGGCTTTAAAGACGATCTGCAGGCAATGAATGGCTTAATTGATCAAGTCGGCGTGGGATCTGTTTCGGGAAGAGCCTTCTTTCCTAGTAAAGAAACGACAGGTCTTCTAAGGTTCTGCTTTGCTGTGACTGACGAGGTTTTAGATCAGGGTTGCAAAATGCTCACCAGTAAATCCATTCATGTGACGTAAAGGGATATGAGTAATACATCCAAAATAATACCGGCGCCGGACATTCTACTTGATACCACTTTGCGAGATGGCGAACAGTCACCTGGTGTTGTCTTGACGCCTGCGGAAAAGGCAGAGTATGTCCGTCGGGCTGAAGAGATTGGGATCCGGTACATCGAAATAGGCTTCCCGCAAAATTCTTACGATTTTGATGCATGTTATGCCGCGGCCTCGGTCGCGAAGCATTCTCGCTTAGTGGCCATGGCATTAACTTCAGTCGAAGGCGTAAAGCGAGTTTTGGAAATAGGCGCTCATGAAATTCTCTTTGTTGTTCCATGTTCTTCCAATCATCTAATGCATGTTTATGGGAAACCGTTAGGCCTCCTCTTGGAGAGCTTAATGGAGTCTATTGAATTTGCTCACAGTAAAGGCCTGGCTGTGAATGTTGGTCTTGAAGATGCTGGACAACGAGATGCGTCCATCATCGTCCAGGTTTTGGATCAATTGGCTTCTGTTGGGGATGAAATTGATTGCATCACCATTCCAGATACACGCGGACAACTACTTCCTTCTGAGGTAGCAGAACTTGTTACAGGTATACGAAAGAAGACTACCATCCAGTGTCGAATAGCCTTCCATGCTCATAATGATCTTGGCCTCGCGACCGCCAACGCGCTTGCCGCACTCCAAATGGATCCTCCAGTAGACTGTATACATGTAACGACATGTGGATATGGCGAGCGAGCCGGCAATACAAGCCTGGAACAGATGGCGGTTCTGTTGGCGTTGAAGCTTGGAATTCGAACGTCAATTCAGTTAGAGAATCTTCGTCATTTAACCGAGTACGTTGGAGAGGTGTTCCTTACGCCTATTCACCCACATGCTCCGGTGATTGGCTCAAAAGTGTTTCTCCACGAAAGTGCGCTTCATCAGAAAGGAATGCTAAATGACGCAGCTTCCTATCAGTATCTCAACCCCTTGGAGTTTGGGGGTGAAGTCAAAATGTTGTTAGGTAAACACTCGGGTAAGCGGTTGCGGCGGTCAATTGCGCAACAAGCTGAATGTAGCGAAAGCGAGGTTTGTTCGCTACAAAGAACTATCCTTAAAGCAAATAAGAAGCAAGCCAAGGCCGTAATTCGTCAGTCGGTGGCAACAATCGGCCAACATTCTATAATTGGAATAGAAGAAAGCGAGGCTGTTCAGCGCCTTCGATTACGGAAGTCAGAAAACAAGAAGCACCTCGTGAAAACCAGTGGAGCCTCACACCGTGGAAGATCAAAACGAATACTCAATCCTTGAAGCCGAACTCCGCCAGAGTCTAGTAAGAGGCTATTTCCGCTTACGACAGTCTCAAGCTCAAGGCAAAAAATGGAGCGAGGCGGAACGTATCATCGAATTGCTGGGTGATCCGCAACTTCTATCGGTCCAGCATCCGAGACACAAGTGGAAGTTACAAATCCCGTTGGTGTATGTCTCAGCTTGGACTCTCCAGCCAAATCAAAGAGTAAAGAGTAGTGTCCAAAGCCTACCGTCTTCAGACATCTTGACGCTTTATAAACGGAGACAAAGACAAAACGTATACGAGCCTGATCATATACATGACAAGCTTGTAGAGGCATTGCGGATCTATGTTCAAGAGAGTGATCTAAAAGGTGGACTTCTCTTAGATTATCTTTGGGCGCCGAGACCTGAGGAAGCTGACTATGATGAAGTAACAAGCGAAAATTGGTTTGCTCTTCATGACGAAAATTTGCGACCTCACTGGTTTTTTGGAGGCATTGGACTAGAGGAGTTGCCAAATCAGGTATGGAAAACCAATGGACTGATCCGACTTACGTTTCCACTTTATCGCGCGAGGACGAACAGTCCTTACAGGATGATTACGATCGTTCTAGGATTAGCGGTCATCCCTTCAGATAAGCACGCGTGGAGTGAGAATGAGCGCAAAAGGATTATGCGATGGATTCGGCGATTGGCCAACACCATCGTCGCTGATGTAAAGCATTTATATAGCATTTTAGAAAGGCGAAGAGGGGTGGAGCGAATCCATCTAGCGCCTCCGGAATGGCTGAAGGATACTAAACGAGATGCGCTCCATATTGCTGTCGATGACCTTCATCGAAAAATAATTGAATTTGCCGAGCGTATCGGGTCGCCTAATTGGAATGAGGCCTCAAATGGGTTTAATTTTCTTATTGCATTCAAGGAATTAGATGAGAATTATAAGGCTTGCTTGCGTTATCGCCTGAGTATTCCAAACCTCCACGCGTTTGGTGCCAAGATGGAGACTGTGGATAGTTGGCGTTCGCAATTCGAAGTAAAGCTTAAAGAAAACGAAGAAGCTTTGCATGAATTGTTTCTTCGAAGTTACGCCGACTCTGGCAACGGTGAGAACCGGTGCAAACAATATTTGAGGCAAAGCCGTCATGCGATAGACACCATTTTTAATGGGGCGGCCGACTTGGATGTTGTAAAGACAAGAGTTATGGAGATGGTTGAGTCAACCTCCTACCATATGCGCCTCACGCCGGGTTACTTTGTCATGAATTTGGGCCATCCTGAAATTATTCAGTCCTGGCTACACGACCCTCGAGCGAAGAAATTCGATGAATATCCAAGCAGTCTGCTTACGTGGGAATCAACTGCTCTGCCCAAGCAAATTTACTATAGCCAAATTGCCGATGGAGCTTTGTCGATTGGAATATGCGGAGTCAATGCGGAGATATTGGAAAAATGCCCATCGTATTATGAATTACAGGAAATCATAGATGAAAGTGGACCACGTTTTCGTTATATCGTATGTGAAGAAGAGTTTCAGCAATTGGAAGAAGAGCTGAAGGAAGATCTAAAGATGCTCAAAGGTCGTTCCCGACTATGGACCTCTGCTCTCAGAAGATTTCGACGGCTCGCTTATTACCATTTCCAGAACCCCTGGGATTACCATACTAAACTGGTTTATGACCGGCATATCTCCCAGTTTGATACGCGCCCATGGATTAAACATAGAGATAGCTCTTGGCAAGAATTGGGTGGGTTGAGCAGGCCTGACGCGCGATTCTTGATCGATCCCATTCACATACCAACTAAGGAAGGATGGCGGAACGAAAAACAAATTGCAAGACGCTCAAATGAAAACACAGATTTCTATGAAACTGATTTCTTGAAAGCGTATTTGGAGAACTATTTAAGTGAAGATTGGGCTGAGACCCGACCCGACCTGACAGGGGCTCGGTTGCATAAAATCAAGATGCGGGGCGCTAGCGATCCGGAAAGCGGAGACACCAGCTTACTTGTTCTCATACCTGATCAGCAGAACAACCAGTTTGCTAAAGAGCTGATCAGTCGTTTTGTTAACCAGTGTGAATTGGCTTTTGAGGACTATGAGAAGTCCATGAGGTGGAATGAGACGTACAGACCTGCTTTTCCAGATGACTCGAAAATTGCACCTTATGACGTATTTCTTTGTTATAACAGTGAAGATCGCGCAGCAGTAAAAGCTATAGGACAACACTTGAAGGAACAGAACATCAAGCCGTGGCTCGATGAATGGGAAATTAGACCTGGTCTTACATGGCTTGATGCACTGCAAGAACAGCTAGAAAACATTAAATCGGCAGCGGTATTTATTGGCCAAAATGGTATCGGTCCTTGGCAGAGAAAGGAAGTCAACACCCTTTTGGGCATCTTAGGATCACAGGATCGACCACTGATCCCAGTACTTCTGTTAGGGGGAGACAAGCCTGAAAATGTCCCACTGTTCCTGCAGGCACATCAGTGGGTCGATTTCAATAAGACCCAACCCGACCCAATTGAGCAGCTAAAGTGGGGAATTACTGGTCAACGCTAATCTGCGTCTCCCGCTGATATCAGCCGGCATTCTCAGTTGTCAATTCGGAGAAACAGCAGATGAAAGCGTGGTTAGCCTGGTGTCTTCTCTGTATCATATGGGGTTCCACATGGCTGTTCATTAAGTTGGGATTGGAAGATCTTCCACCAATTACCTTCGCGTATTTCAGGTTCCTAATAGCCTTTCTCATACTGTTCTTGATCATGTGGGTACGGCGAATGCGCCCCTCCTGTGATCGCAAGGATTGGGCACTTATTTCCCTCACCGGAGTATTAGCATTCGCACTTAATTATGGGCTGCTATTTTGGGGGGAGCGACATATCACTTCGGGCCTCGCGTCATTACTCCAAACCACTGCTCCTGTATTTGGCTTGGTTATCGCGCATCACTATCTACCTGGAGAACAGCTTAGAATTGGAAAGATTGTCAGCCTCTTACTTGCTGTTTTGGGTGTGGGCCTAATCTTTTCCGCGCAGTTGGGGACGAAAGAACAATCATCACTATGGGGGAGTGGCGCTATTGTGGTAGGTGCATTGGGTTTGGCGTATGCAAATGTGCTTGTCAAGACTTATGGACAGAATATTGAACCGACAATGCTCGCGGCAGGCCAAATGTTTTTTGGATTAATACCGCTCTCAATCATAGGCATCGCTTTGGAGGGTAACCCCGCAAACCTACACTGGACTCGACTGGCCATTCTCTCATTACTGTATTTAGCGGTAATCGGCTCCGTAATTGCATTTATCCTTTATTACTGGCTTGTCAGACATATGGAGGTAACAAAAACTATGTTGATTCTACTGCTCACCCCTTTGGTGTCAGTAATACTGGGAGCTGTAGTGCTAGATGAGAAACTGTCATGGCGACTGTTATGCGGAGGTGGTTGCATAGTTCTTGGAGTGGGTCTCGCTATTTTCACGCAACCCCAATCGAAAAAAGTCCACGAAGACTGAGAAACGCATTAATCTATGTACGGTATCTGAGTCAGCAATGGATTGTCTCTAGCAAATTAAGTTCGGCATAAACGAGGCGGTTAAGTCCT
>JGI25613J43889_10000140_pt1 | contig 14577 bp, 16 predicted proteins | sample GraSoi_2013_40cm_FD_43889 | JGI IMG/M metagenome (IMG submission 43889) | reverse complement strand
CCGCCAGCGCCGGGCACTCGCGGACCGCTCCCGGAAAATATGGCGGGTGGACTGCTCACCATTGCTTGAATAATTCCCGGAATTAAATCCGAGCCGGGGAAATTCAAAAAAAAATTCCGGGAATTAATTTCCCTAGAATTACAAGCACTTGAGGGGCCGAAAGGGTCGAAGTTCATTTCCGGAAGGGGGTCGCGCTGGCGCGTGGCGCGGAGGGTCGAGCGCCTAATAGGGATGGCCGCAGGCTGCCGGCGACGCGCGCCCCTGGCTGCGCATTCGCTGCGCGCTCGGGGTATAGATCGGGGGTAATGGGCCGGCCTTGCAGCCTCATGGCCTTGCAGGTTCAATGGCTTACGCGCTGGCTGCGATGCCCACATGAGGCATGACACAAAGCAAGGGTCGGTATGGTCTACGTGCGAGGCTGCAAACGCCGCTCGGCCGCCTCCGTTTAGGCTGTGGGCTTGCAGGGGTTCCAGTTGCGTCCCGGGGGCTGGCGTTCTGGAATGTTTAAGGGCGCGTGATGCTAGGACTAAACCTTGCTCAGTTCTAACGCGCTGATTAATTGTGGCCGGGCGTTGTACGCAGATGCAACAAACACCAACAAACGCCAACAAACGTTGGCATTTGTTGTACCTGGCCTGATGCAACACATGCAACCAACAGCAACACACCCCTAGGGGTGTTGCGTTTGTTGCAGTTGTTGCAGTCCCGGCACGCAATAATTCGGTTGAGACTCGAATATCCCGCGCCGCGCACCACGGCCTTTTAATCCTTGAGCCTCGCCACCCTCGCACCCCTGCCCCTCGCTGCGCTCGGGCATTACCCGGCGGCCACGGCTCCAGTCAATGCCCCTACTCCCTCACCCCTTCCCTCCCTCAAGCCCTGTAGCGTCCCCGCGGCCTTGCAGGCTATTATGATCGGCTGCGTGAGGGTGTAAGGCTTGCGCCGCCCGTAGGGCTTCCTATTGAGCCTGAGAGGGTTTCAGGCTTTGGGGCTGTCGGGGCTGGTATTGGCCGACAGGCTTGGGTTGCGGGCCGAAGCCAGCGCTTCGCCGCTCACCCGCTCAAATTCCGACAGGGCCCCGGCGCGCGTTGCCTGGTCACGGTCAAATTCCGCATTCCGGGCTTGTAGCCACGCGCGCTGATGCGCCTCGGGCTTACGGGCAAAGGTAAGGACAGCCTCCAGTTGATTGCCTGTTCCGAACTCGGCTTCGTAGAACTGCCGGGCGTGATCATCTGAGGCCGTGATTGCGGCCACGTATTGACCAAATGCCGCCCGGACAATGTTCCGGTAGGTGCGCCGGGCTTTGGCGCTCAAGGTATCGCCGGCCCGCCACAGCGGTTGACGGGGAAGCGGAGTGAAGTCGTAACGGGGAAGCATATGCACTACTCCCGGCTGTGCGGGGCAGTTGGATCAGCCCCCATGAACTCGCGGGCATCCTCGGCACTCTCGGGTGTGGGCTTCGCGGCCTGCCAGTTGGCATCCAGCGGCCCTAGGTCTACGAAGTCGGCCACGGCTTTAGCCACGTGCACTCGCTCGGCCTCGGCGCGCAGCAAGTCCAAGTAATTGCTCCAGCGCTGCATTAGGGCGGCGCGCTCGGGTAGCTTCTCGGCGCGGTTGTACGCGCCGCGTATGGCGTTCGGGTCTTTGTGTGCTAGCTGTAGTTCTATCAGTTCGGCGTCAACCCCGCGCTCGTTTAGGAGCGTGCTGGCTGTGGTGCGGAAGCCGTGCGGGGTGTGAACTTCCGGCGGGTAGTCCATGAGCCGAAGCGCAGCCCCTAGCGCGCCGTCTGACAATGGCCGGCCCCCGGCCCGCCCTGAAGGGAACACGTAGCGGTTCGTGCCGCTGATAGCTTGCTGATCCTTCAGGATCGCAACGGCTTGCGCGCTCAAGGGAACTACGTGCGGCCGGCGCATTTTCATGCGATTGGCCGGTATTGTCCAAAGGCCGCGCGATAGATCAAACTCGACCCATTCAGCGGCCCGCAATTCACCCGGACGCACGAACACATGGGGCGCGAGCCGCAGCGCATTGCGGACACTAGCGCGGCTGTAAACGTCGATCGCGCGCAGCAATACGCCTAGATCGCGCGGCGTGGTCACGCCGGCATGGTGCGAAGTGACTACGGGCCGCAGCACGTCCCGCAGCCTTATATGCGGGGCCGTGCCGATCATTCCGGAATTGGCCGCGAAGTGCAGCACCCGATTGGCGAGCGCGGCGGCGCGGTGCGCGCTCTCATGCTGCCCGGCACGCTCAAGAGGCTGCACCGCGGCGAGTACCTGCGCGGCCGTCACTTGGGAGACAGGGACGGCGTGCAGCGGGCGCAGCAAAGAGAGAAGCCACGCATTCTTAGACTGTGTGCGGGGGCTGTGCGTGCTGGCGTTACGCTCAAGTAGCTGCTCACCAGTGCGGAGGAAGGTATTCTCGGCATCCGTGCGAACCGCTGCGGCGACTTGCTGGCGCTGTGCGCTTGGGTCAGTGCCCGCTGCAACTTGCACGCGGATTGCCTCGGCTGCAACGCGCGCCTGCGCCAATGACACAGCGGGGAACGTGCCCAGGCTCAACAGTTTTTCTTTTCCAGCGAAGCGGTAGCGCATCCGCCAGCCTTTCGAGCCGGAGGCAAACGCGAAAAGGAACAGCCCGCGCCCGTCGAAAAACTTACGCTGGCCGGCGGCAGGTATCGGGGCGGTTAAGACTTCAGCATCTGTGAGAGGCATGGGGTACTCCGCTATCGGTCTGAGCGTGTACCCTACCCCAGTGTCCCTATGGGATGCAAGAGGAATCGTACCAGACAGGGCTATCTGGCGCAGTATTCAACGACTTAGGCGCGAATCTACCCCAGTTGAGTCGGCAAAAATGGGAACTGGTGCCGGAGATAGGAATCGAACCTACGACCTACGCATTACGAATGCGCCGCTCTACCAACTGAGCTACTCCGGCAAGCCGCGGAATTCTACCGGATCGGGCGCAGCCGGATCACCAGATCGAGGCCGGCCACTTCCATCCCGGCGGGCGGCTCCGGCAGGCGGCTGAACTGGACTTCCGGCAGCGCGACGTCGGTCAGGGAGCCGGACCGCTCATCGTGAAAATGGTAGTGCGGCTCAACATTGGAATCGAACCAGCTGCGCGTGCCATCGACCGACAGGGGGCGCAGCAACCCGCGCTCCGCGAACAGGTTCAGCGTGTTGTACACAGTGGCCTTGGCGACGACCAGCCCACGCTGCTGCAGGGCCTCGGCGATCTGATCGGCCGTCAGGTGCTGGGGGACGGCGAGCAGGAGCTCGGCAATCTGCAGCCGCTGCGCGGTGACGCGGATGCCACTGGCCTGCAGGCGGGCGCTGATATCTCCGGCCGTGGCAGGCGGATTTTCGGCATTCCTATCCATACTGGCGACCGTTTTACCGCAGCGAGCGCGGCAACGCAAAAACCACGTTTTCCGGCCGGCCGTGGGACTCTGCCGGCGGCGCCCCACCCCACTCGCGCAGGCGCTCGACCACCTGCTGCACCAGCAGCTCCGGCGCCGAAGCGCCGGCCGTCACGCCGACCGTATCGCGGCCCTCGAACCAGGCGCGTTGCAGGTCCGCTGCGCCGTCCACGAGATATCCAGGGACTCCGGCCCGGTCGGCAAGTTCACGCAGGCGGTTGGAATTGGAGCTGCTGCGCGAGCCGACCACCACCAGCACCTCGCAGTGCTCGAGCAGCTGCTTCACGGCATCCTGCCGGTTCTGGGTGGCGTAGCAGATGTCTTCCTTGCGCGGCGCCTGCAGCGCAGGAAAGCGTTCGCGCAGCGCTTCCACGATCGCGGCGGTGTCATCCACCGAGAGCGTCGTCTGCGTGACGAAGGCGAGCTGCTGCGGATCGCGCACTTCAAGGCGCTGCGCGTCGGCCACGTTTTCGATCAGCAGGATGCGCCCGCCGTGCGAGCCATCGAAGCGGCCCATCGTGCCCTCGACTTCCGGATGGCCCGCGTGCCCGATCAGCAGCACGTCGCGCCCTTCGCGCGCAAAGCGGGCCACCTCCATGTGCACCTTCGTGACCAGGGGACAGGTGGCGTCGAAGACCCGCAGCCCCCGCCGCTGCGCTTCCTGCTCCACCGCGGTCGACACGCCGTGGGCCGAGAAAATGACGGTCGCCCCGTCGGGCACTTCATGCAATTCCTCGACGAACACGGCGCCCAGGGCGCGCAGGCGTTCGACCACGGTGCGGTTGTGCACCACTTCATGCCGCACATGGATCGGTGCGCCGAACAGTTCAATCGCGCGCTCCACGATCTCTATGGCGCGATCGACGCCGGCGCAAAAGCCTCTGGGGTTGGCGAGCAGGATGCGCATAGGCGAGGGGCCCTAGCTGCCCACAGCGCTGGAGTGGCGCCGTGAGCCCAGGTAAATGTCGAGCAGCAGGCACGCGGCACCGACCGTGATCGCCGAATCGGCGACATTGAAGGCGGGGAAATAGTGCTGCTGCCAGTGCACCTGCAGGAAGTCAACCACGTAGCCGAGCCGCAGGCGATCGAGCACATTCCCGATCGCACCGCCCAGGATCAGCGCCAGGCCCGCCGCCAGCAGATTGGCGTGTCGCTGCAGACTCTTGAGCCAGATGATGAGCGACACGCTCACGATCACGGCCAGGGCGCTGAAGGCCCAGCGTTGCCAGCCAGAGGCGCCTTCGAACAGGCTGAAGGCCGCGCCCTGGTTGTGCGCCCGCACCAGGTTGAACACCGGCAGGTAATAACGGGCCTCGAAAGGCAGAAGGGCCGCTTCGATCAGCCGCTTGCTCCATTGATCGAGGCCGATGATCGCCGCGGTGAGCACCAGCCAGCGCCACTGTCCGGTGCCCGCCGCGCCTGCGGCCGTCGTGTCGGGTGTCATCAGGCGTAGCGGCGCACTTCGCCGGGCCCCGTCACATTGCCAACACAGCGGGTACACAGCTCCGGATGCGCCGGCGACTGACCCACATCCTCGCGGTGATGCCAGCAGCGCACGCACTTCACCGCCGCCGTGCGCCGCACGCTGATCCACACGCCGCCGCCCGGCACCAGCGCCGCTTCGACAGCGCCCGCCGGCGCCGCCGACACGCGCTGCACGCGCGCCTGCGAGGTGATCATCAGGAATCGAAGTTCATCGCCGAGTGCGTTAAGCCGTGGGTACTGCGCCTCGAGGCAGTAGACATCGAGTTCGGCCTCGAGCGGAGCGCCGATCTCCCCGGCGACTCGCAGGCGCTCGAGCTCGCGAGATACGTCCGTGCGCAGCGCGATGAGGGCCGCCCAATCAATCGCCGCGCCCGCCCCGCCGCCGGCCGCCGGGAGTGCATGCCAGGTGCTGAGGAACACCGATTCCATCCGTGCGCCGGGCAACTCGCCCCAGATCTCCTCGGCCGTGAAGGACAGGATAGGCGCCAGCCAGCGCACCATTGCCTCGGCAATGTGCCACATCGCCGTTTGCGCCGAGCGCCGCGGCCGCCCGGCCGCGGGCGTGGTGTAGAGCCGATCCTTGATGATGTCGAGGTAATAGCCCCCGAGATCCACGACGCAGAAGTTGTGCACCTTCTGGTAGATCAGGTGAAACTGGTAATCCTTGTAGGCGGCCTCGATCTCCCCCTGCAGATCGCGCGTGCGCTCGATCGCCCAGGCATCGAGCGCCACGAGTTCAGCGAAAGGCAACGCCTGCGAGGGATCGAAGCCGTGCAGATTGCCCAGCAGGAAGCGCACGGTGTTGCGCATGCGGCGATAGGAGTCGCTCATGCGCCGCAGGATCTCCTGCGACAGACTCATTTCATTCGAAAAATCGGTAGCCGCCACCCACAGGCGCAGGATGTCGGCCCCGAGCGTCTTGATGATGTCCTGCGGCTCGATGCCGTTGCCCAGCGACTTGGACATCTTGCGGCCCTGTTCGTCCACAGTGAATCCGTGGGTGAGCACGCCGCGATACGGCGCTCTGCCATACAGGGCCTCGGACATCAGGATCGAGCTGTGGAACCAGCCGCGATGCTGGTCCGACCCTTCCAGGTACAGATCGACCGGTGCATGGAAATCCCCGCGCATCGCCGTGACGCACTCAAACGACAGGCCTGAATCGGCCCACACGTCCATGACATCCGTGGCTTTGTCGTAATGTTCCGCTTCTGCTCCGAGCAGCTCGGCCGGATCGAGCGCGAACCAGGCGTCGATCCCGTCGCGCTCCACAAGCGCCGCAACGGCATCGATGAGCTCGGCCGTGCGCGGGTGCAGGTCCCCGCTGCCGCGATGCGTGAACAGCGTGATCGGCACGCCCCAGGTACGCTGGCGCGACAGGCACCAGTCCGGACGGTTATCGATCATGCCGGTGATGCGCGGCTGGCCCCATTCAGGCGTCCAGTGCACGTTCTTGATGTCGCGCAGAGTGCCGGCGCGCAGTCCGCGCGCGTCCATGCTGATGAACCACTGCGAAGTGGCGCGGAAGATCAGCGGCGTTTTGTGCCGCCAGCAGTGCGGGTAACTGTGCGGATGCGGCTGCTGATGCAGCAGGCGGCCGCGCTCCTCGAGCGCCGCGACGATGACGGGATTGGCCGCATCCACTTTCAGCCCCGCCACCAGCTCGGTGCCGGGCGCAAAACGTCCGTCCGGCCCCACCGGATTGACGACCGGCAGCTCATAGGTACGGCCAATCGCGAAATCTTCCTGGCCATGCGCGGGGGCCGTGTGCACGGCACCTGTTCCGACTTCCAGCGTGACGTGATCGCCCAGAATGACGGGCACCTGCTTAGGCAACCACGGGTGCTCGAGCTTCAGTCCCTCGAGCTGCGCGCCGCGGCAGCGGCCGACTTCCCGGCCCTCAAGGCCAAGGCGCCCCAGCGAGGCCAGCGCGAGTTCCGCTGCCAGCACCAGCACTTCCGCTCCGCCGGGCCGCTCGACGCGCATCAGCACGTATTCGTATTCCGCCCGCAAGGCGACGGCCTCGTTCGCGGGCAGCGTCCAGGGCGTGGTGGTCCAGATGACGATGGACACGCCTGCGCCTTCGAGCGCTGCCACCTCGATGCCGCCGCGCCGCGCGAAGTCGGCAGAATCGACGCAGCGGAAAGCCACGTCGATCGCGGTGGCGGTGCGCGTCTCGTACTCGACTTCCGCCTCGGCCAGTGCCGAGCGGCAATCGAGGCACCAGTGCACGGGCCTGAGCCCGCGATACAGATGGCCGTTGGCGATGATCTTGCCGAGCGCGCGAATCTGCTGCGCCTCGTAGCGCGAGTCCATCGTCAGGTAGGGACGCTCCCAGTCGCCCAGGACCCCGAGGCGCTTGAAGTCGGCGCGCTGCGAATCGATCTGGCGGGTGGCAAATTCGCGGCACAGGGCGCGAAAGGCGCGCGCGTCGAGTTTATGCCCCGGTCTGCCGTGCTTCTTCTCCACGGCAAGTTCGATGGGCAGTCCATGGCAATCCCAACCCGGTACATACGGCGCATCGAAGCCGGCGAGGCCGTGCGACTTGACGACGATATCCTTGAGAACCTTGTTGACGGCATGCCCGAGATGTATGACGCCGTTGGCGTAGGGCGGGCCATCGTGCAGCACAAATGACGGGCGACCCTTCGCCGCCGCGCGGATCCGCGCGTAGAGGTCCTGCGCGGCCCAGCGCGCGAGCTGTTTCGGCTCGCGTTGCGCCAGATCCGCCTTCATCGGAAAGTCCGTCTGAGGCAGATTGAGTGTGTTCTTGTAGTCGGTCACTTCAAATTGATCCCATCATCGACGCCGCAGCAGATTCTCCGAATGAGCGCAGCGTGCGCTCGATGCGGTCTTCGGCTGATTTGCCTAAGCAGCAATTCGCGTCACGCGCAGAGACTTGCGACGCTTCTCAGCAAGCCACAGATCGAACTGCACCTGCTGATTGAGCCAGCTCTCTGCGGTCGTGTTAAACGCAATTGACAAGCGAATTGCCATTTCAGGGCTGACACCCGCGCGCCCATTCAGGACAGCAGAAAGCGTCTTTCGACTGACGCCCAGTGCCTTCGCCGCATCCGTAACTGACAAAGCAAGCGGCTCCAGACACAGCGACCGCAAGATCTCTCCCGGGTGGGGTGGATTGTGCATCTGAAAAGCCATATCAGTGGTAGTCCTCATAGTCGACTTGCACGGCATCTTTGCCAGAGAAAGCGAAGCTAACGCGCCAATTCCCGCTAACGGAAACCGACCAGCGGTGCTTCAGCTTGCCTTTCAACCGGTGCAGCCGCAGTCCCGGCAGGTCCATATCCCGGGCCGACACCGCCGCCGCAAAACGGCCCAGGACGAGCCGAAGGCGCTCTGCATTCTCTGGCTTGATGTCTGCCTTGGAACCCGAGGAGAAGAACCGTTCTAACCCACGGCGCCGAAAGCTCGCAATCATATGCGAAGTGTAACGTAACGGGTTACGGTGTCAAGCTGGCTGGCTGTATCATTTACCTCGCTGCCGCCAGTATCGCCCGCGCCTCGGCGGCATCGCGATGCATCTGCACCACCATCGCATCGAGGGACTCAAAGCGCTGCTCCTCGCGCAGATGCGCGACAAATTCCACCTCAAGCTCCTGGTCATAAATGTCGCGATCAAAATCGAACAGATGCACCTCGAGGAGCGCAACGACCCCGCCGACCATCGGTCGGGTGCCCAGGCTCCCCACCGAGGGCCAGGATGCGCAACCGGCGCCACTGACGCGCGCTGCGTAGATCCCCGCCAGCGGCGCGCGCCGGCGGTGCAGCGGCAGGTTGGCAGTGGGAAACCCGAGTTTCCGGCCCAGCTGATTGCCATGAGCGACGCGCCCACGCATCGTGTAGGGCCGCCCCAGCATCGCCGCGGCGCGCTGCAGATCATTGGCGGCCAACGCGGTGCGCACCAGGCCGCTGCTGGCACGCTCCGCTCCCACTGGCACCGCCGCAACGACTTCGACTTCGTAGCCGTACTTTGCCGATTCGGAGGCAAACCACTCGGCACTCGCTTCCGCGCCACGGCCGAAGCGGAAGTCGTGACCGACGATCACGGTGCGCGCGCCCAGCGCATGCAGCAGCTCCATGAAATCCCGTCCCGACAGCGAGCGCAGGCGATTGTTGAAGGTCAGGAGCTGCAGCCGGTCCAGCCCGCTGTGCTCCAGCAGGCGCCAGCGCTCGCGAAGATTGGTGAGACGCGCCGGTGGATCCTTGGGGGTCAGGAACTCGCGCGGCATTGGCTCGAAGCTCAGCAGGACCGAGGGCACCTGCAACTCGCGCGCACGCGCCAGGGTGCGCGCAATGAGGGCCTGATGCCCGACGTGCAGGCCGTCGTAGGCACCGATGGTGACGACGCAGGGCGATTGCGCCCCACGCGGCACGCCGCGTACCAGGCGCAGGCTCATGCCGGCCGCGTCCGCAGGTCGCGGTAGCGCATGCCGAGCGCGTACAACACCGCAAAATACAGCGCGCCCGCGGCACTGATGCCGCCGGCGCAGCGCAGCAGCCGCGCCACCGGGTGCAGCGCCATCCATTGCTCCAGGCTCCCTGACCACCACCACAGGAGCGAGCCCATCAGCGCGCTGGCCAGCAGCACGCGCGGCCATAGCGTCGCCCAGGCCTTCGAGGGATGGTAAACCCCCGCGCGGCGCAGGCCGCGAAACAGCAGGTAGGCATTGATTGCGGATCCGGTGCAGGTCGCGGTGGCCAGCAGGATGTGCGGCGCGGGGAAGCCCATGCGGGAAGCGGGCAGCGCNATGCCGATGTTCATGGCCATGTTCACNGCCAGCGCCACCAGGCTGGCACGCACCGGCGTGCGCGTGTCCTGGCGCGCAAAGAATCCGGGGGCCAACACCTTGACCAGGCTGAACATCATCAGACCCCAGGAATAGGCCATCAGCGCCCAGCTCGCCATNTGCACGGAATGCGCGTTGAAATTGCGATAGCCGAATACGGCCGCGGTGATCGGGCCGGCGAAGGTCAGGAGCCCGACGGCCGCGGGCATGACCAGCATCACGGTCAGCCGCAGGGCCCAATCGAGTGTCAGGGAAAACTGCTCGGGCGAACGCTCCGTGTGATGCGTGGACAACCCGGGGAGGATCACGGTGGCGAGCGCCACGCTGAACACGCCGAGCGGAAATTCCATCAGGCGATCGGCGAAGTACAACCAGGACACGCTCCCCGTCACCAGCCACGAGGCGATGGTGGTATCGAGCACCAGGCTCACCTGCGCCATCGAGGAACCGACTATGCCCGGGATCATCAGCCGCCCGATGCGCCGCACGCCCTCGTGCGCGGGCCGCCAGCGCGGCCAGGACAGCAACCCGAGCCGCGCCACCGAGGGCAGTTGCATCANCAGCTGCAGCACGCCGGCCACGAATACACCCACCGCCAGCACGATGCCGGGATTGCGGCTGTGTTCGGCAATGCCGACCGCGAAGAAGATCATCACCAGGTTCATCGCCACCTGTGTGAACGCCGGCAGGGCGAAGCGCCGGTAACTGTTGAGCACGCCCGAAAACAGCGCCGTGAGCGAGATGAACAGCAGATAGGGAAAGGTCCAGCGCAGCATCTGCACCGTGAGCGCAAACTTGCCCGCATCGCGGGTGAAGCCGGTGGCGTACAGCAGGATGATCAGGGGCGCTGCCACGACCCCGACGGCCGTGACGGCCAGCAGCACGCCTCCGAGCGTCCCCGTGACCCCGGCCACGAGTTCCTTCACCTCCGCATGGCTGCGCTGCAGACGGTACTCGGAAATCACCGGCACGAAGGCCTGCGAGAAGGACCCTTCGGCAAACAGCCGCCGCAGGAAATTGGGGATCTTGTAGGCCACCAGGAAGGCGTCCTGCAGGGCGCTGGCGCCAAAGGCCTGGGCCAGGGCCACGTCGCGGAACAGCCCCGTGATGCGGGAGACCAGCGTGGTGGCACCGACGACGCTGGTGCTCTTGAGGATGGTGCGGCTCATGGGGCGGGAGGAACTATACCGGAGGCGCATTGACAACGAGAGGGCCGCTGCGCAGACTACGCGGCCCCTCGGGGGGCCTTATTCCAGTTACNGACGGCGGAGCGAGCGCGTGGCAAACACGAAATCAGCGGAAAAAGCGGCCCGGCAGGCCATGGTGCACCGGGAGCGCAATGTCGCCCTGCGTTCGCGCATGCGCTCGGCCATCCGCAAGGTGGTCGATGCGGTCGCCGCCGGCAANAAGGACGAGGCCCGCACGCATTACCTGGCGGCGGTACCGCTGATCGACACCCTGGTTAACAAGAAGATCATTCACCGCAANCAGGCCGACCGCCACAAGAGCCGGCTGGCCGCGCGCATCAAGAAGATCGCCTGAAGCTAGCCGCGCCGCCGCGCTGCGGTCTCCAGGTCCTCCACCGCGAGCAGGAGCGATAAGCGCGACTCGCCGTGCGCGATCTCGCGCCAATGGGTGCCCTCCGGCCAGGGTTCGAGCGCGCCGGCCAGCGCCCACAGCATGTTCAANGACGGTTTCGACCCCGCGCGCTTGAGCTCGGCATAGGTGCGCACGGCGCCCTGCCGNCGCAGCTCATCGGCAGTGCGGATGCCGATTACTCCCAGAATCTGCTCCGAGCGTGTGCCCAGGTTGCGCAGGTCCCGGATGCGCAGCTTCAGCTTGCCCGCGGCAATGCGCTGGCGCACCTTGCTATTGCGCATGCGCCACCACCCGCCGCCCGGTGGCCCGGCGTTCATCGAGGAAATTCATGACCGCTTCGGCCAGCTCGCGCGTGCCCCTTCCGGTCGCTGCCGAGATCAGGTGCACCGGACCNTTGTAGCGCAGGCTCCGCACGATGCTGCGGGCACGCGCCTCCGCCTCCCCATCGGGCAGCAGGTCGCNCTTGTTGATCACCAGCCAGCGCGGCTTCTTGCCCAAGTCCTTGCTGAATTTTTTCAGCTCCGCGACGATGGCGCGCGCATCGCGCACCGGATCGGCGTCCGGATCGCTCGGCGCCATATCGATCAGGTGCAGCAGCACGCCGGTGCGCTGCAGGTGTTTCAGGAAGCGATGCCCGAGGCCCGCCCCTTCCGCCGCGCCCTCGATGAGGCCGGGGATGTCGGCCATGACGAAGCTGCGGTGCTGCCCGCAGTAGACCACGCCGAGATTGGGGTGGAGCGTCGTGAACGGATAGTCGGCCACCCGCGGCCGCGCCGCGGAAACCGCACGAATCAGCGTTGATTTCCCGGCATTCGGGAGCCCCAGGAGTCCGACATCCGCGATCACCTTGAGCTCGAGCGCCAGGGCCCGTTTCTCGCCGGGCAGGCCCGGTCCAAACTGACGGGGCGCGCGATTGGTGCTGCTCTTGAAGCGCGTATTGCCCCAGCCGCCCTTGCCGCCCTGGGCGACCTTGAGCTCCTGTCCGGCGACCTTGAGGTCCCCCAGCACTTCGCCGGACTGCTCGTCGCTCACCACGGTGCCCACTGCGACCAGCACGATCAGGTCCTCGCCGCTCCGTCCGGTGCAGCCGTTGGCCGAACCGCCCTCCCCCGAGNCCGCGCGATAGGTGCGGTTGATGCGAAAGTCGGCCAGCGTGTTGATCCCCTCGGCCGCACGCAGCACGACGCTGCCACCGTGGCCGCCGTCGCCGCCGTCCGGTCCACCGAAGGGCACCGATTTCTCGCGCCGGAAACTCGCTGAACCGCGTCCGCCGTTGCCGGCCTGCACCCGCAGGGTTGCTTCATCGACAAATTTCATCCGGCCAGCTTACCTGCAACCCGTCCGCCGTGGCGGACCTAAAACGAAAACCCCGGCCGGAGCCGGGGTTCAGTGCAGGAGCAATCCGGGCCTTGCGATCAGCGCCCGACGCCGGCTGCCTCCGCTGCCGCTTCGGCCTGCACGCTCACGTACATGCGCTGTTCCTCGCCCTTGCGGCGGAAAACCACGCGGCCGTGCTTGAGCGCGAACAGCGTATGATCGGTCCCGACGCCGACGTTCTCGCCTGCCCGCACCTTGGTGCCACGCTGGCGGATGATGATGTTGCCGGCCACCACCTGCTCGCCGCCAAAGACTTTTACGCCCAGGCGCTTGCTGTGGGAATCGCGGCCGTTGCGCGTGCTGCCGCCTGCTTTCTTATGTGCCATGGATCAGTGACTCCAACAATCAGGCCGCGCTGATACCGGTGACGCGCACCTGGGTGTACTGCTGGCGGTGGTTCTTCATGCGCAGATAGTGCTTGCGGCGACGAAATTTCACGATCGCCACCTTGTCGCCCTGGCCGTGGGATTCGACCGTGGCCAGCACCTTGCTGCCCTTGAGCAGCGGCTTGCCGACCGTAATCTTCTCGCCATCGGCGATCAACAGCACGTCGTTGAATTCCACGGTGGCACCCGGCTCGGCACTGAGCTTTTCGATGCGCAGCACGCCGTCCTTCTCCACCCGATACTGTTTGCCGCCCGTGGCGATGACCGCGTACATTTGGCTAAAAGGCTCCGTATGATCGGTACCCGCCGCAGGCGGGCACTAATAGAAAAGGCCGCGCATTCTACTCAAGCGCTGCCTTGCGGGTCAAACCGGGTTTTCCTTGGAGAAACAGAGAGTTGAATACTGTCCGCAAGGCCCTTGAGGCACTCTCGCTGGCGGGGTCAGGCCCCGATACGGGCTCGGCGGCGGCGCTGGAGGCGATCCGGGCCCTGGTCCGGCCGGACCTCGACGCGGTCGATATGGCCATCCGCACCGGTTTGCACAGCATTGTGCCGCTGGTCGGCCAGGTCGCCGAACACATCATCGCCGGCGGCGGCAAGCGCATGCGCCCGCTACTGGTGGTGCTTNCCGGCCGCGCCTGCGGCATCAGTGACAGCGAAGGACCGGGCGTGGCGCGTCCGCATGTGCAGGCCGCGGCCTTCATCGAGTTCATCCATACGGCCACCCTGCTGCACGATGACGTCGTCGATATGTCCGCGCTCCGGCGCGGCCGCGACACCGCAAACGAGGTGTTTGGCAACCAGGCCACCGTGCTGGTTGGCGACTTTGTCTATTCGCGCGCCTTCCAGATGATGGCGGCCGTGGGCTCGCAGCGCGTCATCGAGATCATGGCCGAGGCCACCAATGTGATCGCCGAAGGTGAAGTGCTGCAGCTCATGAATGCCCGCGATCCGGACACCACAGAGCAGCGGTATCTGGAAGTGATACACCGCAAAACCGCCCAGCTGTTCCAGGCCGGTGCCGAGGTCGCGGCGGTCGTCAGTGGTGCGGCACCGGCTGTGCAACAGGCCCTGGCGCGTTATGGCAAGCACCTCGGCACGGCTTACCAACTGATAGACGATGTGTTGGATTACCGGTCCGATCCCGAAACCCGCGGCAAGAACCTCGGAGATGACCTGGCGGAAGGCAAACCGACCCTGCCGCTGATCCACGCGCTGCGGAGGGCGGATCCACACATGGCGGACCTGATCCGCGCCGCCATCGAGCACGGTGGGCGCGAGCAGCTCGGCGCCATTCTCGGTGCAATTGAATCGACCGGAGGCCTTCAGTACACTGCGCGGCTCGCGCAGGCCGAGGCCGATCTGGCGATTGCCGCCCTCGCGGCACTGCCGGAGACGCCGTTCCGCAACGGTCTTGCCGCACTGGCCCGCTTCGCCGTCGAACGCCAGCATTGAGTGAGTCAGGAATCGGGGTGTAGCTCAGCCTGGTAGAGCGCTACGT
>JGI25613J43889_10000133_pt1 | contig 14732 bp, 12 predicted proteins | sample GraSoi_2013_40cm_FD_43889 | JGI IMG/M metagenome (IMG submission 43889) | reverse complement strand
GGAGTGATGGTCTTCGGGTCGAACCGGGACGGCAACCCTGAGATCTATGCCATGAACCTGGCCAGTCAATCCGTATTACGCCTGACCAATAACCCTGCGAACGATATGCAGCCCGCCCTGGCACCCGATGCGATGCGTGTCGCATACGTCTCAAACCAAAACGGGAATAATGAAATCTATTTGACCGGCCTGGACAGCAGGCCTCCGGTGAACCTGACCAACAATCCGGGCGATGACCAGCAGCCCTCCTGGTCACCGGACGGCAACTGGATTACATTTACCTCCAACCGTGATGGTAACCAGGAAGTCTATGTGATGCGCAGCGACGGCTCTGCGGTTCGCAACCTTACACTCAATGCCGCCAGCGATTTTGCCCCCAACTGGTTTTCCGTGCCCGGTTTTCTGGGCCTGATGACAGAGGACTGGATCGCATTTACTTCGAACCGCGATGGCAACCAGGAAATATACAGGGTCAGGCCGGATGGGACCGGATTGACAAACCTGACAAAGAATCCGGCCAATGATTACTCCCCTGCCGGTGCTACGGGAAGCGGGTTGAAGGCCCTGGCCTTTGTGACGGATCGTGACGGCAATCCGGAAATCTATACAATGACCGCGGATGGCGGCGCACCCGCTAATCTTACAAACAGCTTTTCGCAGGACCTGGACCCCAACTTCGATCCGAGCGGGAAATGGATCGTGTTTTCGTCAGATCGGGACGGTAACCTGGAGATCTATATGACCGAACTGGCAAGCGGCCATACGTATAACCTGACCAGGAACCCCGCTCAAGACATATCTCCTGACTGGTAACCTGTCGGAGCCAGGCAGGCAGAAAAACAACTCATTGGCAAATGCCAATGAGTTGTTGAAATTAAAACAAGAATTCCTGGGAAACCAGGAATTCTATAAATCAGGCGGCCCCGGCGGGGGTGGAGCAGGGACCGAAGTAAATCCGGGCGGACAGAATTTAACCTGAAATTTCCTCTATTTTTTTCAAAGAACAACACCCGTCAACGCTATTTTACATCACGGAAAGTGATTTTTCAAGACTTAAGTGGCCAGATTTAGCCGCAAAATTTGGCTACTTGTTCTTGGTTGCATTTATGTACCTTGCTTTTTCTGAAAGAATTTCACACCTTCAAGACCTTTGAAATGTGCGTCCTGTGTCCATAACGTGGCACTATTAGCACGAGCAGTAGCTAGGATAACGCTGTCGGCCAGTGGCAACTCAATTCATACGAAACCTCCGCGGCAACCAGCGCCAAGTTATCGTCTAGGTCAACAACCCACCCTTCTTTCATTTGATTCTAACTCACCATCAATGCAGGCGGAAAAACGTAACAGGATTGCCTACTCCCTTGAGCAAGGCCTGGTCCTGGTCAGCTTTGAGCCCGGCCCGCTTAATGGCAGCGCCCACCTCCGGCGCGCGGTAAACTACTTCCGTACAAACAATTTCGCCAGCGTCCGCCAGGGCTTGCACGCGCGCGGCGACGTTCACCGTCTGGCCAAAATAGTCCAACTGCTCGTTAGTCTCGACGGCGATACAAGGCCCGCTATGGACGCCGATCTTGAGCACAAGCTGCTCGCCGCTGCCCGCCTTACGCATTTCCTGCCGCATGACGGCGGCCGCTTCCAACGCAGACGCTGGGTCAGGGAAGCTGGCCATGAGCGCGTCTCCCATCGTCTTGACGATTGCGCCATGCTGGGCGGCAATGATCCCTCGAAGCAGCCCAAAGTGTTCGCGAACCAGTGTGTAGGCATTGAAATCGCCGATGCGTTCGTACATGGCAGTAGAGCCTTTCAAGTCGGTAAAAAGCAATGTAAGGTTCCTGATCTCAAGGCCACTGGCCGGCGGAATGCTTTCTGCGCGAAAAAGGTCGCGAAACGTTTGTGAATTAATCAACTCGTGCCCGGTCAGGTAGGGCGTAAGCGAATAAAGCGGACCCGTACGCTGTTCAGGCTCAAATGGCACCAGCCGTTGGTCGCGCAAAAGCCCGATCAAGATGGCCTGACTCGTACGATTGCGCAGCCGTATGAGGCCTTTGCCTGGCGCCAGCCCGCCAATTTCAGGCACAAGCTGTCCGTCGAATAGTAGCTCGAATTCCACTTCATGCGCAGTACCACTTGCCTCGACGGGGATATGAGCAACTGCATGGGTGGAGGGAATCATCAGCACATAGTAATTCGGTTCGAACTCCAGGCTGATTTCGCGCGTGGTGTTGGCTGGGATCCGATACCCGCCCAACATGGAAGAATAGATAACCTGGTGCGCTTCAGGGTGTAGCACTACGCTGGTGGAGAAAAAAGTAAACAGGCCATCTCGCTCAAATTCAAGCTCATCCATATGATGGAAACGGATAGTGCGTACCGAAGGCGATACCGTAAAGGCAACCTCCACCTGCTCTTCGAGGGCGGGGACAGTGTCTAGCCTGCAAAGTGAGCAATGATTATTCGTATGCAGCCAGCGGAGACCGCTCTCTCTGCTCAGGAAGGCGCCGCAACTCGGGCAGAGCACTCCCCAGTTGAAATCAAGAATCCCGGCGTGCGTAGCGTACAGGAACAGATCGATGGCCACATCGTTCCCAACTTGGCTTCGCTCAGCATAGCGCAACGGGCTCATGCGGAATAGTTCTTCATCCGGAGCAGTGTTCAGAAACGCGTCAAAATCAGCCAGCGTTTGCGATTCAAATTTTCCCGTAACGCCAATGGCGTTAAGGCGGGAAGCGAGGCTACTATTCGTCATGGCATCTCACGGAACGACAAAAAGGATAAAGTCTGACCATATCGCTGTGGATATTATGGCACAAACTTCTCCAAAGAACGTGGTCTTTTACAAATTTGCAAAGTCTTCGCGCCTGGGGCAGTACCGGCTACTTGCTCCATCCATCGGTCAAATTTGGACTTTAGGGAAGGTTTTACGAGTAAAAGGATCAAAAAGCCGGCCGGGTGACCTTCGGGGAGCTCTCTTGAATGATATACAGGAGTCGCCCACCTCGACCCCTCAAGCCAGATCTGCTATTGGCCGGCCAGGGCGGCGTTGGATTTATCCGCGGCGGTTTTCAGAGCATCCTGGGTTGACGCGGCAGAGTTGGCAATGGCCGTCAAGGCGTCGGCGATAAATCCGCGGATTGGGTTCCATGCCGCGAGCGTCGGTTCCTGCTTACCATACTGGAGCCAGTCGAATGCCTGCCCATACATCGGGTTGGTCTGGATAAAATCGGTCAGCGCGGCTTTTGTCGATTGGCGTGCCGGGAAATAAAAGGTTGACTTTACCCAGATGGCGTCTGCATCCGTGCTCATCATCCACTTCAGGAAGGTGAACGCAGCGCGCTCCTTGTCGGTCGTGGTCTTGAAGATGGCCACGCTCGGCCCATAGGCATCCACCACCGGATTGGGCGTGGTGTGCGGCTCAGTGGCGATGTTCCAGTTGGTGACTTTCCCTGCCTGGTCGATAGCCTGCTGGTAATAAGGCAACCCGGACGAAGAACCGAATACGAAAGCGACCTTGCCCTGCGAAAAGTCGGCCTGGTCCTGGAAGGGCTTGGCGATCACCGTGGCATACTTGTTCTTGTACAACTGGCCGAGGAAATTCAGCGTGTCTACGCCGGGTTGGGCGTTGAAGGCAACGGTCTTGTTGTCGGGGCTGAGCATGCTGCCGCCCCGGCTCCATACCCAGTTCGCAAAGCGCGAAGCGTCGGTGTTCATCTCGTAACAGTAGGTGTCCGGTGCCTTGCTGACTGCGGCGCAGACCTTCATGAAGTCGTCCCACGTGGCGGGCGGCTGTGTGAAGCCGGCAGCTTTCAACATGTCGGCATTGTAATACATGACTTCCATGCTGCGCATGAAAGCCAGGCTGTAGACCTGGTTGTCCTGTTGGACATAACGGTCGATGAAAGCCGGATAGATATCCTTCATGTCATCCGCCGTGAAGCCGATCTGTGGATCCTTCATCAAGGTGTCCAGTGGGATTACCGCGTCATTGGTGATGTAGTTGGCCACGTCGTTCTGATAAGCGATTGTCAGGTCGGGCGGGGTACCGCCGACGATCGCAGCCGTGACCTTCTTGTACAAATCGGCGTAATTGCCCTGGTAGGTAGCCGTGACAAAAATATCTGGGTGGGTGGAATTGAACTGGTTGACCAGGCTGTTCAGCACCTGTCCCTGGAAACCGCTTTGCCCGTGCCAGAACTGGATTTGGATCGCATTCGCTGTAGGTGTAATAGTTGGCGCCGGTGTGGCGGTTGCCACTTCGGGAGTGACAGCCGGCGCGCAGGCAGATAAGAGCAGAGTAAACAGGATGAACGATGCAACCAGGGTATTCCTTTTCATAATTTTCTCCTCTGTAGTTGGTCCGATAAAATGTTTTGGCGCTATTCACTATTAAATAGCGAGAGTCCTGCGCTGACTACTTTAGTCATCTGTCGGTTGCGCTGGCTCTTCGCTTCTCCATTGTAAACCTTGCCGCTCAAAATAATACAGTTCACCGGCAAATGCCAATGAACTGCTTAGCTTAAAACAAGAATCCCTGGTTCTCCAGGAATTCTGTCACGCCAAAATTACTCAGGCGGCCCCGACGGGGTTCGAACCCGCGATCTCGGCCTTGACAGGGCCGCATGTTAGCCGCTACACCACGGGACCAAGTGGTTGATCGGAAAAAAAGTTTACCATGCGTTATGCCTTACGTCAAGGCCAGTCAGATGAAAAAGGTGTTCAAGGAATCCGTCCATGCGCAAACACGATTACGGCCAGATTGTTTGGCTTGATATAAGGCTGCATCAGCGCGGTTCAATAACTGCATCAAACTATTCGTATCGGGCGAAAGCGTACTCACCCCAAAACTGACTGTTATCGTTAACGAACCTTTCTCCGTTTCGATGGGCGTCGCTGAAATGACCTGGCGCAGGCGATCTGCCATAGCCCAGGCCTTTTTCGGGTTTGTTTGGGGCAGCGCAACAACAAATTCCTCGCCGCCATAACGCCCCAGAATATCCGCCTGCCGCACGGTCGTCGCGCAACGCTGAACGACGGTTCTCAAAATATCATCCCCCCAGGAATGGCCGTAGCTATCGTTGACCTGTTTGAACAAGTCGAGGTCAAACATCAGTACCGAAAAGGGTCGCTCGTAACGCAGTGCCTCCTGGAACTCCGCTTCTGCCAGTTCGAAGAAATGACGACGGTTAAAAATGCCGGTCAACGAATCGGTGATCGCCAACCGGCTCAATTGCTGGTGTAAGCGCGCATTACGGATAGCGGCAGCGGCATGCGCAGTGAACAACTCCAGGATCTTCAGGTCAGTTTCATAAAATGCCTGGTCAGAAAATACAAACAACACGCCCAGAAAATCCATACCCCAGACAATCGGCGCACCGGCCACTTTGCCCCAAAACTTTTTTTCCAGGGCCGCCGTCCGACCGGTGTGATAATCTTCGAGCAGAATCGCCTTGCCAGTCTCCCACACGTGTCCGGCCAACTTTTCGCCGCGCAGGGCAGTTTTTTCAATCTCAGGTTGATTTTCACCCAGGCTGATCGCCAGTTCAAGAATGTCCTTTTCCGGGTTATGAAGGTACAAAGCCATCGCAGCGCCGTTGAGCATTTCAATTGCACGCGGCGCGATCATCCATACCAGCGCATCCAGACCCAATTCTGCGGCAATCTCCAGGCCGGCCTGGCGCAGGCTCTCGAGTTGGCGGGTGTAACGCTGCAAACGGTCCTCGGTTTGTTTAACCGAGGTCATATCGCGGGCAATACTCCCGAACAGCTTCAGCGACCCGGCTTGAATGAGAAACGTGACCGCCTGGATCCAGCGTCTGTCCCCATTTACATGGTTAAGAATATGGCCCTCCACAAAACGAGGCGTGCCGGTTTGCAAGGTTTCTTCCAAATTTTTAACGACCGCGTCGTGGATGGAAAAGCTTTCCTCTTCACCAATCCATTCCTGTCCGCGAAAAACATCCGGCACCACTTCAGACAGGTGCTTTCCAATCACATCTTCACGTTTCAAGCCAGAGATCCGCTCGGAACCGACATTCCACTCCAACACAGTTTCATACTGATCGAAGATAATAATGGCATCATTCGCCTGTTCGACAACACTGCGAAATTTCTCTTCACTGGCTTTTATTACCTCCGCAGCATGCTTTTGCTCAGAAATATCTTCCGACAGGCTGAAAAGGCTGTAGCCCTTCCCAGCCGGGATGGCATAAATCGTCCCACGCAGCATCACCTGCTGGCCGTCGGAGCGAAGATATTCATATTCCGACATATGATCCTGCAGATCAGAGCGGCCCGTTTCCAGAAGGGTCGAAAAGGATTTTTTGAGAAGAGCCAGATTCTTATCGGTACGAGAGTTTTCAGTCAAAAGGCGAAAATGAACATCCCAGATAAACTCCCCCATCGTTTCCTTAGCGCTTAATCCGGCAAATACACTCAGTGTGTGGTTCCAAAAAATGATCCGCCCTTCTTCGTCGGTGGCGGAAATACCGATATGAATCTGTTCCGCAAATTTCGCGAACAGATCTTCGTGTTTCTTGTCGATCTCCTGCCGATCAAGCTTCCCGTCCAAATGCATCACGGGCACCTTGCGGTCGCCTGCAGGCATAAACCCCTTTCATGTCCGAATAAACTCGGCGTATATGGTTGTTAATCTATTTGGGTAAACAGGAAGATATTATAATTCCATGCCGATAGTTTAAGCATTGTACACGAATTGCATTTTTATTACAAATCGTGGTTTTGAGGTCGGGTCCGGCACACGTGTTTTACAGGAAGCGCCCAAAAGGGGCCAGGGGCATTTATAATCAAGCCTGTGAAATTCCTGAAATCCATCTTCCATCATTCCGGCATTCCTCCTGAATACCGCTCGAATTTTTTCCATTTCTATATGGACATTGGCTGGTTCGGGGTCTTAAGCGGCTCCTCGATCAACTTTCTCAATGTATATGCCACGCGCCTGGGCGCCAGCGGCATCCAGATTGGCCTGCTCGGCGCCATGTCCGCCCTGGTCAGCCTGGTGCTGGTCATCCCTGCCGGGCGCTGGCTTGAAAAACGCACCATTGGCAGAGCTGTATTCTGGACCTCGGTTTTCTACCGAATCGGCTTTCTGCTCTTTGTTCCACTTCCATGGCTTTTTAATGCACAAGGCCAGGTGTGGGCCCTGATCGCGCTGGCCTTCATGATGGGCGCTCCGCTCGCCGCGCTCTCAGTCGGTTTCAGCACTTTGTTTGCCGAAGCTGTTCCCAACGATTGGCGGGCGCATGTCGCAGGGATTCGCAACATCGTCCTTTCGGTTACATTCATGCTCTCATCGCTGGTCAGCGGATACCTGCTCGACCGGATTGTCTTCCCGCTTAATTATCAAATCGTTTTTCTGATCGGATTTATCGGTGCGGCGATGAGCAGCGTCCACCTTTTTTTTATTAGACCCGTGCGGGAAATTCGGTCGGGGCTTGCTCCCGATGGACCTTTTCCGTTAAACCAGCCAATTGCGCGCCCTGAACGGCGGCGCACCCTGCTGCGCATGGACGTCTGGAAAACGCCATTCCGCAACACCTTGCTATCCATGCTGGCCTTTCACTTTTCGCAATATCTGGCCATCCCCCTTTTCCCGCTGTATTTCATCCATGAGCTCAATTTAACCGACGAGGCGCTGGGGATTGGCACCGCACTATTTTATCTGGCAATGTTAATCGGGTCTATGCAGCTTAACCGCATTGTTGGGCAGCTCGGCCATAAAAAAGTGACCGCCTGGGGCCTGATAGGCATGGCACTTTATCCGGGCCTGCTGGCTGTTTCGAACAGCGTCTGGCATTATTACGTCATTTCCCTGATCGGCGGGTTTGCCTGGGCGCTGGTTGGCGGCGCTTCCCTCAACTATCTACTGGAAAGCTGTCCGGAAAATGACCGGCCGGCACACCTGGCCTGGTATAACGTCATTTTGAATATATGCGTATTGGTGGGTTCCCTGGCCGGGCCTGCCATTGCCGGGCTCATCGGCCTTTCAGCCGCGCTACTCATTTTCGGCGGGCTGCGGGTGGTGGCCGGTATCAGCATTTTGAAGTGGGGCTGAACGCGGAATCTCGTGGTAACATAAAAACACCATGCCTGAAGACTTCAAAGTTGTCGCCACAAACCGTAAAGCCGGTTTCGAATATTTTTTGCTGGAGCGTTTCGAGGCCGGCCTTTCCCTGAAAGGCTCGGAGATTAAATCCATTCGCGCCGGGCAGATCAGCCTCAGCGAGGCTTACGTGCGGGTGGAAGCCAATGAGGCCTGGCTGATCGAAGCCCATATTGCCCCTTATGTGCAAGCCAACCGCATGAACCATGATCCGAAACGCCCAAGACGGCTGTTGCTCCACAAAAAAGAGATCAGCGAGATGTGGAATGCAGTCCGCCAAAAAGGGGTTACCATCGTTCCGATCCGCGTGTATCTTAAAGAAGGACGGGCCAAACTGGAGATCGCGATTGCCAAGGGCAAGCAACTCCATGACAAGCGCAATGCCATCGCCAAGCGCGACCAGGAACGCGAACTGCGCCGCGAGGAAAAGTAGACGCCATGCCTGCCTCAACAATAGGTGGCATCAACCTGCTTCCCGAGGCCGAAAAGCGGGGAATTTACAGCCGCATGGTCCCGAAAGAACTACTCGAACGCTTTCAACTGCCGGCGCTCAACTCAAGCGCTGCTGATGCATACGTGAAATTCAGATACGCCCCCGGCTCGAGCGATATGGAAGCATACCTGTACCACCAGCCTGATTTCCCGGACCCGGTCCTATACGGCCATCTGACCGATACACTCAACGGACAGATCCATATCCTGCTTTATATTTTGAACGATCCCAATTCGCCTCGTTTTGACGTGGACTGTATGCCCGACGGCACAACAACCCGTTTTGGGACGCTCAAGCGCAACCTGACTGTCGAGGAAGCTGCGCTGAATGCCGGCCTCGCCCCGGGCCAAGTACGACACGGCCTGCGCCTGCTGGCCCAGGCAATCGCATCTTTTGAAGTCTTTATTAAGAGCCTTGGGCAAGATATGTATTTCGTTGAGCCGCTTTACTATCATAATGCAATCATCTTCGAACGCTATGGTTTTAACTACCAGTCCGGCCGCCGCCTGATGGAGACAATCGAAACAGGCTTTGGCGCAGGTGGCAGTTTGCGCGGGCTGCTGGATAATTCGACCCCGTTTCGCAGGCCCGCAGCGGCCAGCAGCATCCGCCAACGCTCATGGGCAATCCACGACGGGATTCTGGGTGAGCCGTTCACGAATGTTACGATGTACAAGCGGGTGGGAAAATCGGCAGGCATCACTACCTGCCCTGGGTGTAACTGGTAGGCAAGCACCATCCCTGCGGAGGCTTATTGCTCCAGTTTTTCTTCCCGTATGCGGACGAACACATCGGCCATCTGGGGGTCAAAGTGCTTCCCGGCCTCACGCCGGATCAACTCCAAGGCATCCTGGAATCCCATCTCCTGGTGGTATGGGCGCTGGCTGGTCAGGGCATCAAAGACATCCGCCAGTGCCAACAGGCGCCCCTCGCGCGGGATGGATTCCCCCTGTAACCCTTCGGGATAGCCTGTCCCATCCCATTTTTCATGGTGGTAGAGAATATAGGGCAAAGCTTCTCTCAGATGTGTGATGCCTTCGATAATTTTTCCGCCCGCCGTGGTGTGTTTTTGAATGATTACGAATTCTTCCGACGTGAGGCTGCTGCTCTTGTTGAGCACCGCTTCAGGAATAGAAACTTTGCCAATATCATGCAGCAGTGCGCCGTATTCCAGAATGACCATGTCATCCATAGACCAGTTCAGCGCCCGGCCTAGTTCGATGGCATAGTTTTGGACACGCTCAACGTGCCCGCGCGTATAAATATCGCGCGCTTCGATCACATTTGCGAGCAGGATGATCGTCTGGAGATGTGCCTGGCGGGTGTCGAACAATTCGGAAATACGCCGTCGCTCCAGGCGTGCTCGCACCGCAGTAAGTAATTCATCCGGTTCAAATGGCTTGAAAACATAATCGTCTGCACCCAACTCACGCGCATGCGAAACATCGCCGCGGTTGGAGAGAGCACTCAGGAAGAGGAACGGGACGATCTCGCCGGCCGGGAGTTTGCGAACGCCCTCCAGCAGGTCATAACCGTCCAGGAGGGGCATGTTGATATCTGAAACAATCAGGTCTGGAAGAATGGATGGGAAGGCTTCCAACGCCTGTTGTCCATCGGGGTAAGCAAACACCTGGTAACCGGCGATTTCGAGAATCGTTTTCGTTGTGGTCCGTAAGAAATCATCATCTTCTGCCAGTAAAATTTTGGACATGGCTCTTCCTTGCCCTTTTTTCTACGGTCCCCAGCGGGGTTGCCAATCACAATACTTATTGTCGGTCAGACGGGTGAGATTTGAGCCGTCAATGCGCATGATGTAAATCTCACAACCGTTCCAGTCACGATAATGGTCAAAATAAGCCGTGAAGGCCACCCACTGCCCGTCGGGTGAAAAGCTGGGGCCCTGGCTGTTGCCACCCGATGGGCCGACCTGATGTAAGTCGGAGCCATCGGCATTCATCAGAAAAAGTTCGCGTCCCCAGGGCGGGCCTGAATAGGTGATGATGTGCAGTCCATCGGCAGACCAGTCGCTGCGCCCGCGCAATTCCGGCAGGTCGGTCAACTTTTGAAAGCCCGAGCCGTCCAGATTGATCACGGCCAGTTGCGACTTGTTGCCGGCCATCGTGGCAAACAGGATACGGCTGCCATCCGGCGACCAGGTGGGATCCCAGCCATCTTTATAGATTTTGCGTGGGTTGACGCCATAACGATCCATTACCCAGATCGTGTCTGTACTTGGCCCGTCGCTGCGCGTATAGACTACAGAACGATTATCGGGGGATATTTCAGGGGCGATCCCAACCATGCCTCCCAATCTGCTCACCTGGCCAGTTGCCAGGACCATCTCGTAAATCTCAAAATTGCCATTCAGGTTCGATGAGAATACAACGCTTTGGCCATCTGGCGAAAGCGATGGGTAAAAATGGCGGGCGTTGTCGTCCGTGGTCAGGCGGCGCTGACCGGAACCATCCGCATTCATTATGCAGATCTGGTCCCGCTCCTGCACGGCAAATATCTGGCAGACGTAGACAATTTTGCCTCCCGGACCCACGCCGGGGGGAGCCGCCGGCGTCAGGTCCGGCGAGGAAAACTGCGGGGTGGTCGTCACCGGGGCGTCAGTAGGAAAAACAAATGATGGCGGTGTCACTTTGAAGTAGTTGTAAAGGCTCCCAGCCAGGATCCATCCCCCCAGTCCAATTGCCCAGCAAAACAGAATAATACATGCTGCCGCAAATAATTTTGCGGCGCACCGTCCCAGTGTCCCTTTGGGAGAGGGCTCAGGGGATGGGGCCATTTTCTGGCCGTTTGGGGAAGCTTTCGTTGCGAGTCATGCGGGCAATCTGTGTATCGTCAAAGACACCCTTATGATACAGGTCAAGGAAGGCCTCCACGAGCAGCGGGTCAAAATACACCCCGGAATGCTTTTGGATATATTCAAGCACCGACTCTTCAGTGCAGCCCCGGCGATAAGGCCGATTGGAAAGCAGGGCATCCCAAACATCGACGATGGTAAAGATGCGGGCAGCGAGCGGAATTTCTTCGCCCTTCAGGTTGCGCGGATAGCCGCTGCCATCCCAATGTTCGTGATGACAATACGGAATCTCGAGTGCGGGCCGCAAGTAAGCAATCGGATAAAGCATCTGATAGGCAAACTCGGGATGCTGGCGCATTTCTTTCCATTCTTCATCGGTAAGCGGGCCCGGCTTCTGCAGGATGTCATCGCGGATGGCCATTTTGCCGATGTCGTGCAGAAGCGCGCCTCGACGGATATGAACGATATTTTCTTCAGGGACGTTCAACGCGCGCGCCAGGCGGATGGTCATTTCAGTGACGCGCTGGGTGTGGCCTTCCGTTTCCTTATCACGCAGATCGAGCACATGCGACCAGCCTTCAATGGTGGCATCGTAGGCTTCAGCCAGGTCGTGATGGGCACGCTGAAGCTCCAGTTCGGCACGTTTGCGCTCGGTGATGTCACGAATGACCGAGATAATAGAAGGTTCGTTGCCTACTTCGATGATGCGGGCAGAGACAAGCCCAATCCAGACGCCAACGCCTTCACGTTTGAATACACCCTCCATGTTGCTGATCTCACCGGCCGTCTGCATCAATGTAGAGAAGCGCTGGCTTTCTTCCAGGTTGGCCCAGATGTTGAAAGACAGGTTGTTCTTGCCAATCACTTCTTCAGGGCTGAAACCGGTCAGGCGACTGAATCCTTCGTTGACTTCGATATATTGCCCATCAGAAAGGCGGGCAATCGAGATGGCATCGGGAGAGATGCGGAAAGCTTTCGAAAACTTATCTTCAGAAAGACGTAAAGCCTGCTCTGATTCTCTCTTTTCATCGCGCAAGCGCTTTTGCTGGAGGGCGCGTTCAACGGCTTGGGCCAGGCGTCCAAGGCGGTCTTTAAGCAGGTAATCGGCTGCACCGTGTTTCATCGTCTCGACGGCAGCCTCTTCGCTGGTAGTTCCAGTTACCACCACAAAAGGGATATCCAGGCCGCGTTCCTGCAATAAATGCAGTGCCTGCATGGCCGTGAACTGCGGCAGGCTGTAATCGGCCAGGATGATATCGGGGATTTCTTCGATCGCGCGCAGGTAATCAGCCTGGGTATCCACCCTTTTGCTGACGTAATTGTAGCCGGAACGTTTCAACTCGTGCAGAATCAACTCAGCGTCAACTGGCCGGTCTTCCAGAACGAGCACCTGCAAAGGATTCATGTCAGCCATAATCGCCGATTAACAGCTACGTCGTTGAAGCTGGAACCTGATTCAGCAGCAGCCAGTACAAGCCCACATCACGTACCGCTTCGGTGAATTGTTCAAAATCAATCGGTTTGACGATATAACTGTTTACTCCCAGGTTGTAACTTTCGATAATATCGCGTTCTTCCCGAGAAGATGTCAACACGACCACTGGTATGGTACGAGTGGTCTCGTTGGCTTTAAGTTTTCTTAATACTTCCAACCCGTCCACCTTTGGAAGTTTAAGATCAAGCAAGATCAGGCGGGGGTTTTGAATAGAGGCCTGCGAGATATTGAGCTCCGAGCCAAATATATATTCGAGTGCTTCAGCGCCATCACGGGCGTGATGGATCTGGTTGGCAATTTTGAATTTCCGCAAAGCATACAGGGAAAGTTCAGCGTCGTTCAGATTATCTTCTATCAGTAAAATTTCCAGGGATATTTGTGGCATACCGCCTCCGGGAGCGAATTAACTATCCGCAAGTCCATATCAAATTATACCGAGTCAAAGGCAAGTATGCCAGTGCAATCGCTTTACAAATTGGACGAGTTTTCTTCTATCGGCAAGGAGAAGAAGAAGACTGCGCCGTGATCCAATTTGCCTTCCGCCCAGGCGTGCCCGCCATGCCTGCGGACGATTCGATGGACAATTGCCAGGCCCACGCCTGTCCCCTCGTATTCGTCGAGATGGTGAAGGCGCTGGAAAACGCCAAAAAGTTTATCTGCATAACGCATATCAAAACCCGTACCATTGTCTTTGACAAAATAGACAATTTCTCCCGGATGAGTAACCGCGCCGATCTCTATGCGCGCATGCTTACGCTCGCGCGTAAATTTGAAGGCATTCGAAAGCAAATTCACCCAAACTTGTTTGAGCAGCGCGGGATCACCCTGGCAGGCCGGCAGATCAGGAATGACCAGCTTGATCGAACGCTGCTCTTGGCTGGAAGAAAGTGTCGTCAGCGCCTGGTTGATTACATCGATAGGGGAGAAAAGAACCTTTTTCAAAGGCTGACGGCTCAAACGCGAGAAAGAGAGCAGGTCGTCGATCAGGCGCCCCATCTGCTGGGCATTATCGCGGATCACGGTGAGGTAACGCTGAATCTCGGGCGAAGATGCAGAGCCCAGTTCATCGGTAAGGATACGGGAGAAACCGTCAATGGCGCGCAAAGGAGCACGCAAATCATGCGAAACAGAGTAAGAAAAGGCTTCCAACTCCTTATTGGCCGTCTCCAGTTCGGCAGTGCGCTCGGCCACACGTTGTTCCAGTTCGTCATTCAACATGCGGATATCTTCTTCGGCCCGTTTCTGTGCAGTAATATCGCGGTTAAGCAAACCAATGCGGAAACCACGACCGGTATGGATTGGGAAAGCCACCTGTTGGACGTAAATCCATTTGGCGCCGGAAGTGAACATAACGGTTTCGACCGGACGTTCAAACAGGGGAGAATCTCCGGATTTGAGCGCCTCGAGCAAGCTGGCTTTATTTTTTATTTTTTCGATCCGGATGGATTCAATCAGCTCCGGAGGAGTAACCAGCGCCTGAACATCCCAATAATAAATGCTTATGGCCTCATCACGTTGAACGCCAGACATCTGTTCGAGAACGCTATTCCATTCAATCACTCGCCCATCCTCGTCGATTAAGGCAAAACCCTCCGAAAGCTGTTCAACAATGGAGCGGAACTTGGTCTCACTCTGACGGAGCGCTTCTTCGACCAGTTTACGGGCGGTAATATCCTGAAGGATGCCAATGGAAGCATAGTTGACCCCGTCGGTTCCAATCAATTGAATGGAACTATCATAGACCCAGCGTATTTGCCCATCGCGGGTGACGATCTGGTAATCAGCCTGCCAGACATTTAGCTTTCCACTGCGGGATAGT
>JGI25613J43889_10000129_pt1 | contig 15148 bp, 9 predicted proteins | sample GraSoi_2013_40cm_FD_43889 | JGI IMG/M metagenome (IMG submission 43889) | reverse complement strand
AGCGCAGGAAATGCACGCGTTTATCCGGCGCGTTTTCGCGGATAGGTACGCGCATCAAGCGGCAAACGAGATTCGGATTCTCTACGGTGGGTCAGTCAAGCCAGACAACATTGCCGGTTTGATGTCGCAGAAAGACATCGACGGCGCGCTGGTGGGCGGCGCTAGTTTACAGGCCGAAAGCTTTGCGAAGATTGTTAATTACAAAAACGGTGAATAGTAAATAGTGAGTGGTAAATAGGAGCTACGAGTCGCCCGTGTTCATTTCCCAATCGGAACGAGTGTAGCAGCGAGCTTCAATTTACTATTCACTATTTACTATTCACTATTTACTATTCACTATTTACCGGAGACCTAAATTGTTAGCTTACACTTTATACGGACTATTTATTCTGTCTTGCGTTGTCCTGGTTATCGTAGTGCTGTTGCAGCCGGGCAAGTCCGGCGCCGGCGATCTGTTTTCCAGTAGCGTATCGAGCACCGCGTTTGGTCCTCGAGGCACCGCAAGCATTCTTTCGAAGATAACGATTGGTGCTGCCGCGGGCTTTATGCTTTTTGCATTGATGCTTTCACTTCCAGGCGTGACTGGTTCCCACTCGGTTTTGCAATCGACTGCGCCGGAAGCGACGCCTACACCAGCACCGGTTGCATCTCCCGCCGCCACCACGGCGCCGGCAGCGTCGCCCGCTGCGTCGCAAACGGCATCGCCTGCCGGTACGAAGTAATAGATCGGCCCGAGCTGATACTCGGGAGTTGCAAACTAACAGTTTGCGTTAGAATCGTTATCTGACAACTGTAGCCGAAGTGGCGGAACTGGCAGACGCGCACGTTTGAGGGGCGTGTGAGGCAACTCGTGGGGGTTCGAGTCCCCCCTTCGGCACCAAACCATCGATCAAGATACCGCATGCAAATGCGGTTTCTTTATTTTTACTGGTCTTTTCACTCGCATGCTGTTTTGCACTGTTCAAACCTCCTACACTTTTTACCCCTAGTTGAGACTTAGTTGAGACACCAAATTCTTGGAATTGAGGCCTCTTGTAGCTGGGTGAGACGGGCAGGTGCCCTAAGGTTACCTACGACACTTGTGCTGCGATGTGTCGTATAGATTTCCTCACTCCGTTGGGACGTTCTTCGAGAGACCTTGATGCGACTGAGCCGCGGAACGCCTCGGTTGACTTGAGTTGCGACGATAGCAAGCAATACCATGGTGGGCTAGGGGTTTGCTGCCGCGAAATCTCTTGGAAGCTTAGCCCTGAAAACCTACCGCGAAACTTGGCAGAGTTTTTGGAGAACCACATCTGCCGATTAATCAATTCATGCGAAGACGAGTTGGACCATGGGTTCACTTAAATGTGGGTCGATTCAACGTGTTATTGCGTGGCAAAGGAGTCTATCCGATTGACATCGGATTCGGCCTGGTTGGAGCTAGGTTCGAATGATCATCGAGTTAAAGAAAGGATTAGGATAGCAGAATAGGCGGAACGCGCTGACTTGGTTACCCACAAGCAAGGTGGCCTCATTGCAACTGGCAACTTACCTGAGCAGAAGCACAATGCCACAGACGATAGGAAAGTAGAGACTCACAATGACCGCTCGTTGATAGTCTCCATTCCGAAGACCCCACAGGACACTAGCGATCGCGATCGAGAATAGCGCGCTAATAAAGAGCACAACATTTCGAGATGATGAGTTAGCGATCACCACAGGCAGTAAGCAAATCACTCCGGCAATCAACATCCCGAGGCCAAGAAGGGCTGTAGTCCGCGAGCCAATGATCATGGGAAGGGTGGTCACACCCGCTGCGGCATCTCCACGCATGTCTCGCGTGTCCATAAGCCACTCTCGTCCTAGAACAAATATTGAGGTTCCTACCGGTATCGCAAAAAAAGAAGTCGAGTACTTGAAGACCACGACTACAAATATCACAGGAAGCGTTGACACCGCTGCCGTTACAAACGTCTTGGACAAAGTGAGACGTTTGACGAGGACGTTGTAGAAGACCACCCCGAGAACTGACAACAGGTACAACACCAATTCTAGCGAATCTTCGCTTCTTATGATCGCTGTGAGAACGGCACCTATGATAAGCATATAACCAAGAACTAGGACAGTCCGAGAACTCAGCCGCCCACTGGGAATTGCGCGATATGGCTTGTTAATGCAGTCCTTGGGGACGTCGTAATAGTCATTTAATGCGAAGCCGCCCGCTGCCGCCAGGAAAAAGGGAAGCGCCAAGAGCAGAGAATTGACTCCGCCGATACCCTCATGAGCAGATGGCAAGAAAACTATAAGTCCAATTAAGACCGACGTGAAAGTTCTAATCGCAAGTAACACGCCAATGATTGAGCTAAACAGACTCTTTATGAGAGGCATTATGTGGGTTCTATCAATTAGTTCGACTATCAAGCAGACAATAATGCACAGTGAATACGCAAAGAAGGCGAGCTCCGCTCGGCGATATTTATCCGACGAATCGCTGAAAGAATCCAGCAGTATCGCCATTAGGAAACTAGCCACCACGCTAAACAGAGACAACAGACGGACGAAATTGATTCGCCTTTCAAACAAGCGAAGGAACACAGAACCAACTCCCTTTTTCGCAATTCGTCTGAGCGCGAAAAAGAGTTGGGAAGTCGGCAACCCAGAAAGAACCATGAGAACGGTAAAGCCTGACCACCCAACAAAACGCGGCAAGTAATGTTTGGTTGGCAGATCTTTGAAACGCGAAGCTGCAACCCAAATCGCCAGGAAAAGGAAACCAACTATGGCCTTTACCAACGGCCACCTGCGGAATTTGGCAATGGGCTGGCCCTTGCCAAAATGATACCAAATCGTCAGAGCAGCAAAAGCATGAACCACAAACGCCATCAAGAAGAACGTTCCGTAGTTGCTAAAAACAAAATAGATTGGCAACACACCAATGGTGACGGTCAAGGCCAGCAGGGTAGCTTTTGAGTACTGGCTTGCCTTTGTGCCGTATCCAGGGCCTTCCTGAGATTCTATTTGACTTGCTAGTTCTCTCTGGGCAATTTCCGCAGTTATTCGCCAAGCCTCGAAAACGGCGAGATATGAAGAGGCTGCCACTCCGAAAAGCAGTTTAAGAATAAGATCAGTCAAAGTGCTTGGAAGGAATCGAATCTGCGCATTGTTCAAAATCGCCACGGTGGTCAGAAGCAAAATTATCGACAGAGTGCCATAGACAAATGCTCTTCGGTTCCAACCCAATCTCTCTGAGAGCGCGTAAACGAGTACGACGAGACCCAACGGGAGCAATGGAAGCAGACTGGAGCCCATTTCGAGAAATGAAAGCCCATAATATAGACTCATACCGATCGTCAAAACTACTGGCCACACGAGTTGATGGCGAACCTGCGGAAGGCTACCATCAGTTTTATACTGCCAAAGGAAAATTCCATATAAGGCCAGCAAGACAGTGTAGGCGAAATAGGACACGACGAGTTGCATCGGTGGTCGAGTTGTGATCAGGATCAGTGAGATTACGAGAATCACAATAACGGGCGTGATTATGATTGCCTCGCGCTGTAATACTGTTTGGACCTCATCACCGGGCATCAGCTTGGACTCAACAGGATGAAATCGATTCGCATAGCAAATAAAGAAAAAGGCCGAAGCTATGGGCGGAATCAATAAGAGAAACACGTCCTTAAGGGACCAATACTGGATGTTAATTAGATAGCCGGCAAATATAGCGCAGGCTGATGTAAAGGCATAGGTAAGGCCTCTAAAAATATACCTTGTGATATGCACATCGGCCATAAGGATCTTCTCAGCTGAAGGCCGTCGCAAAAGTGATCGGAATAAATCGATTACCAAGTTGGATCACGATTTTGATAGTCGGTGGGCCTAAATCGAGCAAGGATGATATAGCGCGAAGAAGATATTCTTGAATTTACTGCGCTGTCAATCCTTTACTGGCATTCTTAATATGCAACGGAGCATGGGTTATGCTCAAGGAAGATAGACCTCTGGAGGCTGCGCGGCCGGGGCTGAACGATTAAACTGCCTCCAAGTAGCTGAAGTGAAATTGGTCTTGCGATACTCGCACCGCTTGATCCGTCATTTAGGAAATGTCTTAACTTTTGGGGCTAATGAGTAGGCGCGGATCCTGTCGCATTTATCCGCTGAACCGTTAAGAAATGAAAGGTGAAATCAAGAGTCGACGAGTTGATAAGAAGCAGAGAGAACATCTCTCTCCCGAAAAGGAGCGCAACTTGTTGGAGACTGAAAGGTTGAAACATGAAGAAGAGAGAATCACCCTAGAACGTCAGCAGATCGAGATCAACCTGCATTTAGAAGACTTCAAAGCACGCTGGCAAGAGCTATTAAGTCTCCAGAACGAGAATAACAGGTGGACCACGCTTTACGTGACCGCCCTACTCTTAGTCGTCGGCTGGGTGATCAATAACAGCGGGCAACACAACTCAGGCTTAGGAGATTTATACGCAAGGTCTGACAATGCTTATTTGATTCTAAGCATTGCCGTGTTGAATGCGTTGTATGCATTCGCGATGGCGTTTAAGGGCTACCAGATTCAACAAATCGCTCAGTACCAATACGAAGTGATCTCACAAAGGATACGTATTATATCAAAGATCGAGTTCAACGAGTGGGAGCGATACCGGAGAGGGCAAGGTCACAAACTTCTTCGGTTGGCATATTTTCTTCTGGTCAAGTCTCTGCCGATTGTCGTTTCCTACACCATCATTGTTCAGTATTGGCACTACCAATGGAATCCCCAAGCGATTTCGGACTCCTGGAAGAGTTCGCGAAATTGGTTCTCAATCGCTGCGTTTATATTAGTCACTTTCAGCTTTATATTTTCGCTGCTGACCCTGAAGTTAGGAAGACGCTGGAACATAATTCTGCGAAGGCGGGAAGCTCGACCACAGGCAAATAACGCCTTGTAGGATTTTTCGGCGGAACCGCGGGCTCTGCCCAAATCGGACAAACCTCGGGCCCTTTTCTGCGTGCCTCCTAATATGGTTTAGATCTAATACGAAACAAACCATATAGCCGCGTTGAACGGTTGAAAAGTGCCCGGCAATGCAAGCCTCCAGTCGGAGTAGTCCCACTCGGCTTATCCTCATAGAGGCCAGACTCCTTTCCAAAGGCACGTGGCAAGCTAGCGATAACTTAGAATTATCGTTGACTGCTCGGTCACATTCGAACAATGCAACAACTTCTGAAACAGGAGCTGGAGCCATTTAGGACAGATGGCTACCTGCGAATTCAGTTGAGTCGCGCGGCTGCTCAGGTTGTGGCTCTAGCGTTAGACGCGGGATATCCATTCTTTCGTACTCCGCTTGAAGAAAAGCTCCGAAATGTGCTTCCAAAGGACGGAGGATATCGTCCGCCGGGAATCGAATACTCGCGCTCTCCGGATCAACCCGACGAGATCGAATCCTTTACCGTGACTGCCTGGACCAGCGCCGATGCACTGCCAACCGCAAGCGCGCGTAAGCTCCATGCCCGAATGATCACTGTAAGCCACACTTTGGAATCCGTAGCCGAAACTCTCACGCTTCGTCTAGCGGAGAGCATTAGCGGTCGTCCCTCCGAGAGATTGAGAGGCGGATTCCGGCGATGGTCGCGGCTGCAATTGAATTATTCGCGTCCCGCTGCGGTCACAACTTCCTTTATCAACGAGCTGCACGAAGACGGCGTCTTGATGACTGTCACATGTGTTACGGGACCTGGACTTGAAGTCCAATCAAGAAATGGCTGCATGATACCGCTCGTCGCGGGGCCAAATGAAGCCCTCGCGATGACAGGTGAAATTGCGTACTTGCTGTCAGGCGGCGTGCTCCCTCCGCTTCACCATCAAGTCTGCCCGATCGCGGATTGTCCCGAGCGCATGGCGCTCGTTTTCCTCGGCGATCTGGAGCCAGAGCTTTGTGATCCCTGGATAGAAAATGGGATCAACAAAGATGTGGACATTGGCGACAGGGTACGCACCAGTGCACTGCGTTACGGTCTGCAAGGATTTACACCCGATTAGTCAGAGGAGAGCACGACTTTGTCGAAAATAATGTTGGGCTTGGGGGGATCTGATCACGATTTCTCCGCTGCTCTGACGATTGACCGCGACATCCGCGTTGCGATCGAGCAGGAACGATTGTCCCGTCGTAAACATGGTGCCTGGCTGTGGTACGAGAGTCCGGTAAAAAAGGCCATCGACTACTGCCTTGCAGCCGAAAGCGGATCCATGGCTCAGGTGGACGTAATCGTTTCCAGTGACATCCTCCCGCGCCGGGTCACTCATGAGTTGAAAGAATATCCGGTGCGGCTGTATCCACACCACCTGTGCCATGCAGCATCTGCTTACATGATGCTCCCCTCTGAAGTGAAGGCGGGTATATTGGTGTACGATGGCTTCGGCTCGCCAAAGGGTCGCGACCCTACTCATCCGGACCGCAATTGCCGCGAAACCTTCTCATTTTTTCTTTTTGGGCCGGACGGGTTCAAGTGTATTGGCCAAACACTCGGACTCGGCTTTATCGAAGACGACTTTCCGACAAGCATCACAAATTCAGTGGGAATGCTGTACGAGCTGGTCACCTCGTTACTGGGGTACTATCCCACGGATTGCGGGAAGACAATGGGCCTCTCCTCCTACGGCGAACCGCAATACGTTGAGGCGCTGGAGAACTTCATAACCTACGGGGATGAAGTATCAGCGTGTTTTCAATGCGCGACCGATAACCCCGCCCTGGTGGATACAATTGAAGGCATCATCCACACCGAACGAGGCAGCTTTTCAGTGAGAGCTGACCTCGCGGCCAGCCTGCAAGCAATTACAAACAAAGCTCTCTTGCATTGCAGTTGTTTTTTTCGCGGTCATGATATGGACTTTCTTTGCCTCTCAGGAGGCTGTGCACTCAACACAGTTGCGAATTCTTTTCTGGTCGAACACTCGACGTTAGACGTTCCGATTGTGATTCCACCACACTGCGGCGATTCCGGGATAGCCCTCGGCGCGCTTTGGCTTGAACAGTTTCGCCGGACCCGTAAGGCGCCGCAATTCACATTTCGTGGGCAAGCCCTCAGCCCGGCAGTTTCGCGCCCCGGAAGGCGTTATTCGCTGAACGAACGCCGTGCGGCCGTGCATCAATTTTACCCTCGCATTGCCCTTGACGCATCAATCGTCTCCTCAGCCGATCTCGCCCGCTCAATCGCTGATGGCGCAATCGTTGGTCTGTTCAATAATGGATCTGAGATGGGGCCCAGAGCACTTGGTGGCCGCAGCATTATTGCTGACCCACGCCTGGCGATGACCAGAGAAAGGATTAACCGGTCGATCAAAGATCGCGAACCTTATCGGCCACTCGCTCCCCTGGTACTTGAGTCAAAATACGATGAGTACTTCGTTGATAATCGAAACGCGGATCCCTTCATGCTGAAGATCGCGCGCGTAACTGAACGTTGTCGGAAGGTGGCCCCCGCCATCGTTCATGTCGATGGCACGGCAAGAGTTCAGGTCGTACCCGACGACGGTGATCCCTTGCTCATAGAACTCTTGCAATCCTTTGAACAAGTGACCGGCGTCGGGCTACTCATCAATACTTCTTTCAATAGGAGAGGGGAACCAATTGTCGAATCACCGTTAGACGCAATTGATGCTTTTCTGGGCTTGGGGTTGGACGGTTTATATCTGGATGGAGAGTTCTACCGACCGGTGGGCTCAACAACCCCCAGCACCAGCAGGACGCCTGAGACCGCCTCATGAAACGTCGTCGCCCGCAACACAGTTTTGATGCAGTTTGCAAATGATCCGAGGCCATTCGGACGCCGCAAGAGCCAATGTCCGATTCTGGCCCACTCTCGTTCATCGACCTGCCGCCGTCCAATTCTGGCATCTTGCCTGATCTTGATTTCGATTAGCTCCTCCTCGCTCACGGCAGCGCCGCTAGTCTTGAGGAATTGCATTGTCTCTTCAGGATGGCGGTTGAACGCTTCGGCGAGGATTCTGACCGTCGCGCGTCGGATACGAGGATCTGAATGGCCAACTACACCCCTTAAACTCAACAGACCTTCCACCGGCCAGGCCACGATCACGCCGGCAAGGGCTTGTAAGATTTGCAGCGCTTCTTCAATCCGTTCGTCCCGGAGAAACTCCTCGAGGTATCGGGTATACATTGGCAACTGAGATGATGACTCCGAAGCAAGTTCTCGGCGATAGTCGGCAAAAACGGAGCGACGACGACGTAGCGAAGGCAGGAGCACTCCGTAAGGAAACACGACACTAAATCCGTCCTCAAACACGCGATCAAAAGCGTCGTGGAAGCCGCGCCGTTCACCTCGTTCCAGACCCGGTCTGTATTGGAGTATTCCCGGCCAGTCTCGGAGGACGGATTCCTCCCACCACTTGAACCGAGCCTCGTCATAAGGCAGGTTGTGTAAGACGTGCAGGTATACCAGCAGCGAGTAAAAGAAATCAATCTCGTTGGGCGAGGTGTCGTTAGAGAATGTTTGGAACCGTGCTTCCATTAATCGCAGCATATGCTCAAGGTCGTTAAAGCTCGATAAGATTCCAAGCGCATGGGAGAGGTGATACTCGACATCGAAACTGAGTGACGTCGTGTAGGGCCTGATTTCATCAAGATCATTCTCAGTTAAGATCCCGCCCGCTTGAATATTGTCGAGCATTGCCTCAAGTTCATGACGCCTTGGATTGCTAAAGAATTCAGAGATCCCGTCCGTTGTCGCATTGAAAAGCAGGCGATCGGAATTGGCGATAAAGTAATCGGCAAAGCTCTTTATTTCCAATTCGCTCCAAGGGCGCTCCGACAGGATTTCGGTCAAAGCCTTATCGAGGATTTTGAGAACGCTGTTGTACTCGTTTGGATGAGTATTCTCCGGGCCCAACTGTGACGAAAATCTGAGCAATCGCCCTAACCTTTGCCACGGAGCTATCGACGAATCGCCAAAGAACACCGCATAAGGCTTGTCATGCAAGAGACTGATTGCAGGGCAGCGGCTGACTAGATACTGTTTGACGAGCTTATCGGTGGCGAAAATATTGGCTTCAGTCTGAGCCTGGGAAAAAGATGGATGGCCAACCTTCGTCAGCAGCGGCACTGCGCTTTCCACCGGCAAGCTTGCCGCTGATTGGACCACGGTCCGCAACTGAACTGAACCCACTCCTCCTGCGCGTGCCGCGTCAATTACATCATTCAGATAGTCCTGAACACGGGGCTCGCGCTGTTCCGTCATCTGCACCAGAACGTCTCGAGCAAAGCCGAATAGAGTCTCGCGATCCGACGGTTGGTATCGATTGTCCGAACTATCGAGAAGCCGCAAAGAAGTGGAAATCAGGCTGAACTCCCTGGGGTTCAATTGAAAGTAGAGGCGAGCCGCGGCGATCGGTTTGCTCTGAGTTTTGAACGATTGGAGAAACCGCAGAAGATCGTCCATCGTTTCCAGGCTTGGCTCCGCGCCCGAAGCAAATGCAAGGGCAAGGAAGTATTCCAATGTGCGGTCATGATCGAACTGAAGAAAGCCCTGACCAGCATCGACGAACACGTTTAAGTCTTTCATTGTTCGTATGATCTCGCCACGGAGTCCAATTGGAAGTATCTCGATTTCGCGAAACCGATCCTGCTGCGAGGTGAGACACTTCAATGCCAGGGACGAGAGGATTTCCTTGAGAGTACCCTTGTCGATTAGTGAATCTCGCCGTTGCAGTTTTGCTTCCAACGCGTTGCCGTAAACGCTGGCGCTGGGCATAGGCGGCAACCCTGCCTGGGCAGCCTCTGCCACTGCGCCCAATAGGTAAGGGTCGCGCAGTTGATCCATGACAGAAGGTGAGAGCTCGTCAGGCTTGATCGAGGCGTACCCATGATCATGGAATCTGGTAATCGCATCTTGAAGCTCATCATCCGTTAGCTCAGTGCACGCGATTGTACTAAAGGAAGCTTGAGGATCACCCTCACTCCAGACTGTTTTTTGCAGCTGAGCACTGTCGATGTGAGGCAGCATGGCACTCCATGTTTCCTGCCTGATGGTTACGATCACCCGCAGAGCACTATCTATCTCCGGTAAGAAATAACAAAGACGCACGATGTTCCGAAGGAATTGTATGCAGCGAGCCAGCTCGGAGCTGAACTCGTTTATGCCGTCTATGTAAAGCACGAGACGCAATCCGTTGTCTCGAATCCAACGTTCGAGCTGGAAGAGGGAAAAAGGTGATTTGGATCCCAATCCACCAAGCTGTTCGACGATGTGTTGTTCAATATCACCGTTGTCTCGAAGCGATCGCGATCGGATCAGCATCAGTTTCGTGGTGGCACTGCTTCCCCATGTTTTGTACAACCGGATTCCCAACGTCGTTTTTCCGAAGCCTGACGCACCCGTGACGATTGCCAGTGGACGATTGGGCAGCAGAAACGACTGCAAGCGCTTCTCAAGCAGCCGGCGTCGAGCAAAAACGTCTACCAGGGAAATTCCTGCTCGTTCTCCGTATGCTTGTACGTACTCCTTATTGCAGTAGTCGACTCGCCAGTCGAATAGACAACGAAGATAAGTAGGCTCGGTAGTCGCAAGCGAGGGTCGCTCTAATACTGGTCGAGCTACCTCCATCATGAGGTTGTCAAACCCCAGGCGGACGATCCGTACTCGACCCGCAATCCTCGAGTAGAGAAGCGATTCTGACGAGGGAGCTCGTGGGTTGCACCAGAATATGCGATTGTTGGTCGCCATAACTGCGTCGGCGATGATTGGAGCAAGTGCTCCGTCAAATCCGCTGTAGCCGATCAAAACCAGATCGTGGGTGGATAGAATCGACCGCAAGAGCTCGAGCATGGACAGGTCATACTTGGCGCTCTCTAGATCCGCCGATGTAAGCAGCGTGACCGATCGCGAGGCAATATCGCCGTGCAGTTTCAGATAAGGCTTTTTCGCCAGTTCGAAACGAGGTTGTGACAACAGGTAAGGTCGTGCAACTCCTGGCGCAAAGACCTGGAATATATCTCGTCCCATTTGGGCTTGCGCAGTCTCAAGCATCAAATCAAAATTAGTAGTCACGACCGCATCAATGCCGCCGGCCTCAGCGAGGAGTATGAGGAGCTTGTAGGCATCGGAAGGCTGAAGCGGTCTCATCCGATGGAATATCCAATCCACCAGAAGTGCACGCTCGTCGGGCTGTAGTCTTACGAACAGATCTTCGAATCGCGCCTCAATTTGTTCGGGCAGCGTGATATCAAATAGTGGCCTCTTGGTGTATTCCTCGACAGCTTGCCGCTTTAGCTCAACGAAGGTGAGGCCACCAGAACTGACATCGGCTCCAGCCCCGAGCAAGAAGCAGATTTTTGCTCGATGTCCGACAGAGTCCGCAGCCCGGTCAGCAACTAGTCGAACCAGAGAAGCTAGGGTTTCCGGGCCTTCACTGTCTCTCGGATGCTGATCTTGTGGATTCATGCCGTCGCGGGGAACATGCTGAGAAAAGCTAGGTTGGAATAATTCTAAGTTATCCAAACAAAGGTGAAGCAAATATAAGTCGCCTACTGCGACCGCATTATCCCGCCAAAACCCCTTCTGTGACAACAGCGTTCTTCGATTACGGGAATAATTCGTCAACCAGAAAGTCGAGTTGGCCTTTACAAAGCTGAAAAAGTCCGCGGTCTCTCACTCAGTTAGCGATAACAGGGAGTTATTTGATGCCGCTCAAGCTCAAAACCTCACCGCTCCGCATCTTGTTTTTAGCAAACTATGCCCCACTCAACGAGAAGGAAGCCACTGGTGAAGAGAGCGAGAGTGTTAGATACACGCAGTACCACAAAGAAATGTTTGACCTTCTTGAGGGTTTAGGGTTTGATGTCACCCCATCGAGAAGTGTCGAGTCCCTGCTCGATCATCCAGGCTCTTACGACTATGTATTCTCACTTTTGAATCGCGCGCCTTACCGCGGTTCTGAGATCCTGGTTTCAGCCCTGTGCGAGTATTTCAGACTGCCATACCTTGGTGCCCGACCTCATATACGCGCGGTTGCGGAGGACAAGTACGTTGCGAAACTTGTTGCCAAACAACTAGGATTTGATGTTCCGGCGGCGCAAATCTTTAGAGCAACCGACTCAGAATTGATGACGCCAAGCTTTCGCGGACCCTATATCGCCAAGCCACGCTGCGGCGCGTCTTCCAAGCACATTACGGAAAACTGCATCCAGGATCTGTGGCGCGATCTAGAATCGGAGGTGCGTCGTTTGCTTGAGCTAGGAGATGATGTCTTGGTTGAGGAATGGATTCCTGGGATAAACATCTCGCTACCGGTTATAGGGGGCATACCACCCTCAATACTACCGCCGTATCAACTAGACTCTTCCAAAAAAGGGCAACTCGTCACCTACGAACAAAAGCGCGGATTGGAAAAGAGCCTGAAGAGAACTCTCTTTGACAATAGTGCTGTCTACGAGGAAATAACTCGGGTTGCCTTGCATCTTTATCGTGAGCTTGGACCGATCGACTACCTTCGATTGGATTTTCGTGTCACCGAGTTGAACAAACCAGTGTTCCTGGAATTCAATGTCTGTTGCAATATTGGACCACAGTCCGGGTTTTATGCGTGTGCCCGGCAAAGAGGTTTATCACATCGAGAGATGTTGATCCGTATCCTCGACCACAGTTTTAAGCGACAGGAAATCAATTGGTAATCCTTCTAGCGGGTTCTGATACCAATAGAAGAGGCTGCAAGGGGAATATAAATCTAAGAACAGCTCAGAGCTCGATCGCGAAGGGCTGGCAAGAAAGTCTTTGATGGTGCTGATTCGATCAATTGTTATTTGTGGATTCCTGCGATCTGGGTATTGAAGCGCTTTCTCGCAGAGCGACAAAACGGCTCCCGCTGGCGCGTTAGCGAACAAACTAATCAACGCGCCGTTCAGATATACTTTTTGTCTCACTCTGTCGACCTTTGCGTTTTCAGCTTCAAGAATCACGTCTTCAATCGTCGACAACGCACCACTTGCGTCTTCCTTCAGAAGTTGGGCCGCGGCTAGATTTGTGAGCGTGTAAGCGCGAGGAAGTTCCTTCCCCATATACTGTATGGCCTTGCGGCAGGATGTTTCGGCTTGATCGTATAGCCCTAAGTATAAGTAACAGTGGGCCAAATCTCCGACGACCATTCCGAGATGATGGATTCCAAATACCTCTAAGAAGTCATAGGCGCGCTCGACATCCCTTAAGCCAGATTCGGGCAGTCCTGTTTGCGCCAGTTTGGCGCCTCGATTACAAAGAGTCGTTGCCGTGCCGAATGCGTCTTGGTTCCGTTCGTGATATGGCAAAGCCTTTGTTAGAATCTCGATTCCCTCCGCAGCTTCGAAAACCTCGGCCCCGTTTCGCAGGAAGTAGCCATAATTTGAAGCCTTGGCGAGATCGTCTCGATAATTAAGATAGAGGAGCTGTGCCCCAGCAATATCATTTGCATGAATCCTTCCCACTATTCGATATGAGACCAACATGCTCAGTTCTTCGAGGGAGGAGGATGTCTCACAGAGTTTGGTCAGAAGTTGCTCCGATTCATTGTGGAACCGACGTCTATTGAGAGCAATTCCTCTGAAGATCTGAACGAATCGATTTTGCGACCACTCCGTACGCGGAGGATCGGCAGTAAGCTCGAGTACGCGATTGAATCCCTTAACTGAAATCAGGAAGGCGAGTTTCGCTAAGTAATCTTGAATACTCAGTTGAGATTCTTGCGCTGGAGTGATCGCCCGATCTACGAATTCCTCGGCAATGGAGCGACTGCCCATGTGTAGGGAGAGCTGAATGATGTCACGGAGGCGGGTTTCAGTCTCTTCGATGGCAACTCGCTTCGCCAACCTATAAAGGAGCGGCGCGACCTCAGCGGGTGAATGCCTTGCTGAACCCTTTTGAACGCGAGAAAAGAAATCGTAGAGCCTTGTTTCCTGTCGAGTGGTCTCCGCTAGTGTGAGTTGCAATACGTCCTTCATCGTCTGGTGTGAAGGTCGCAAGGAAATCAATTGATCGCCGTCTGGGAGAGGGGCAATACCGATTAATCCGTTGGACGAAAGATCGTTAAGGATTTGGTCGATCTCCTGCTCACCTTCAACGAATACGGCACTGTCATCCATAGACAGTGTCAAGACATCTGATCGACGGATGTCTTGCTTGGCAATTGTGAGCAACGCGAGGATAGCTGCACCGGCGGGGGGTAAGCTAGATATTACACTTGAAAAGTCCGCGGCCGTACCACCGGCCGCAGCAACTGCGGCACGAATCTGGTAGATGTCGCCGTTGGTCGCTGCCGCGATGGATTTGCAGAGCGTCTCCGGCCATTGAACACCCTGGGCCAACGCGTACAACCTTATGAACTCCACATCAGGCCTGGCGAACTGCTGAACTCCTACGTTGTATCCGATGTTCTTCGTCTTCAAAACAAAGTCATCTGCATTTGACACCCGGCCCGCGCTGCGGGACACAAGTCCAGCCACGTAGCGAATGCTTCGATACGCCTTACCGACAGTGACCGACAGCAACTGAGCCGACCAGCTGTCTAATTCTTGGACGTTATCCAGGAACATGCACACTTGATGTTTGCTTGAAAGCTCAATCAGGAATTCGCAGAAGACCTCAGCCGCAATTGAAGGGTAGGCCGAATTGGAGAATGTGGGATAGGCCATTTCAATTCCACGGGCAAGTGTCCGACCGACGTAAGGAATACTGGCTGTGATGGCGGAAAAGACTTCGCGTGATCGAGTGCGTCCTGCCCGGCGTTCTTGAAAGTTAATGTATTCCCGCCAGATTGCAGGATATTTTCCATAAAACTCCACGCCAAACTGGCCGAACAGACTGTTTCCGTCCTGTTTGGCGCCGTCAGCGTAAAGGGAGATGGATGAATGGGCATTCTTGCTTGAGCAGTATTTCAGGAAATGGGTAAGGCCTGAGTGCGCTGAAGTAGACCAGACCTCTATGCGGGGAGAGATTTGCGGCCGCCGAAGAAATTCATTTATCGCCACAACCTCATGAGTTCGGTTCACGAAGTCTGACATCGTGCTTGCATCACTCATGGAGAGTGTAATAACTCCCTGTTATCGCTAACTGAGTGAGAGACCGCGGACTTTTTCAGCTTTGTAAAGGCCAACTCGACTTTCTGGTTGACGAATTATTCCCGTAATCG
>JGI25613J43889_10000126_pt1 | contig 15244 bp, 13 predicted proteins | sample GraSoi_2013_40cm_FD_43889 | JGI IMG/M metagenome (IMG submission 43889) | reverse complement strand
GTCGCGGCGCCAGGGCCGCCGGAGCCTTGCCATGTCATGCCGATTGCCTCCGGACTTCCGCTCAGGGGGCGCAATTATGTCATTACTTCAATGACCGCCCTGCACGAACAGTCCGGCATCGCCCAGAGCCGCGGCCAGGCGCTCCTCGATCTGAGTTGCCTCCGGCCGCGATATGCCCTGCAGGTGCAGCACCGGCCCGGTGAGCAACTCGAGGCCCCGGCGCAGCACGCTGCCTGCCGCACGAATCCCGGCCTTGTGCTGATCGAACCGATCGGCGGGCGGATAGCGGGTCATGCCGACGTAGATCCCAAAGGGTTCCGGGCGGCTGTCGCTGTAGTCGAGCAGCACCAGGTAGAGGTTGGCCGCACCCCGGCGCTGCGCGGAAAACCGCCCGGCCACTTCATAGGCCGTTGGCAACCACTCGATGTGGCGCATCGGCAGCCAATCGGGAATCGATTCGGCCGACCCCTGCCACAGCCGCTCCAGCGCCGGCTCGATATTGCCCGCGAGCTCCCCGCGCATCCACAGTTCATGGATGCAATGGGCACCAGTGAGGCCGTCACAGTTGTTGCAGGCCAGAGCCAGTCGAGCCCGTATTTCGGCGCCCTCCACGAGACGCATCGGCCGCGCGGCCGGAGAGACCTCATTCAATCGTGAAACACTGTTCAGCCGCGATCGGTTCACGCGGGATAGAATACGCGGCAGACCCGGCACCGTCCCCTGCCCCGATTTCACCATGGAGAAGTCAATGACCCGTATTCTGCCCCTGCTGTTGCTGTGCGCCCTGCCCGCCGGCGCCTACGCNGCGGCCACCGCTGCGCCCGCTGCTGCGCCGGCTTCCGCACCTGCCGCTGCGCCCGCCGCCCATGCCGCNGCGCCTGCCGCCTCACACGCCGCCGCGCCCACCGCTGCGACTCCGGCTGCGGCCAAATCCGAGGAGGACAAGCTGATCTTTGCCGTCGGCCAGCTCCTCAGCCGCAGCGTCGCCGCGTTCGACTTCAATGACCATGAGAAGCAGGTGGTGCAGGCCGGTCTGGCCAGCGGGCTGCGGGACCCGAAGGCGGCGGCCAGTGCCGATCCGTACCTGCCCAAGATCCAGGCGCTGCTGCAGGAGCGCTCCGGCAAGGTCATGGCGAAAACAAAGGCGGCTGGCAAGGCTTATCGCGACAAGGTTACGAGCGCCAAGAACACAACCACGACCGCCAGCGGCATTGTCATGACGACTCTCAAGGCCGGTACTGGTGCCTCGCCGAAAGCCGACGACGAAGTGAAGGTGGATTACGAGGGCTCGCTTACCGATGGCACGGTATTCGACAGCTCGATCAAGCGTGGGCAACCGGCGACCTTCAAGCTCACTGAAGTCGTGCCCTGCTGGACCGAAGCAGTACAGCTGATGAAGGTGGGCGGCAATAGCCGCGTCGTATGTCCGTCGGATCTGGCCTATGGTGACCGCGGCAGGCCGCCGACGATTCCCGGCGGGGCAACCCTGGTATTCGAAGTGCACCTGCTCGATATCATGAAGGCTCCGCCGGCTCCGGCGATGCCGGCCGCACCGGCAGCACCGCCCGCTCCGGCCGCTCCGGCGGCTTCCGCAGCGCCAGCGGCTCCAGCCGCTCCTCCGGCCCCGGCGGGCACACCCTGAAGGCATGAAATATCTGCACACCATGGTGCGGGTCAGCGACCTGGCGGCCGCCCGGCGATTTTACTGCGACGCCCTGGGCCTGAAGGAACTGCACCACACCGACTACGAGAAGGGGCGCTTTACGCTGGTGTTTCTGTGCGCACCGGGCGATGAAACTGCGCAGGTGGAGCTGACCTACAACTGGGACCCGGAGGTCTACGCGGGTGGCCGTAATTTCGGCCATCTCGCCTACGAAGTGGACGATATTTACGCGGTTTGCCAGCGCCTGCAGGACCACGGCGTGACCATTAACCGGCCGCCGCGCGACGGGCACATGGCCTTTGTGCGCTCACCGGACCAGATCTCAATCGAAATCCTGCAGCGTGGTCCCTCCCTGCCGCCGCGGGCGCCCTGGGACTCGATGCCCAGCGTGGGTAACTGGTGATGAGCGTCCGCGTCATTCTGACGGCCGCCGAAGCGCGCGTGATCGGCTGCCTGATCGAGAAGCAGATCACCACGCCGGATCAATACCCGCTGTCCATCAATGCGCTGACCAACGCCTGCAACCAGAAAAGTAACCGCGATCCCGTGCTGGCGCTCGCCGAGACCGAGGTGCAGCAGCTGGTCGACCTCCTGGTGCGCAAGCACGTGGTCATGGAACGGAGCGGCTTTGGCAGCCGTGTGCCCAAGTACCAGCACTGCTATTGCAATACCGAGTTCTCGCCGCTCAAGTTCACGCCGCAGGAACTGGCCATCGTCTGTGAGCTGCTGCTGCGCGGGGCGCAGACGCCCGGCGAATTGCGCAGTCGCGCGGCGCGCATGGCACCCTTCGCCGACAGTGCCGAGGTCGAGCGCGCCCTCGAAGCGCTCGCCGGGCGTGCCGACGCGCCGGTGGTGCGGCGCCTGCCGCGCCAGCCGGGCCGGCGCGAAGCGCGCTACGTGCAACTGTTGACCGGCGAACCGTCCGCGGAGCTGACTGCGGAACCCGCGGCGCCGGCGATCGCGGCGCCTACGCTGCCGGCGGATTCCGTCGACCTCCTGCGGCTCGAGCGGCTCGAGGAGGAAGTGCGGAAGCTGCGCGCCGAACTCGACGAGCTTCGCGGCCGCTGATACCCATGGCCGGCCCTGCAACACCCTCCTGGCACGCGGTCGGAATTGTGCCCTGTGGCAATGCCTGCGAGGCCGCCCTGGCGTTGCGTGGCCGGCGTTTCCTGCCTGCCAACATCAAGCGGCTGCCGCTCGCGGAGTGCACCCGGCAGGATCAATGCAGCTGTAAATTCCACCACTACAGCGATCGCCGCGGCCCGCCGCGGCGCGCCCAGGGCGCCGGGTCCAGTGGCTCCGCCAAGCCACCGGCCACGGAACGGCGCCGCCCCGGCGAGCGGCGCGAACGCCGCAAATAGCGGTGCCGGTCGGCCTAGTGCGCCGGCAGGCTCAGGCCGTAGTATTCCAGCAATGGCGCCACGTCCGGATCCTTGCCGTAGAACGCCTTGAATAGCTCGCTCGGCTCCTGCGTGCGGCCACGCGAGAGGATCTTGGCACGCAGCACGGCCCCGTTCTCGCGCGTCAGGCCGCCGTGGCGATGCATCCATTCGCCCGTATCGCGGGCCAGCACTTCGCTCCAGGTGTAGGCGTAGTAGCCCGCCGAGTAATCATCGCCAAACACGTGGCGGAAATAATTCGCGTGATAGCGCGGCGGTACGGTGCGCAGTGCCAGACCCGACTTGCGCAGCGCCGCCTGCTCGAAAGCGGGGAGGTCCTTGGCGGCCGGCGCCTGGGCTGCGCTCACCTCGTGCAGTGCCAGGTCGATCACCGCTGCGGCGAGCCGCTCCGTATAGCCATAGCCCTGATTGAAGTTCTGCGCGGCGATCATCTTTTGCAGCAGGTCCGCCGGCATGGGCTCGCCCGTCTGGTAGTGGCGCGCGTAGTGCGCGAGGACNGTGGGCTCGCGCGCCCACATCTCGTTGTACTGCGAAGGGTACTCGACAAAATCGCGCGGGGTTCGCGTGCCCGACAGGCTCTGGTACTTGACGTCCGAAAGCATGCCGTGCATGGCATGGCCGAATTCGTGGAACAGACTGGTCACGTCGACGAAACTGAGCAGCACCGGTTCCCCGGCGGGGGGCTTCGGAATATTGAGATTATTGACGATGACCGGCTGCTGGCCGAAGAGNTGGGATTGGTCGACGTAGTTGTCCATCCACGCGCCGCCCTGCTTGTTGTCGCGCGCAAAAAAATCGGCAATATAGAGGCCGAGCGGCTTCTCACCCGCGTCGAAGACTTCGAACACGCGGATATCCGGGCCGTACACCGGCAGGTCGGTGCGTTCGCGAAAGCTCANGCCGTATAGTTCATGCGCGGCATAGAACACGCCGTCCTGCAGCACCCGATCCAGTTCGAAGTAAGGCCGGATCTGGGCTTCGTCAAAATCGTAGTGCGCCTTGCGCACCTGCCCGGAATAAAAATCCCAGTCCCAGGGCTGCAGCAGCGCGCCGGCGTGCCCGCCCGGCGCCTGGCTGTCGATGAGCTTCTGAATCGTGGCCGCCTCGCGCTCCGCACCTGCGCGTGCCGCCGGGGCGAGCTGTCGCATCATCGCGTCCGCACGGGCCGGAGTGCCGGCCGTTTCATCGTCGAGGACGCTGGCGGCATGGTTGGGATAGCCCAGGAGCCGCGCCCGTTCGGCGCGCAGTTTAACCAGTCGTGCCACGATTGCCGTGGTGTCATCCTTCCCCCCGACGCCGCGGTTGACGGCAGCGCGGTACANACGCTCGCGCAGCGCCCGATTGCGCAGCTCCGCGAGCATGGGCTGCGTCGTGGTATTGACCAGCACCAGCAGCCATTTGCCCTTGAGGCCGCGTGCACTCGCCGCGTCCGCCGCGGCGCTGATTTCCGCCGCCGTCAGGCCCTCAAGATCCGCAGCCTGGTCGACAGTCACGCCCCCGTCGGCGCTCGCCTGCAGCAACCGCTGGCGAAACTGCGCCATCAGTGTCGAGATCTCGGCGTTGTAGGCGCGGAGCCGTACCTTTGCAGGCTCCGGCAACTTCGCTCCGGCGAGCACCATTTCCTTGTGCTGGCGCAACAGCAGCTGGAAGGACTCGGCATCGAGAAGGAGGTGCGCACGGTCCTGATACAGCGTGTCCAGACGCGCAAACAGTCCGGGATTGAGTTGGATGGCATCGTGGTGCGCGGCCAGGAGCGGGGCCAGCTCGGTCTCGAGCTTCCGCATCGCGTCGTCGCCATTCGAGGCGTTGAGATTGACGAAAGCCTTGGTGACGCGATCGAGCAGGCGGCCGGAACGCTCCAGTGCCAGCACCGTATTTTCAAAGGTGGGCGGATCCGGATTGGCCACGATCGCCGCCACTTCGGCGAGCTGCCCGGCCATTCCGGCCTGATACGCCGGCATGAAATCACCGTCCCGGATGCGATCAAAGGGCGGCAAACCGTAAGGCAGGGTGCTCGCAGCGGCGAAGGGGTTGCCGGCAGACAAGGTCGGCGGCGTTTCGGCGTTCACCGCGAACACTGCGGGTCCCAGGGTCGTGAGTAACACCATAGTAAATGCGGTCACCGACGTTCGCATGCGTTGCTCCAGGCTTTGTCGATGCGCTAGTGTACTCGCGTCGGTCAGGCACATCCTCCCGGGTGAAATTTTTGTCCAGCTCCGCCCTGCTTCCCGCTCGCGCGCTGCCCGCCGTCGCGCTCGCGCTGCTGCTCGCCAGCAGTTGCGCGAGCGCGCGTGAGTTCGGCGATCTCGGCGCCGCGGCCCGGGCCATCCTGGGCGCGGACCAGGGTGTCTACGTCGAAGCCGCCGACGGCGAGATCCTGCTCGCGCAGGCTGCGCGCCGGCCCGTGCACCCGGCCTCCGTGTCGAAGGTGCCCACCACGCTCGCCCTGTTGCACCGGCTCGGTCCCGACTACCGCTTCATTACGACCTTTTCCGGTGATGGCGCCCTGCACGACGGGCTCCTCGAGGGCGACCTGAGCGTCGATGGGGGTGGCGATCCCTTCTTTGTAGATGAGAACGCGTTGCTGGTCGCCGCGCGTCTCAACGAACTCGGCGTGCACCGCATCGCCGGCACGCTGCGCGTGCATGGCACCCTGATCTTCAACTGGCAGACCGAGGCCGCCGAGGCGCGCCTGCGTGCGGTGCTGTCCGGCCGGGCACCGCCTTCCGCCTGGGAAACGGTGCGCCCGCTCACCAGTGTTTCTCCCGAAGCGTCATCGACGGCGCCAGCCGCCGCCCTGGTGTTTGAAGTGGGGAGCGCCGCGGCTCGGCCCGCTGCGCCGCAGCCCGCTGCGGTGCGCCCGCTCATCGCTCATCGCTCGCAACCCCTGCTGTCGCTGGTCAAGGCCCTGAATGATTATTCCAACAATGTGTTCAAGCCGCTCGCGGACGCGGCCGGAGGGGCCGCGACGGTGCAGGAGCTGGCCCGTAGCCTGCTGCCCGCGACCATGCGTGCCGAGATCACGCTCGGGGACGGCGCCGGGACCGATCCGCGCAATCGGCTCAGCCCACGCGCCGCCGTGAAGATCCTGCGGGCGCTCGAGCAGGAGTTGCGACTCACCGATCACAGCCTGGTGGATGTGTTGCCGGTCTCCGGTTTCGACCCGGGCACGCTGCAGGACCGTCTGAATGGTGCCGGCGAAACCGGCTGCGTGGTGGGCAAGACCGGCACCTTCGGGGAGTACGGCGCCAGCGCGCTGATCGGCGCCCTGCGCAGCCGCGACCACGGTACGGTCTACTTCGCGATATTGAATCACGGCGTACCCGTTCCCGAAGCCCGGCGCCGCCAGGATCAGCTCGTGCGCGTGCTGTTCGAGCGGCTGCATGTGCAGCCCTGGACCTACCAGCGCGACACGCGAGCGGCGGTGGCGCTCGCCGAGGCCATTCCGGTCGGCAATGAGACGCCCTGAATTGCGCTGCCACGGGCAATTGCGTAGCGTTGCGCGCTGTGCCGACTCCTGAACCCGCAACCTCCGAGCCGCGCGAGCTGGCGCCGGGCGCGATCGCTCTGGCGCCGCATCCGGCATTCGGTCCCGGTCCGCTGCGCTCGCTCCATGCCCACACGGAATTCGAGCCCGGCGGCCGCCTCACGGTCGAGTTCGACCTGCGCGGCGACCTGGCGCGATTGCAACTCGCACCCGCGTCGGCGGCGACGCGACGCCGATCAGATCTGTGGCGCCACACNTGCCTCGAGCTCTTCGCCGGACGAAACTCGGACCAGGGCTACCTGGAATTCAACTTCGCGCCCAGCGGCGACTGGGCGGCCTGGGCCTTCAGCGATTACCGGAGCGGTGCTCGGGAACTCGAAGCGGCGCACGTCGGCATCAGCACCCGCAGCGTGGATGCCGGCCACTGGCGCCTGCGCGCACAGGCCGAGTTCACCGCAGCCCACGACTCAGCGGACACGGCCGAAACCTCCGTGACCTGGTGGCTGAATCTGGCGGCCGTGATCGAGGCGGTGGATGGGAGCCTGACATACTGGGCCGCGCATCATGCGGGCGCGCGCCCGGACTTTCACGATCGCGCCAGCTTTTGCGTGCCGCTGCGGATGGACCGCGCCGCCACGCCGCCGCGAGCCGCAGGGCCATGAAATTCGGCATCGATCGCCTGATCGACGAGCCGGCTTTGCGCCGCCCGCTTACCGGTCGCCGGCTCGCCCTGCTCGCGCATCCGGCTTCGGTGACCGCCGGGCTGGTTCATTCACTCGATGCCATCGCCGCGCTGCCCGGGCTGCGCCTGAGCGCCGCATTCGGTCCCCAGCATGGGCTGCGCGGCGACAAGCAGGACAACATGATCGAATCGCCGGATTTCGAGGACCCGCAGCACGGCATTCCGGTGTTCAGCCTCTACGGCCAGGTGCGCCGGCCGACGGCGGCGATGATGGACTGCTTCGATGTGCTGCTGGTTGATCTGCAGGACATCGGCTGCCGCGTTTATACCTTCATCACCACGCTCCGTTATCTGCTGCAGGACTGCGCAACGCAGGGCAAGGCCATATGGATCCTCGATCGGCCNAATCCCGCGGGCCGGCCGGTCGAGGGCCTGCGGCTCGAGCCGGGCTGGGAGAGCTTCGTCGGCGCCGGCGCACTGCCGATGCGCCACGGCCTGACCATGGGAGAGCTGGCGCGCTGGTTCGTGGCCGAGTTCAGGTTGGACGTCGACCTGCAGGTCATCGAGATGCAGGGCTGGAAGGCCGATGCCGCGCCGGGCTACGGCTGGCCGCTGGTGGAGCGTTGCTGGATCAACCCGAGTCCGAACGCCGCCAGCCTGTCGATGACGCGCTGCTATCCCGGCACGGTGCTGCTCGAGGGCACCACGCTGTCGGAAGGCCGCGGCACCACCCATCCGCTCGAGATGGTGGGCGCACCCGACGGCAACGCCCAGGCCCTGCTGCGCTGGCTGCGCCAGTTCGCCCCGGACTGGCTGCAGGGCGTGCACCTGCGCGAGTGCTGGTTCGAGCCCACTTTCCACAAGCACGCGGGCCAGCTGTGCAACGGGATCCAGCTGCACGTCGATGCCGGCGCGTACCGGCACGAGGCGTTCCGGCCCTGGAGGGTGATCGCGGCGCTGCTCAAGGCGCGGCACACGCTGCAGCCCGACGCCACCCTGTGGCGCGATTTNCCNTACGAATACGAACACACGCGCCTGCCCTTCGACGTGATCAGCGGCGGACCGCGGCTNCGCCAATGGATTGAGGCGGANGATTCGAGCGCCGGGGACCTGGATGCCATGGCGGCACCCGAAGAGCGGGCCTGGATTGAAGCGCGAGCGAGCGCGCTGCTGTACCGCGATTGAACCGGCGCGCTCGCCGGCGCGCCGCCTACTCAGTGCTCCCATGGCGCTGATCCACCTTCAGGCCGCGTGACAGCGCCCACAGGCGCAGGTATTTGCGTCGTACATAGCCCGCCTCGACGATGTGGAACAGCCAGCCGCGCCAGCCGTCGAGCAGCCCGCCCTTGATGAGCAGACCGCGCAGCAGGCGCCACGGCGGATTTAGCAGCACGGGGAGCAGGCCGCAACGGCGCCCGGCCGCATACATCTGTGCCGCCATCAGGGAGGCGTAGCGATCGAGCCGGACCAGCTGATCATCGAGATCGCGGTAGGCGTAATGCTCGAGTGGCGCGCCCAGCGCGCCCACCGGCCCGCTCACGATGATCTTCTCGTGCACCTCGTAACCTGTCCAGCGCGCGGCCCGGCGATCGTAGAGGCGGATATGCCGGTCGGGCCAGGCATTGCCGTGCCGGAGGAAACGGCCGAAGTACTCGGTCAGGCGCGGAATCGTCCAGCCGCGCGCCCCGGTGAAGCCGCTGTCGCGCAGCGCCTCGATCTCGGCACGGAGAGCCGGCGTGACGCGCTCGTCGGCATCGACGCTCAGCACCCAGTCGTGCGTCGCCGCGTCCGTGGCGTACTGCTTCTGCGAGCGGTAGCCGGGCCAGTCGCGCTCGATCACCCGCGCGCCGAGCCGCGCGGCGATCTCGCGGGTCGCATCGCTGGAATGCGCGTCGATCACCACGATCTCGTCGCAGAAACTCACGGCAGCGAGGCAATCGCCGATGCGCGCGGCCTCGTTGCGCGTGATGATGCAGGCGGTGAGCCCCGGCACGCGCATGTGCGGGCGATCCGCCGCGTTACCGGGCCAGGCCCGCGCGCGCCAGCGTCCGCTGCGCCTGGCGCAGATGCGGCAGATCGAGCATCTGTCCACCGAGCTGCAGGGCGGCGACGCCGGGGTGGGCGGAAAACAGCGCCACGATTTCACGGGCCGCGGCGATCTCGGCGGCACTCGGCGCAAAGCACTCGTTGATGATCGGGACCTGCCCGGGATGTATCGCGAGCTTGCCGCTGAAGCCGTCGCGGCTCGACAGCGCACAGGNGGCGCGCAGTCCAGCCGCATCGCGAAAATCGGCGTANAGGGTGTCGATGGCCGCGACGCCCGCCGCGTGCGCACCAAACAGGCACAGTGCGCGCACCATCTGGTAGGGCGCCGTCCACTCGCCGTCCGCCTCCTTGTTGGCGGTGGCACCGACCGCCGCGCTCAGGTCCTCGGCACCCCAGGTCAGCCCGAACAGTCGCGGGGCGCAGCGCGCGTAGCCACCGAGGCTGAAGACCGCCGCGGGTGTTTCCGTCGCCACCGGCAGGATGCGCACCGCCCCGACTCTCAGGCTGCTCTTGCGCTCGAGCGCCTCCAGGCGGGTTGCCAGCGCCAGCACGTCTTCGGGCCCATGGACCTTGGGTTGCACGATGCCGTCCGGGCGGCTGCCGATGAGCGCGTCAAGATCGGCGCGCGCGTCGGCCGACTCGAAGGCATTGATGCGCACCCACAGCTGCGTCGCGCTGCGTTCGGGGTGGGCGCCCAGGAATTCGCGGACGCGCTCCCGGGCCGCCGCCTTCTGGGCCGGCGCCACCGAATCCTCCAGATCGAGGATCACGAGATCGGCGCCGGCACCCAGGCACTTGGCCAGTTTGCGATCGCTGTCGCCCGGCACGAACAGCAGCGAGCGCGCCCTCACGGCACCGGCCGCCGCAGCATCAGTGCCGAGCGCTTGCAGATGGCGACCAGTTCGTCGTGCTGATTGAAGGCGCGATGCTGGAACACCACGATGCCGTTGCTGGGGCGCGAGCGGCTGTCACGCAGCTCCAGGACCTCGGACTCGCAGTGCACGGTGTCGCCGTGGAACAGCGGCTTGGGGAAGCGCACTTCGTCCCAGCCCAGGTTGGCCACCGTCGTGCCGAGCGTCGTGTCGCCGACCGAAACACCGACCATGAGGCCGAGCGTGAAGGCGCTGTTGACGATCCGCTGGCCGAATTCGGTCTGGGTGCGGCAGTACTCCTCGTCCAGGTGGAGCGCCGCCGGGTTGTGCGTGAGCGCCGAGAAGAAGACGTTGTCCGCTTCCGTGACGGTGCGGCGAATCGCGTGACGGAAGACCTGGCCGACGCGAAACTCTTCGAAATACAGTCCGGCCACGCNTTCCTCCCGTCAGCCGCGGCCGCTGCGGCGCCACGGGCCATTGGCAGTACCGCGCGTATCGTACTAGATTATCCGCGGCACCGCCCGGGCGCCCCTGGAGAGGACACCGCATGGCCAGTAGAATTGCAGCCTGCAGTTGCGGAAAGCTGCGCGTCATTTGCAACGGCGAGGCAGTCAGGATCTCGATCTGCCACTGCCTCGCCTGCCAGCGCCGCACCGGCGCACCGTTCGGCGCGCAATCCAGGTTTCATCGCGACCAGGTCCACATCGAGGGTGAGAGCACCACCTACGCGCGCTCGGCCGACAGCGGCAATCACCTGAGTTTCCACTTCTGTCCGGGCTGCGGCTCGACGGTCTACTGGCAGCTCGGCGCCTATCCGGAGTACATCGCCGTCGCACTTGGGATGTTCGCCGATCCCGCCTACCCGGCCCCGAGATTTCGGTCTGGGAGAGAACACGGCATCCGTGGACGGAACGCGTCGCGGATTGCGCCCTGGAGCACTCGGACTAAAAGCGCTCAGGGCAGGCGGGTGCGCCCCATCAGGAACCGGTCGCACTCGCGCGCCGCACCGCGCCCCTCGTTGATGGCCCAGACCACCAGACTCTGCCCGCGGCGGCAATCGCCGGCCGCGAACACGCCCCGGGTGCTGGTCGCATACCGGCCGTGCTCGGCCTGCACATTGCCGCGTGCATCGAGCGTCGCGCCGAGTTCCTTCGGCAGCCCCGGTTCCGGGCCGGTGAACCCCATCGCCAGCAGCGCCAGCTGGGCCGGGAGCGTGCGCTCACTGCCCGGCAGTTCCACCGCGACATACTGGCCGTCGCTGCTGCGCTCCCACTTGATCACGACGGTCTCCAGCGCCGCCAGCGCGCCGCCCTTGCCGGTAATGAATTTCCTGACCGTGGTCGTGTAGCTGCGCGGATCGGCGCCAAAGCGCGCGGCGGCCTCTTCCTGCCCGTAGTCGAGCTTGTAGACCTTGGGCCATTCCGGCCAGGGATTGTCCTCCGCGCGCTCGTCGGGCGGACGCGCCAGGATCTCGATCTGCACCAGGCTCCGGCAGCCCTGGCGCATCGCGGTGCCGACGCAGTCGGTGCCGGTGTCACCGCCTCCGATAACCACCACATCGAGATTGCGCGCATGAATCGGCGCCGCGTCGGCGCCGCCATCGAGGAGCGCCTGCGTGCTGCCGGTGAGATAGTCCATCGCAAAGTGCACGCCCGAGAGCTCGCGCCCCGCGACTGGCAGGTCACGCGGCTGCGTGGCGCCGGTGCACAGCAGTACCGCGTCGAAGTCTCGCCGCAAGAGATTCGCTTCGACGTTCTCGCCCACGTTGGCGTTGCACAGGAATTTGACGCCTTCGCGCTCGAGCAGTTCGATGCGCCGCAGGACCACCTCGCGCTTGTCGAGTTTCATGTTCGGGATGCCGTACATCAGCAGGCCCCCGGGCCGGTCGGCGCGCTCGAGCACTGTGACGCTGTGGCCGGCGACATTGAGCTGCGCAGCGGCGGCCAGGCCGGCGGGACCCGAACCAATGACCACCACTTTCCGGCCGCTGCGCACCGGCGGTGGCTGCGGCACCACCCAGCCGGACTCGAATCCCTTGTCGATGATCGCGTTTTCCAGCGTCTTGATCGTCACCGGCGGTGAGTTCAGGCCGAGCACGCAGGAGCCCTCGCAGGGCGCCGGGCAGACGCGGCCCGTGAACTCGGGAAAATTGTTGGTCAGGTGCAATCGCTCGAGCGCTTCGCGCCACAGCCCCCGGTACACCAGGTCGTTCCATTCCGGGATCAGGTTGTTGACCGGGCAGCCCGAGGCCATGCCGCTGATAAGCTTGCCGGTCTGGCAGAAGGGCACGCCGCAATCCATGCAGCGCGCGCCCTGCTGGCGCAGGTGCCGCTCTTCCATGTGGTGATGGAATTCGCCCCAGTCGCGCACCCGCTCCGTCGGCGTGCGATCGACCGGGAGTTCCCGCAGGTACTCGATGAAACCCGTCGGTTTGCCCATGGTGCGCGCTGCTCAGTTGCCGCCGACGCGGGCCAGATCCCGGGCGTTTTCCTCGAAGGCGGCCATGATCGCCTCCTCGCCCGAAAGCCCCTGCTCGTGTGCGCGGCGCACGCAGGCGAGCACGCGCTTGTAGTCCTTCGGCATCACGCACACGAACCGACCTGCCATTTGAGCCCACTGCGCCAGCACCGCGGCGGCACGCGCGCTGCCGGTGTGCATCGCGTGCCGCTCGATCAGTGAGCGCACCGCGGCGATCTCCTGCGGGTCGGCGAGCGGCTCGAGGCCGACCATCTGCGTATTGACGCGGCGCGCGAAATCACCCTGCTCGTCCAGCACGTAGGCCACGCCGCCGGACATGCCGGCGCCGAAATTGCGCCCGNTGCGGCCGAGCACCACGACGCGGCCGCCGGTCATGTACTCGCAGCCGTGATCACCNACGGCCTCGACCACGGCGTCGACGCCGCTGTTGCGCACCGCGAAGCGCTCGCCCGCCATGCCGCAGATGAAGGCCTCGCCGCTGGTCCCGCCGTAGAGAGCGACATTGCCGACGATGATGTTGTCCGCGGCAACGAAGGACGAGCCTGCCGGCGGATGAATGATGAGCTTGCCGCCCGACAGGCCCTTGCCGACGTAGTCGTTGGCATCGCCTTCCAGCTGCAGCGTCATGCCCGGCGGCAGGAAGGCGCCGAAGCTCTGGCCGGCCGAGCCCTTGAACTTCAGACGGATCGTATCGGCCGGCAGCCCCTTGGCGCCATGACGGCGCGTGACTTCGCTCCCGGTGATCGTGCCCACGACGCGGTTGGTGTTGCGGATCGGCAGCTCGGCGCTCACCGGCTCCCCGCGCTCGATGGCCGGCGCACACAGCGCCAGGAGCGTGGTGAGATCGAGGGATCCTTCCAGGCCGTGCTGCTGCGCGGTGCTGCAGTAGCGCCCGACTTCCTCGCCCACGTCCGGCTGGTACAGGATATTGCTGAAGTCGAAGCCGCGCGCCTTCCAGTGATCGATGGCCTTGCGCGGCTCGAGCCGGTCGACCCTGCCCACCATCTCATCCACGGTGCGGAATCCCAGCTGCGCCATCAGCTCGCGCATGTCCTGCGCGATGAAGCGCATGAAATTCACCACGTGCTCGGGTTTTCCGGCGAAGCGCTCGCGCAGGCGCGGATCCTGCGTGGCGACGCCCACCGGGCAGGTGTTCAGGTGGCACACGCGCATCAGGATGCAGCCCACCGAAACCAGCGGCGCGGTGGCGAAGCCGAATTCCTCGGCGCCCAGGAGCGCGGCGACGATCACATCGCGCCCGGTCTTGAGCTGCCCGTCGGTCTCCACGACGATGCGGCTGCGCAGGTTATTGAGCACCAGGGTCTGGTGTGCCTCGGCGAGCCCGAGTTCCCAGGGCAATCCGGAATGCGCGATCGAGGTCTGCGGCGCCGCACCGGTCCCCCCGTCGCAGCCGCTGATCAGCACCACGTCCGCGTGCGCCTTGGACACACCGGCGGCGATCGTGCCGACGCCCACTTCCGCGACCAGCTTGACGCTGATGCGGGCCGTGCGATTGGCGTTCTTCAGGTCGTGGATCAGTTCCGCCAGGTCCTCGATCGAGTAGATGTCGTGATGCGGCGGCGGTGAGATCAGGCCGACCCCGGCCGTGGTGTGCCGAGTCCGGGCAATCCACGGATAGACCTTGTTACCCGGGAGCTGCCCGCCTTCACCGGGCTTGGCGCCCTGCGCCATCTTGATCTGCAGTTCGCGTGCGCTGAGCAGATATTCGCTGGTGACGCCAAAGCGGCCCGAGGCGACCTGCTTGATGGCCGAGTTCTTTGAATCCCCATTCGGCAGCGGCCGGTAGCGCAGAGGGTCCTCGCCCCCTTCCCCGGTGTTGCTCTTGCCGCCGATGCGGTTCATCGCGATCGCGAGGGTCTCGTGCGCCTCCTGGCTGATCGATCCGTAGGACATCGCGCCGGTCTTGAAGCGCTTCATCAGGGTCGCGACCGGCTCGACTTCCTCGAGCGGCACCGCCTCACCGGGCTTGAGCTCGAGCAGGCCGCGCAGCGTGCACAGCTGCCGCGACTGGTCGTTGATCAGCTGCGCATAGGATTTGTAGGTCGCATAGCTGGCCGTGCGCACGGCCTTCTGCAGGCGGTGGATCGATTCGGGGTTGAAGAGGTGGAATTCCCCGTCGGCACGCCACTGGTAGCGGCCGCCGGCAGGGAGCGGTACGGGCTCGGCGCCGCGTGGCGCGAAGGCCGCGCCGTGGCGCATGAGCACCTCCTTCGCCACCACATCGATGCCGATGCCGCCGATGCGCGAAGAGGTGCCGGTGAAATAGTCGTCGATGAGATCCTGGCGCAGGCCCACCGCCTCGAACACCTGCGCGCCGTGATAGCTCTGGATGGCCGAGATGCCCATCTTCGAGGCCACCTTGATCACGCCCTTGGCGGCCGCCTTGACGAAGTTCCTGCAGGCCAGCTGGTGATCGACATTGCGGGTGCGCATGCCCTCGCGGATCAGGTAGTGGTGGAGTCCGGCCACGGCCAGCAGTGCCGGCACGGGGGCGAAGTCGCGGTTGATGCCCCGATCGCTGAGGATCAGGACGCTGACGTCATCCTCCTCAATCATGCGCCGCGCCATGATGCGCAGTTCTTCCATCGACTTGAG
>JGI25613J43889_10000110_pt1 | contig 15922 bp, 14 predicted proteins | sample GraSoi_2013_40cm_FD_43889 | JGI IMG/M metagenome (IMG submission 43889) | reverse complement strand
CGACAAAATCGATAGGAATCAAATCCATCAGATTCATCATGAAAACCAGCACGAAAATTGTTAGCGCCAATGGGCCAAGGAAAGAGCGATCGCCCGGGAAGACGTCCCTGACAGTGTTGTCGATGAATTCCAGCATGATTTCGACAAAACTCTGCAAACGTCCGGGAACGCCAGAAGTCGCACGACGTGCAACGAGCCAAAAAATGCCGAGACCAACAATGCCCAAGATCACGGACATGATTAGCGAATCAACGTTGATCGTCCAAAAGCCCCCGTCTCCAAACGAAAACTTGAGGTTGGCCAGATGGTGGGAAATATATTCTGATGGAGTGATTTCGTTACCGGACGTCATGATTTTTCGATTAGCGAATGATCCAAACTGCTAGCCCTTGCCCCAACAAGGCAAACCCCATCGCCGCAACCAGCCAACTTGCGACAAACCAACCACTTGCAAGCGCACATAACATCAATGCAAGCACGGTCACCACCTTTGCAATCTCCGCCAGCACATGCCTGCACAATACATGCTTGCCCGAAATTGCAATAACCTTGGACTCTCTCGCCAATACCGAATAGACGAGACTACCGACCAGCGCCGTCCCCCCACCATAAAAAGCGGAAAGTGACGCCTGCCATCCGTCAATAAAAAATGCAGCTGCCGAAACCAAGAGGATCGACAACGCCTGAAGAAGGATGACCTTGCGATAAAGCTGCGCGAGAGAGTCTTTAAGCACTTCCGGGCCTTACCAGCAAAGTCAAATCGGTTAAACCACCCTACAAAGCCTGTCGATTATAAGCGCGGAGTGTTACGCCCGTCAAACCATTTTGGTGCGCCGCAGCAACGGCACGCACTGTATAAGCGCTTGATAGCAAATGCGGTTTAGCCGGGCGCCGGGCGTAATCAAGCACTTTGCCGTGCGTGCCTTAATCAGCTATTTCAGCTTGGTCCGTTGCAAAATCCCGTCCAGATGTTCGTAGTCCAGAAAATCAATGGTCAGTGAACCCCTGCCCTTGCTGTCCGCTTTCAAGGAGACGCGCGTGCCCAGCTTTTCGGACAGTTCGTTTTCAAGGCGTCGGGTGTCGCCACTCTGTGATAACGCGGCCTTGCTGGGTTTGGGCGGGGTACCCTCGGTCTTCACCAGGCGCTCCGCATCGCGGACACTCAAATCCTTGTGGATAATCTGATGCGCAAGTTCGACTTGTCTGGATTTGGCCAGCGATAACAGCGCACGCGCATGACCCATATCGAGTTTGGCTTCCATCACCATATCCTGAACCGGCTTGGCCAGTTCCAGCAAACGCAACAAATTGGAAACGGCGGCACGTGAGCGGCCCACCGCTTGCGCCGCTTCCTCGTGTGTCAGTTTGAATTCCTCGATCAACCGTTGAATGCCTGCCGCCTCTTCCATTGCATTCAGATCTTCGCGCTGGATATTTTCGATCAGGCCAATGCCGAGGGCCGCATCGTCGGCAATTTCGCGCACCAAAGCGGGCACTGAACTGAGACCTGCAATTTGAGCTGCGCGCCAACGACGTTCCCCGGCAATGATCTCGAATTTCCCGCCCCCTATTTCCCGCGTCAGGATCGGCTGCACGATACCGCGTTGTTTAATGGAGGCGGCCAACTCATCGAGCGCGACCTTATCCATCCTGGTACGAGGTTGATATTTTCCCGGCTTCAGGTCGTCAATAGCCAGTACGCGTAACTCGCCTTCTTGATTCGCTGCGCTTTCTTTGTTTCCGCCCAGCAGCGCGTCCAGGCCGCGACCCAACCCTTTTTGCTTGATCATGCGACCTTGGCCTCTTCTGTCTTGATTCCCTGTCGACCCAGTAACTCACGGGCAAAAGCCATATGTGCTGTCGCCCCCTTGGATGTCGGGTCATAAATGATCACCGGTTTGCCAAAAGAGGGGGCCTCTGCAATTCGAATGTTGCGGGGAATCACGGTGTCAAAAACCTTGTCTCCAAAATGTGACTTGATTTCGTCAGACACCTGATTAGTCAGTGATGAGCGCGGGTCATACATAGTGCGGACCAACGCTTCGATCTCAATTTTCGGGTTCAAATTTGCTTTCACCTTGCGCAGTGTCCCGACCAAGTCGCTCAACCCCTCAAGTGCGTAGTATTCGCATTGCATGGGAATGATTACCGAGTCTGCCGCCGTTAACGCATTTACCGTCAACATATTGAGCGCGGGTGGACAATCCACAATAACAAAATCATAGTCGTCGGCAATCGGAGCCAGCGCGTCTTTCAGACGATATTCGCGCCGATCGATATCAATCAGTTCAATCTCTGCCCCGGCCAGATCGCGGTTTGCCGGGAGCACATCATATTGGCCCTCTGCGCGGACACGTGCATCCACGACACCATATTCGCCCAGCAAGACGCCGTATAGTGTTTTTTCGACGCCGCTTTTATCGATGCCGCTGCCGGTGGTCGCGTTCCCTTGCGGATCGAGGTCGATAAGCAACGCGCGTTGACCATAATGTGCCAGCGTCGCCGACAAATTGACGGCGATGGAGGTTTTTCCCACGCCGCCCTTTTGATTTGCAATTGCAAAAACTTTCATTTCAGGCCTTTTTTAATACTACAAGATGTCGCTTACCTTCAATTTGCGGCACGCTAAGTTCAATCACCTGTTCGACTTTGTGCGTCGCGGGTAATCGGGCAATTTCGTCGTGTGGATATACACCCTTCATAGCAAAAAATCGGCCACTGTCCACGACGGTGTGTGCGGCACTATTTATAAAATCGCTTAATTCGGCGAATGCCCGGGAAATAACCAAGTCGAATTTTGCTAAGGGCTGATAATGTTCCACCCTCTCGCAGACGACCCATGCATTTTTGAGCCCGAGCTCTGTTATCGCCTGACGGACGAAAGTGGTTTTTTTCTGCAAACTGTCCAGCATGGTGACGCTGGAGTCCGCGCGTGCAATCGCCAGCGGAATGCCGGGTAGCCCGCCGCCCGTGCCAACATCCAATATGTTCACCGCATTCAGATATGGCAAAACTGCAAGGCTATCGAGAATATGCAGGCCGATCATCTTCTCTGGTTCCCGCACTGCCGTGAGGTTGTAGGTTTTATTCCATTTGCAGAGCAGGCCAACATACTCAAGCAATTTTTCTTGTTGTTGGACCGAAATGGCCAGTGCGAGCTCTTTCAGCCCGTTAGTCAGCAGGTCGGTCAGCTCATCATTTATGATTGAATTGCTCATTCCCTCGGTATTTAAATTCGATTCTGTTGTTTTGAGCCGGCTTCCCCATGGGACGAGCTTGTAACCAGGCTTTAAGACCTTGGGAGCCCTGCGTGGGTCACTATGCAGCGCTTGCCCGTGCCACAGCGAATCCGCGCTTGACATGAACCAACAGCAATGAAATCGCCGCTGGGGTTACGCCCTGAATTCTTGATGCCTGCCCAACCGTTTCGGGCTTATGCTGGTTAAGCTTGAGCTGTACCTCTCGGGACAATCCACGAACCATCAGATAATCAATATCAATCGGCAAGCGAGTATCTTCGCTTGCTCGACTGTGGGCAATTTCATCTTGCTGACGATCAATGTAGCCCTGATACTTCGCAGCAATTTCCACCTGCTCGGCAACTCCTGGGTCTACCTGCGGGTCCGCTGCTAAGGGCAGGGTCATCAGCGCCGCATAGCTAACATTGGGGCGGCGCAGCAGCTCGAACATCGAGTAATCCCGTTCAATGGTGTCCCCGAGAACACGTATCGCATCAGCTTCCGGCAACCTTGCGGGCTGAGCCCAGGTTGCCTTCAACCTGGCGGTTTCTTTTTCGACTGTCTCATGCTTCTTGCAGAACGACTCCCATCGCGCGTCATCGACGATGCCTAAATTGCGTCCTGTTTCCGTCAGTCGTGCATCGGCATTGTCTTCCCGAAGTTGAAGACGATATTCTGCCCGGCTGGTAAACATGCGATACGGTTCGGAGACGCCACGGGTAATTAGATCGTCCACCAGCACCCCCAGATAAGCCTCATCCCTGCGCGGACTCCATGCCTCTTCATCGCGGGCCGAGCGCGCAGCATTGATACCCGCCAACAATCCCTGCGCCGCGGCCTCTTCATAACCTGTGGTGCCATTTATCTGGCCCGCAAAAAAGAGCGCCGATATCGCCTTGGTTTCCAGCGAAGCCTTTAGCCCTCGGGGATCGAAATAGTCGTACTCGATTGCATAACCGGGCCGCAAAATATGTGCCTTCTCCAGCCCGGGAATTGAGCGTACGACTTTCATTTGTATATCGAATGGCAGCGATGTGGAAATACCATTTGGATAGTATTCGTTGGTCGTCAGACCTTCGGGCTCAAGAAAAATCTGATGACTGGCCTTGTTTGCAAAGCGATGAATCTTGTCTTCGATTGAAGGGCAGTAACGAGGGCCGATGCCTTCGATCATGCCGGTAAACATTGGCGAACGATCCAGCCCGGCGCGTATTGCCTCGTGCGTCTGCTCGTTGGTGTGCGTGATCCAGCAAGGAACTTGCTGCGGGTGCAGACTGCGTTTACCAAGAAATGAAAATACCGGCACCGGCTCATCTCCGGCCTGCATTTGCAGCCCTGAAAAATCTATGGTGCGGCCATCGATTCGCGGTGGGGTCCCGGTCTTTAGACGGCCAACGGGTAACTTTAACTCGCGCAACTTGGCAGCGAGAGTAAGCGCAGGAGGGTCACCCGCGCGACCCGCGGCATGACTTTCCAAGCCCACATGAATTTTTCCTCCAAGGAAGGTACCCGCCGTAAGAACCACCGCCCGAGAATAAAAGCGGATGCCCACTTGCGTTATAACGCCAATTACTCGAGGGGTTAAGCTGGCCTCATCCAAAATCAAATCGTCAACCGCCTGTTGAAAGAGCCACAGATTAGGTTGATTTTCCAAACGGCGCCGGATAGCGGCCCGATATAGCACTCTGTCCGCCTGGGCGCGTGTTGCACGCACTGCGGGCCCCTTGCTCCCGTTAAGTATACGAAATTGAATGCCGGCTTCATCCGCCGCCAACGCCATGGCACCTCCAAGAGCATCAATTTCTTTAACCAGATGACCTTTGCCTATGCCACCAATTGACGGGTTGCATGACATCTGCCCGAGCGTCTCTATCGAGTGAGTAAGCAAACACGTTCTCGCACCCCCGCGCGCAGCGGCGAGCGCGGCTTCGGTGCCGGCATGGCCGCCGCCAATCACGATCACATCAAAACAACTTGGAAAGTCCATGATTTCGCTAGTGTTTATATCCAGTTAGGGGAGACGAATTCTAAGGCAAAGACCAAGAAAAGGCTATTACCAGGCTTGCCGAGATACGCAGACCTGAAGCAAGGCATGAAGACGCTCCTAGTTTCACGTGAAACAATAGACTATTTGCCGATACAGAACCTGCTAAAAATTTCTCCCAAAAGATCATCCGATGTGAATTCACCCGTTATTGTCGATAAGGCATTTTGGGCAAGACGCAACCCTTCGGCGAAAAGATCAAGTTGTGATGCCACCATCTTGGCGTCCTCCAAATGTGCTATCGCGTCATTTAGCGCTGCCATATGCCGGGCACGAGCCATAAAGACTCCTTCCCCACTTGGCTGCCACCCAGCGGTTTCAAGCAACCACCTGCGCACTAAGTCAATCCCCTCGCCGGTTAGCGCAGAAAGTCGAATTTGAGTATCTTTACCGTCGCCGCGTCGACTTGCCTGCTGGGCATGTATGTCAATCTTGTTGTACACCCAAACAATTGGCAGATTAGGCGGCAGCTTTGCTAGAATTTCCGCCTCAGCGGTGCCAATCATTTCGCCAGCTTCCGCTATTAGCATGGCAGCACCCGCCTGGTTAATCGCCGCCCAAGTACGCCTTATCCCTATTTTCTCCACTTCATCCTGCGCATCGCGCAAACCGGCCGTATCAATAAGATGAATCGGCACCCCCTCTAACAATATTGTCGCCCGTACATAATCACGTGTGGTCCCGGGTACAGGGCTAACAATGGCAACATCCTCGCCTGCCAAACTATTAAGCAGACTTGATTTTCCGACATTTGGCCGACCGATCAACACAACGGTCAGTCCGTCGCGCAAAACCACACCCTGTCCGGCTTCGTGCATTAACTGCTGCACCTGCTTTTGCAAGGCATCCAATGCCTGCGTTTGTGCCGACCGATCCGACGGGTTAATTTCTTCTTCCGGAAAATCGATGCTCGCTTCTACATGCATACGCAACTCGATGAGGCCATTTTTCAGCCCATTCACTCTGGCAGAAAACTCACCCGTCAGGGAGCGGGCCGCGGAATGCGCCGCCGCAGCGGAGCTGGCCGCAATTAGATCTGCCACACTTTCGGCTTGGGCAAGATCAAGCTTCTCGTTAAGATAGGCGCGCCTTGTAAACTCTCCCGGGACAGCCAAGCGACAGCCAAGCGACAAGCAACGCTGGAGCAGTTGCCGTAACACCACCGGTCCACCGTGCCCATGCAATTCGCAGACCTCTTCTCCCGTATATGAGTTTGGCTGGGGAAAATAGAGGACGATTCCTTGATCTATGGCATCTCCTGTCGCATCCCGAAAAGTTGCGAGTGTGGCGACCCTCGCAGCGGGCACTCTGCCAACAATTGATTGCAAAAGCGAACTTGTGAGGGGTCCGGAAACGCGCACCACCCCAATCCCACCCTGACCGGCCGGTGTTGCGATTGCAGCAATAGTTTGTCCGGAATCAGTCATTGTTCGCCTCGGCTCAGGGAAGTGCTGTAGCTGGTTATGCTGTTTCACGTGAAACATCGTCTCGCTATTCTGCAGAAAAAAAGGCCGCCGGCACATTGGTACCGGCGGCCTTTTGTCGTTTTGTGGTTATTCTGTGGTTACTCAGCGTTTTGCCGGTTTCAGGGTAACGCTAGCCAGCGATTTGTTGATATACCACTGCTGAGCGATGCCCAATAAATTCTGCATCGTCCAATAGAGCACCAAGCCGGCAGGGAAAAAGAAAAACATGATTGAGAACACCAAGGGCATGATCATCATGACCTTGGCCTGGACAGGATCAGCGGGTGCGGGATTCAGCTTTGTCTGCACAATCATCGAGGCACCCATGATGATGGGAAGCACATAGAAAGGGTCTGGGGTTGAAAGGTCGTGGATCCAGCCAACCCATGGCGCATTACGCAGTTCCACCGCCCCCAGCAGCACCCAGTAAAGGGCAATGAAAAAGGGCATTTGCACAAGTATGGGGAGACATCCGCCGAGGGGATTAATTTTCTCGGTCCTGTACAGCTCCATCATTGCTTGATTCATCTTCAACTTGTCGTCGCCATAGCGGGCCTTCATGGCCTCGATCTTCGGCGCCAACTGTTTCATGTGCGCCATCGACTTTCCCGCTTTCTGATTCAAGGGGAAAAATACCAGTTTGATGAGAATCGTGAAAATGATGATGGTCCAGCCCCAATTGCCTACCAGGTTGTGAATCCAAGAGAGTACGACGAACATTGGGTAAGCAAGGACCTTGAGCCAGCCGTAATCGACCACAAGATCAAGGCCGGGCGCCAACTCCTTAAGTTTTTCCTGCTCCTGTGGTCCGGCATATAGCGGCATTGACAGGGACGTCGCCCCATTCGCCGCGACCGGGGCGATTGATACGATTACGCCAGCCGTATAAAGATTCGAGTCTTCTATTTTCTTCGCGAAAAATTCACGCTTTCCCGCGCCTTGGGGAAGCCATGCGGAAACAAAATAGTGTTGAACCATCGCCAGCCAACCGTCTTCCGCCTCCTTTGGAAAGCTCAGTTTTGACTTGTCTATTTTTGATTTGTCGATATCAGTAAAGGATATTTTCTGATATTTCTTTTCTTCTGTATAAATCGCCGGCCCAGTGAAGGTTACAACACCTGTGAATGGGTTTCCGCCTGCGTGTTCTCCCTCCGGCGGATTGGCGTCGCGCACAAACTGAAAATATGCGCTTGGACTGACTGGGTTTGATGTTTCATTCTTGATGTCATACCGGACACCGATCACATAGCTCCCGCGCTTGAAGCTGTATGTTTTATTTATCAACAAGCCTGGTGTATCTCGATTGGTAAGCGTTACATCTAGCGAGTCGGCGTCCCGCAACTCAAAGCTGTCGCCGCTCGCAGACCACAATGCCGTGTGGTTCGGCAATCCTGGCCCCAGCAACCCTGATTGCGTTACAAAATATGCACCTGCTTTGTCCTGCATGAGGGGAAACGCCCCCAAGTCCTTTCCGTGCGACAAATGCTTGAGAAGATTTATGCTGCGTATATCGCCGCCCAGGCTGTCAATACTTATTGCGAACAGGTCTGTGCGCACAAAAATACGTTTCCCACTACTTGGCAACTGTTCGACCATGTTGGGGCTTTGCGCCACCGTCAGAGTTGTTGTTTGTGCGGGTATGGTGGCCCCTGCGATTTCTCCCTTGCCGACAACTGTAGCAGTCGCTTGTATCGGTGCCGGAGCAGCCGGCGGAAGGTTATGTTTTTGCCACGCCTCCCATAAAAAAAGACCGGAAGCAGAAAAAACAACTAATGCGATAACTCTTTGCGTATCCATGGAAGGCCAAAAGAAAGGGGGGAAGGAAATATCTTGGAGAACAGCTGGACAGAACTAAGGCACAGGATCATAGCCGCCATCGCACCAGGGATGGCAGCGCAGCACGCGTCGGAAAGTCAGGTTACAACCGTATATTGCACCGTGCTTGGCCAACGCCTCCGCCGCATAGTGCGAACAGGTTGGAGAAAATCGGCACTGAGAGCCAAGCCAAGGGCTCAATGTCAGTTGATAAACCCTGACCATGTGGATAAGCGCCCGCGCCAAAATCGACATCAGCGCGAACTATCCGTGGATTGGTTCGAAAGAGCGTGCACCAGATTAAACGCGCTTTCAATAACCCTTTGTATAGACCCGCCCGAACCCATCTCGGTGGCATCTACCCTCTGTGTTAACGAAATCAGCATATCGACAGGAAGCGCACGAATTTCATGCCGGCGAAAAGACTCCCTGACCCAGCGCTTGAATTGGTTTCGATCAACTGCGGACTTGAGAAGCCGCTTCGGAACAGAAATAGCAATGCGCGCATGTGCTATTGAACCGCATTGATAACTGATATCTGTTGTCGCCGAGAGATATTTAATGGAGACGGCCGACAAGCGCTTGTTCGGCTCTACCGTCTTTGACGGACAATCTGCACGGACCATTCGGCCTTGCTTGAGAACCAAGGCCACTCCCCGCTGATGAAGTCGCATCGCCTTGGTCAGCTTTTGGCCGGCGGTGGAGACAGCCTTCAATCTTTTTCCTTTAGGCCCCGGGGATTCGAGGGCTCAACCATACCGGCAAGCCGCTTGTTGTTATCACCCTTGGATGATATCGCGGCAGGCGGTCAATGTGTCTCTATACGGCCAGGCGGGCACGGCCCTTCGCCCGACGGGCGTTAATGACCGCACGGCCTCCCGCTGTTTTCATGCGAACAAGGAAACCATGGGTTTTTTTGCGACGAGCCACTGAAGGCTGGTAAGTGCGTTTCATAATCGTACTCAATAAGTTAGGTCATTACGGACTACGAGCATACCTACTCGCAGAACTCGGCATTATCCAGTTTTTTCAATCCGTTAGTCAAGGCTGATGGGGCGCTTTTGCTCTTGGCGTCACCCAAGCTCTACCAAATCGGGCGCGTAATCTGAGAAGTAATGCTTCTCACCGCCCATCCGCTTGTGGATAAGTCCTCATGAAAAGGATAAAATCCCCAAACGCAAGAAGCCCTTAATTTATCTCGAATAAATCAACTTCCTCTCCTGTCGTCATCGAATCCACCCCTCGAATGCATCCTTTCTGGCAATCCTGCGTCAATGAATTTCAGCAGGAATTATCGCAACACCAATTCAATACGTGGATAAAGCCACTGCGTTTTGAACAGGATGCTGACGGGTTCACGCTTATTGCCCCCAATCGACATGTATTGCAATGGGTAAAAGAGCGATTGCTGTCCAGGATTGAGCGATCCGGCGAACAATTTTTCTCTCGGTCTCTGCGCCTAGACTTGGCGCTAGAGGAAGAGGCCGCCGAAGAAATTTTATCTTCGAACGACGATACTGCGCCTAATGCCTTACCCGAGGATATGCGCACTTCGCCCGGCGCTGCGAATAAGGCGCCACCACACCGTCTGAACCCTTCTTTTACCTTTAATACCTTCGTTGGCGGTAAAGCAAACCAGCTGGCAAGAGCTGCTGCGCTCCAGGTTGGACAAAATCCTGGTCAAGCATATAACCCTTTATTTATTTATGGCACTACTGGTCTCGGCAAGACACACTTGGTACAGGCCATAGGAAATCAGCTTCTTGTACAGAATCCACGCGCAAATATCCGCTATATACATGCGGAGCAATTCGTCACCGATGTCGTAAAGGCTTACCAGCACAAGGCTTTTGACACCTTTAAAAAGTCGTATCACACACTGGACTTGCTGCTCATCGACGATATTCAGTTCCTTGGTGGTAAATCGAGAACCCAAGAAGAGTTTTTCTATGCCTTCAACGCTCTTATTGAAGGGGGCAAGCAAGTCGTCATTACCAGTGACAGATTCCCCAAAGAAATTTCCGGTATCGAAGATCGTCTCATTTCCAGGTTCGGTTGGGGACTCACCGTTTCAGTAGAGCCCCCTGAACTTGAAATGCGTGTGGCGATCTTGATCAAGAAGGCAGAAAACGAAAGCGTAATTCTCGCTGAAGATGTTGCATTCTTCATTGCCAAGCATATACGTTCCAATGTGCGCGAATTGGAGGGCGGTCTGAAACGCGTTCTCGCCTATTCCCGTTTCAACAATATCCCTGTATCCCTAAGCGCTGCCAAAGAAGCACTAAAAGACTTGCTGGCTGTACTCAATAGACAAATCTCGATCGACAACATCCAAAAAACGGTCGCTGACTATTACAAAATCAAAGTCTCTGAAATGTATTCCAAAAAACGCGTTCGCTCCTTGGCAAGACCCAGACAAATTGCCATGGCGCTTGCCAAGGAGTTGACGCCGATGTCTTTACCGGAAATAGGTGAAGCCTTTGGTGGCCGCGATCATACGACCGTGCTTCACGCGTGCAGAAAAGTAAATGAGCTTGTGGAAGCAGATCAGCTGGTAGCACGAGATCACGCGCTACTAATGCAAATCTTGCGCGGCTAGGTTTTACCACGCTTTTTCATAACTCCCCGGGCGTCAAATTTTCACCTTAAACTTTGTGGATAAGTTTTTTGTGATCGTTAAAATCCCTTTTTTTCTTGTTTTATCCACATATATCAACCAGCTTCTGATCTTCCATACGCAGGTTTAAATTTTATTAAGTATATGAATTCAAATCAGTAACTGAACATATACGTAAAACCTTCGGCCCTTAACTATTATCTATTAGGTTTAATTATGGTAACTATTAAAGCTAAGAACAGCACCTTGTTGGGCCCCTTACAGTTTGTGACCGGTATTGTGGAAAGGCGTCACACACTGCCAATACTGTCCAATGTTCTGGTCGACGTAACCGAACAAGCGGTGTGTTTTTTAGCGACAGATCTCGAAGTACAAATCAAGGCAACCGCAAAACTGGAGGGAAATCACAAACCAGGAAGCATGACGGTAGGGGCCAAAAAGCTCCAGGACATATTGAGGGCGCTTCCGCCGGATGCCGATACCTCGCTCGATACCAAAGAAAACCGCCTTACCGTGAAGGCGGGGAAAAGCCGCTTTGCGCTACAGACACTAGCGGCGGCGGATTTTCCCCGCATTGCCGAAGCCAAAGATGCAGCCACGGAATTTTCCTTGCCCCAGCGAGACTTCAGAAAAGTACTGGAGCTGGTCCAGTTCGCGATGGCGGTACAGGATATTCGTTACTACCTCAATGGAGTGCTGCTATCGACGGAAGGCAATACGCTACGCGTAGTTGCAACGGATGGCCATCGACTGTCAATGGCCCAGCATCAATTGCCAGAGCAAGTAGCAAAAATAGATGCCATCCTGCCACGGAAAACAGTCCTTGAGTTGATCAAACTTCTGGACGAGAGTGATGATCCGATTCATCTGGCAATGCACCAAAATCAGGTCAAATTTGCTTTTGAGGGTATAGAGATAGTTAGTAAAATTGTGGAAGGGAAGTTTCCCGATTACACAAAAGTGATCCCCAGTGGTTACGTCAACCACGTCTCTCTCAACAGGGTTGAATTTCAGGGTGCCCTGCAGCGAGCATCCATTTTGTCAAACGACAAAATCAGGGGAGTAAGACTGGTGTTTACAAAGGATTCGCTGTCGATGATCTGCTCAAACAACGAGCAGGAGGAGGCAGAGGAGAATTTGCCGATCAGCTATGATAAAGAGGCCCTGGATATTGCTTTTAATATTGCATACTTGTTGGATGTTCTGGGCCATCTTACGTCTGAGACGGTCCTGCTTTCGCTGGGCGAAGCCAATATGTCTAGTGCACTTATCACGCAGCCCGGGGGCGAAGATTTCAAATATGTTGTGATGCCGATGCGTATTTGAATCGGCACGAGACCACCCAAAATAATTATTAGTAAACTAGGAAGCAAATGGTACCCGCAAAAAAGCAAGACGAAAAAGCATACGATTCAGACTCGATAAAAATACTCAAGGGTTTGGAAGCTGTACGCAAGCGACCGGGAATGTACATCGGCGACACTTCCGATGGTACGGGCTTGCATCATATGGTTTTTGAAGTTGTCGATAACGCAATTGATGAGGCACTCGCGGGCTACTGCGATGACATCAAGGTGACAATTCATACAGACAACTCCATTTCCGTAATCGATAACGGCCGAGGCATTCCCACGGGCGTGAAGGAAGACGACGAATTCAAGCGGTCTGCAGCAGAAATTGTAATGACCGAGCTTCATGCAGGTGGCAAGTTTGACGCAAATTCATACAAAGTTTCCGGGGGCTTACACGGGGTGGGCGTATCGGTTGTCAACGCCCTATCCGAATGGTTGAAACTACGTATACGCCGAGACGGGAAGATGTATGAGATGGAGTTTCGTCATGGCGAGCGCGTCTCCCCCCTGGCAACGGTGGGCACCACGGATAAGCGGGGTACGGAGGTTCACTTTCTGGCAGCAAAAGAGACGTTTTCGCATATCGAATTTCATTACGAAATCCTTGCCAAGCGGCTGCGCGAACTGTCGTTCTTGAACAATGGCGTGAAAATCGAACTGATAGACCAGCGTAACGGCAAGAGCGAAAACTTTGCCTATTCGGGCGGAGTCAAGGGTTTTGTCGAATACATGAACCGCTCAAAGACGGTCCTACACCCGAAAGTCTTTTATTCGGTTGGTGAGAAAGACGGCATAACGGTCGAAGTCTCCATGCAATGGAATGACAGTTATAGCGAGACGGTGCAATGCTTTACAAACAATATTCCGCAACGCGACGGGGGCACGCATCTCACCGGACTCCGTACCGCAATGACGCGGGTTCTTAATAAATATATCGAAGAAAACGAACTGGCCAAAAAAGCCAAAATAGAGACGGCGGGCGACGATATGCGGGAAGGATTGACCTGCGTTCTGTCGGTCAAAGTTCCAGAGCCAAAATTCTCTTCACAGACCAAGGATAAACTCGTATCGAGCGAGGTCCAGCCGGTTGTACAGGAAGTCGTAGCTGCCAAGCTAACCGAATATTTGCTGGAGAATCCGGCAGATGCAAAAACGATCTGCGGAAAAATCATTGAGGCCGCACGCGCGCGCGACGCCGCCCGCAAAGCAAGGGAGCTGACAAGGCGGAAGGGGGTAATGGACGGGGTCGGCTTGCCCGGAAAGCTCGCTGACTGCCAGGAAAAAGACCCAGCGCTTTGTGAACTTTATATCGTAGAGGGAGACTCTGCGGGTGGCTCAGCCAAACAGGGGCGTGATCGTAAATTTCAGGCAATTTTGCCACTTCGCGGCAAGGTTCTGAATGTTGAAAAAGCCCGAATAGACAAGGTAATTTCGTCAGAACAAATTGCCACCTTGATCACCGCACTTGGCGCCGGCATCGGGAAAGACGATTTCAACCACGATAAGCTGCGCTACCACCGCATCATCATCATGACGGACGCAGATGTGGACGGCGCGCATATCCGCACGCTGTTGCTGACGTTCTTTTATCGCCAGATGCCGCAGCTTGTGGAGAATGGCTATATTTACATAGCACAGCCGCCGCTTTATAAAATCAAAATGGGCAAGGAAGAGCGGTACGTCAAAGATGAGTTGGAACTCAAACAGGCGCAGCTCAAAAAAGCACTGAATGAGGCCCAGCTAAACCCGGGTGGCGGAGGCGCCGCTATTTCCGGTGAGGCGCTTGAGATAATCGCCAAGGATTTTCTAATGACGGACGCTGTTATTGGCCGGTTGACCCGCACCTTTGACCCGGAGGTGCTCACTGGACTCCTGCAGTGCCCAAGATTCGATCTGACGAATGCAGAAAATGCGTCCAAGGCAGCCGTTTGGCTCACGGACGTAGTGGGTGCCCATCACCTTACTGTCAAGGTTGAGGCGGACGAAGCGCACGATGCATACCGACTTCGCTGCGTAAAAACGCTCCATGGGAACACCAGGGAAACCGTATTGGACACAACGTTTATAGAAACCGGTGATTACGAGCAGATAGTTAAAACGGCGCAGACGTTGAATGGGTTGATCCGAGAAAGCGCCGAAATCAGAAGAGGTGAAAAGGCCTTGGCTGTAAAATCCTTCGCGGAAGCGCTCACGTGGTTAATCGAGCAGGCAAAGGATGGAATGCATATTCAACGTTACAAAGGACTTGGTGAAATGAATCCCGAGCAATTATGGGAAACCACCATGGATCCAAAGGTGCGGATATTGAACAGGGTTCAGATTGAAGATGCCATTGGCGCAGACGAAATATTTACTACCTTAATGGGGGACGATGTAGAACCGCGCCGTGCATTTATAGAGAGCAATGCGCTGATCGTTCAGAATCTGGACGTATAAAATTTGTAGGTTCTCAAAATACATGAGAATTTTCTCAGTAATTGAGAACAGCGTGGAATAGGAAACGCCCGCAATCGCGGGCGTTTTCATTTTTACTCAAATAGTTCAGCTAATCGCCACACCACGCGGCGCCCGCTGCGCATCACCAAAATTATCGTGTATCTCTGAGGATTGATCGTCAGCCATTGATTGTGACGAGATAAGAAAACGCCCGGCATACCCGGGCGTCGAAGGAAAGAGAATGAATATAGCTAGCGACTATTGCAATGAAATAAAAGAGTAGCTCGGTAACTCCTGATGACGGCCAACATTAGTCGGCAACCGCGGATATTGCGATGCAAGCAAACGAACCACGTGAAGAAGCTGACCTGGCAAAAGAGCGCTGGGAGAAACTCATGGCGGACTGGCCTGAAATGTTTTGCTTCCGACTTCGAGGATGTCGACGTCACCCGATGAATTGATCCACATTGCGCGCGATTTGACACGCCGTGTACACGCGACCGGCAGTCTGCTGCTTGAAGGGTGTCCTCCATCATCCATGCAGTGAGTTCTTGAGCCGATGCAAATGAGTCATGCCGACCCGTTTATTGACAGCGCATAAAATATATGTAATTGTATTGGTGACACATTTACCGGAAACAGCATGCCAACAAGTACCCGTTTCGTCGTCGCAGTTCACACGCTCGCCGCCCTCGCGGTCGGTGAGGATAAGCCCATGCGGTCCGAAGACCTCGCCTATTCCGTGAATACCAGCCCTGTCGTGATCCGCGGGTTGCTGTCGCGCCTGGGTGACGCCGGCCTCACACATTCCCAGCTTGGCGCGGGTGGGGGTGCGCTACTCGCCAAACCAGCCAAGAAGATTAGGCTGCTGGACGTCTATGAGGCTGTCGAGGATACCGAGTTATTTTCACTGCATCGGACACCGCCCTGTGAAAACTGCGCGGTCGGAGGCA
>JGI25613J43889_10000109_pt1 | contig 15952 bp, 10 predicted proteins | sample GraSoi_2013_40cm_FD_43889 | JGI IMG/M metagenome (IMG submission 43889) | reverse complement strand
TCCGTTCGGTGCTGGTAAACGTGCCTTCCTTTTCTAAACTTGGCGTCGCCGGCAAAACGACATCGGCATACTGGCAAGTGACGCCAAAAAAGATTTCCTGTACGACAAAGAACTCGAGTTTGGAGAACGCGTCCCCAACATAGTTTGCGTTGGAGTCGACGATGCTCATCTCTTCGCCGATGAGGTACATCGCTTTGAGCTTGCCCTGCTCGATCGCCTCCACCATCTCGTGATTGTCCAGACCCTTGCTGGAGGGGAGAGTCACATTCCAGCGAGCTTCAAAACGTGCGCGCACTTCCTTGTCATCAACCGATTGGTAACCCGGAAGATTGTTTGGCATCGATCCGTAATCGCTAGCTCCTTGTACGTTGTTGTGTCCACGCAAGGGATAGGCGCCGGTCCCCGGGCGCATGTAGTTGCCGGTGGCTAAAAGCAGATTCGAGATTGCAGTTGAAGTGTCGGAGCCCTGGCTGTGTTGCGTGACGCCCATTGCCCACAAAATGCAGACTCGCTCTGCTTCGGCGATCATATGGGCCACCTTTTTCAATGTTTCAATCGGCAGGCCAGATCGCTCGGCGGCAAATTCCAAAGTGAAAGGCTCAAGGCTCTTGCGATAGTCGTCGAAGCCGTTTACCCATTTGTCGATAAAGTCAGTCTTGGCTAGTCCGTTATCGATTAGGTAGCGCGTGACGGCCGAGAGCCAGATGAGATCGGTGCTGGGCCGTGGATGCAGGAAGACGTCGGCGCGCCGCGCCATCTCATGCTCGCGCAGATCCGAGACGATTAACTTTTGACCGTGCAGTTTGTGTGCTCGCTTTACGCGAGTCGCGATCACTGGATGGCTTTCCGCGGTGTTGCTGCCGACGATGAGAACCAGGTCGGCCTGGGATACGTCTGTGATCGAGCCTGAGTCTCCGCCGTAACCGACGGTTCGAAATAGACCGACCGTCGCCGGCGACTGGCAATAGCGCGAACAGTTGTCGATGTTGTTGGTGCCGACCACTGCGCGGGCCAGCTTCTGCATTAGGTAGCTTTCCTCATTGGTGCACTTCGACGATGAGATGAGTCCTATCGAATCCGGACCGTCCTTCGCTTTTATTTCACTTAGTCTCCGGGCGACCAGGTCAAGAGCCTCTTCCCATGAGGCTTCACGAAATTGGCCTCCTTCTCGAATGAGCGGTTTCGTTAGTCGCTCATTGCTGTTGATGTGGTCCCAGGCAAACTTTCCTTTGACGCAAGTTGAAACTCCATTGGCCGGGCCTTCCAGAGGCTCGACTTTGAGAATGTGACGGTCCTTGGTCCAGACATCGAAGCTACAACCGACGCCGCAATAGGTGCACACTGTTTTCGTGCGTCGAATGCGTGACTCGCGCATTCCCTCCTCGGCTTCGGACACTCGCATGATGGTGCCGTAGCCGGTCTCGGGCTCAATGCTTTTGACGATATTGATCATCCCCTGCAACGCTGGTTTCGGAAGTCCAGTGAAAAACCCGGCGTGACCGAGCATCGACTTTTCCATCAGCGCATTGCACGGGCAGACGGTTACGCAATGACCACAAGAGACACAGCTCGACTCACCGATAGTCGAGCCACCATCCCACAGTACCCGCGGATGTGGGTCCTCCCAATTGATCGAGAGCGTTTCGTTCACCTCAAGGTTCTGGCAGGCTTCGACGCAGCGGCCGCAGAGAATGCATTGATCGGGGTCGTAGCGATAGAAGGGATTTGTATTGTCGACTTCGTAAGGCTTGGAGCGGAATGGAATGTTTTGATGTTCAACGGCCAAAAGCTTCGCCGTATTGTGAACTGTGCAGTTACCATTGCTGTTATCACAGACCGTGCAGTAGAGCATATGATTGCCGAGAATACGGTCGTATGCTTCTCTCTGTGCGGCATCGGCAGCCTCAGATTTCGTATCCACGATGAGTCCATCTGAAACAGCAGTCGCGCAGGCCCTGAACAGTTGACCGTCAATCTCGACCATGCAGGTGTCGCAGGTTTGGATTGGGCCAAGTTGCGGGTGATAGCAGACCTGCGGAATCTTGCTGCCCGTGCGATTGACGACGTCTATCAACCGTTCACCGGCCTGGGCTTCCTGGACTACACCATCAATCGTGACACTGATCATGATTTACGCCCCTGTAACTATTCGCATCTACGAATCGAGCGCGTTCGTCGCGCAATTTCATTAACACCGTGGCGCTAGTCTGGTAATCCGAGCCCAGCGCGCCATCCGTGAACCGTTGTTTGCGCTAGTAACGTCTGTAGTAACCACGATAACGACGGTCACGGTGGTTCCTGTGTCTCTGGATCAAGTAACCGGTTCCCGCGCCCGCGCCAGCACCAATCAATGCTCCGCGTCTGCCGCCAATTAGTGCGCCGCCAAGCAAACCTGCCGCAGCTCCAATCAGCGCTCCTTTCGCTCTACTGTGGTGACCACCACGGTAGGAGCGTTGTGCGTTTACATTGAAAGTGCCGAATACGCCGACAAGCAGAACGACGCTTAGCAATGCCGCTAAGGCCCGCTTATTTCCAAAAGGCATCTTCATCTCGAGTTCCTCCGTATCCTCACCAACCGAATCAGAAAGATTTCAATTGCAGGACGGAAGTGCACACACTGTGCCGCGGGGCCGAAACTGCGAGTGCAAATGCAAACCGTGGTTAACTAAGAGGATCTATTGAGACACTGGGAGTGTCTGTGATTTTTTCAGACCTTGGTTTAACGATCGACGATGACCACGTGATGCCAGACGGTGATATTTGGACACTTGATTCAGCGGGCGTCGCCTTCGTAGCTACTGATGTCGCACTAAGTTTGAGGGGCAGCTGCATTGAGGCCGCCGCGTCCTGGTCGTGAATCCGCAAGGCGAAGGCAATCCCCAAAAGCCCGAACACGATTGAGGCAGCAAACGCATGATGGAAGGCAGTTACGGAGTTGTGCTGGCCAAGGACAGTCGCCAGGACCGCGACCCCGATCGACGCGGCGACCTGTCGGTTGGTATTGAAGAGCGCTGACGCGCGGCCGGTTTCCTCCGATGGAATTGATGCAAACGCGGCCGCCTGGGAGGCGACGATGGCGAGACTCATCGAGACGCCCCGCAGGAACATGATCGCGCGAATCCACCAGAGGCTCGTCTCGAGGTCGACCAGGAGGAACAGCGCCGAGGTGACTGTGATGCCCACCAGCGCCAACGTCAGCATGCGCCGTGGGCCAACTCGGGGATAGAGCCGGCTCGACCACGGCACCATAAGCAACATCCCGAGCGCTTGCGGGAAAGTCGTCAGTCCCGACCCCAGCGCCGAGATACCACGCAGCTCCTGCAGAAACAAAGGCAGTAAAAACAGTATGCCGAGGAGCACAGCATAGATCATGAACATGCTGAGATTCGCTGACCGGAATACGCGATTGCCGAAGAGGCGCAGATGCAGGATTGGGTCGGGCCGGCCAAACTCCAGAACTACGAGAATGCCGAACAGCACTACGCCCGCGAGGCCGCTGGCGACCACCGCTGTCGACGTCCAACCGTGAGCGGGCGCTTGAGAGAGGGCATAAAGCACCAGGGCCAACCCCGCACCAGAACAGAGGAAACCCCAGACGTCGAACCGCCCAGCCGCCGGCTCCCTGTGCTCGCGAATGAAAAGCAGGACGAAGACAAGGGTAACGAAACCGACGGGTAGGTTGACGTAGAAGATCCAGCGCCAACTCGCGTTGTCCACCAACCAACCGCCCAGTACCGGACCGAGCGCTGGCGCGATCGCGGTGGGCATTGTGATCACTGCTGAAGCCCTGGCGCGTTCAGCTGGTGGGAAGGCGCGGAACAGCATCGCAGTGCCGACTGGTGTCATCATGCCGCCGCCGACGCCCTGCAACATGCGAAAGGCGATTAGTGAATGAGCGCTCCAGGCGAGGCCGCATAGCGCTGAGCCGGCCGTGAACAACAGGAGTGCGAATGCGAAGGTCCTCTTCGAGCCGAAGCGATCGCTGATCCAGCCGGAGGCCGGGATCCAGATCGCCAGGCTGATCAGATATCCGGTGACGACCCATTCAAGGGTGTCAGTACTAGCAGCGAAGTCGCGACTCAGCGTAGGTATGGCGACGTTGACGATCGTCGCGTCCATGAGGTCCATGAACAGCCCGGCAACGAACGCGATCGCCACCAGCCACTTGTACGACACCTCACGGCTACTCATTCCGCCCCCCAAGCTTCAGCCGCCGATTAACGCGAATAAACGCGAATCTGAAAAAGAATCAACAGGCCCTGGAAAAGGATGGCAATAGATTCCGCAAGACCGTCGTAGTTGGCGATCTTTAGTCTCCTACAGAATCCGCGTTCATTCCCGTTAATCCGCGTCTGATTTTGGGTTGCGCGTCATTAAGCTGCGGCCTCAGAATTCACCCAAACGTTCGCGCGCGCGAACCTGTCGACTCCGTCAATCTCATCTTTGCTCAACCGAAAGTCTGCGGCGCCCACAATTCCGTCAACCTGCTCAGGGCTTCTTCCGCCCACGATTGCGCCGGTCACGGCAGATAGTCGTAGTGTCCAGGCAATTGCTACCTCTCCCGCTGAGAGACCGTGATGCCTGCCGATGTTCTTCAACAATTCAGCGAGCCAGAGGTTTCGGTAAAGCCGAGGTTCCTGAAACTCCGGATTACTCCTGCGCCAATCGTCTTCAGGAAAACTATTAACCCGCTCGCGCGTCATTCGTCCGCTAAGTAGCCCCGACATCATCGGCGAGTAGGCGATTACGCCAATGCCGTTCTTTTCGCAGAAAGGCAGGATCTCGTCCTCGACGTCAGGGTGAATGAGTGAGTAGGGCGGTTGAAGAGAGTCAACGCGTTCGATATCCATCGCGCGTTGCAACTGTTCGACATTGAAGTTTGAAACTCCGATATAACGAACCTTGCCCTCGCGCTTGAGCTCGGCAAGCGTATTCCACCCTTCCTCGATATCGATGTCTGGATCCGGCCAGTGGATCTGGTAAAGATCAATTACTTCCACCTGCAACCGGCGCAAGCTGTCCTCTACCTCGCGCCGTATTGAATCTCGCCTCAGGCTGTGACTGATGTTGCCGGCTTCGTCCCAAACCATCGAACACTTCGTAAAGATGTACGGCCGTTCTGAGCGGCCTCTTAGAGCTTTGGCCACAATCTCTTCAGAATGGCCCAGGCCGTAGACCGCTGCGGTGTCAATCCAGTTGATGCCTCTATCGAGTGCGCGATTGATCGCCGCCATCGAATCGCGATCGTCCTGTGAACCCCAACCGAATTGCCAACCACCGCCACCCACGGCCCAGCTCCCAAACCCAAGGGTTGTGATGAGTAAGTCCGTCTTTCCTAATTGTCGTGTTTGCATTTCCTTATCCTCTGCCTGGGTTACAGCATCCGCTGTTCCACAACTTCCGAGACAGCAAGTCTAATGACACTAGTTGACGAAGGACGTCCGAGCGGTCTTGAACAAGAGTAGAATTCCACCTGGTGCCCTACCGGAAATTACCAAGTGTCTAAATACGGCCACCCAACTCGTCTCTAAGGCCTCAAACATTCGACAACTATTGCTCTCCTCTTGGGTATTTCCTGATCGTGAAAGCATCCGAATTGATGGCAAGCGTATTGCACATCAGTCGAAGCGGTCCTTCCATTTCTTGAATTGAAAGAGGGACATAAGGAGAAACGGCGACGCGACAATGTTTTCTCGCGCGGCGAAATGCCGAAATGTACGCTATGAGTAAGTTGAGTAGCATCTATCATCGACTTTATCCCGACCAGAGCTACACTCTGTGTGGATTCCGGGTCGAGAAATCCGATGCTCAAATCCATAAAAAGAGCGGGCTTCGTACTGTGGACTCTTTCCCTCTCGGTCGTAGACTGTGCAAGCAATGCGACAAGATGAGTAGTCGGCGCAAATCAATTTTGGATGCGTTGTGATGGACCATAGGAGTGTTTCAGGAAAATGGTCTCACGAGCGTCAAGGAGTTGGGCTATCGAGCTACACGACAGTATCGAAATGCGCGAATCAATGGTGGCGCTAAGGCCGTGGGAGCGGGTTTAGAGATGATGATCATGCAACTCCGAAAGATTCGCGTCAGTTTCCTGATCCGCCGTAGCGTGCGCTACCTGCTCGTCTCGCACGGCTTTCGGCTCATCCAGGCAGTCACCATCCTGGCAGCGTTGAGTTTTGTGCTAACAGGTAGTCGGATCGCTTTCATCGATCAATATGGCAACCGTGCGGACATCGTCGCTTCGATCTTCGTCACCCTCGCTACCATAGCGGTGCTGACTACGCTAAACCGGAGCGTGATGATCGCTATTGATCGACGCTTCTTTCGCGAGGCATACAATGCTGAGCTAATCTTAACGGAACTTGGCGAGGCGATTCCCACTCTCTCGAAAACCAAACAACTGGTCGAATTAGTGGCCAACAAGATCAGCGATGCGCTGCATCCGGAAAATGTAACCATCTTTCTGGATGACGAGGATGCCGGCGCCTTCGTCGCTGCATTTTCTTCCGTTACATCGAGGGCAGGCGCCGCATTATCATCTCGGCTTCGCAACCTTGTCTTGCGCCATGACGAATGGCCCATCAATCAGTTAAGGAAATCGATTTTGAATTCGGTAGAAGTTAGCGAAGCAGCTCGTTTGTCCAATGGTCCGCGGTTTGAGGCTGATGGTATCTCGACCAATCACGAGAGCCAAACGTTGCGCGCAATACACTCTGCACTCTTGATTCCAATCGCCGCCAATGGTCGTTTACGTGGACTGATTTCACTGGGCCAGCGACTCTCGGATCTGCCTTATGCACAGGAAGACGAGCGTCTGGTGCTAGTGGTGGCCAACCAGATGGGTACCTTCATCGAAAACATAGAGTTGCTCGGCCGCATGGTCGAGGAGGAGCGCATTGCGCGCGAACTCGAGATGGCCGCCGAAGTGCAGCGCCACCTTTTCCCGGCTGATGGTCTCGAAGATAGCGACCTCGAGATCTATGGCACCTGCCTCCCGGCTCGCGGGGTTGGGGGTGACTACTACGACTATTTTCCCGTTGACAATCGCAGCACTGGAATCGCTATCGCCGATGTTGCCGGCAAGGGAATCGCCGCAGCGCTGCTGATGTCGACGGTCCAGGCCTCGCTGCGCTGCCAACTTACCTCTGCAGACAGATCCTTAGCTGATGTCGTCTCTGCAATGAATCACTTGCTTCAACGCTCAACGAGCGATGGGGGTTACGCGACTTTCTTTCTGGCACAGTTTGATAAAGAAACACGTGGGTTAACCTACGTTAACGCCGGGCATAATCCGCCAATGCTTGTTCGCGACAGACTTGCTCCACAAGGGGAAGCCGCAGAGCTTTTTGAGGCGGCGGAAATTCCGCAATATTTATCCAAAATCGCGGCTCTAACGAGTGTTGGTCTCGCTATCCCCATAGCAAATGGACCAGTGGTTAGACGGCTGACCACCGGAGGGCCGATCATCGGCACCTTCCTCAACGGACCTTACGAACAAGAAACTGTTCAGTTGCAGAGTGGCGATACTCTTGTCGTTTACACCGACGGAGTCACCGAAGCCATGAACCCCGCGGGCGTTGAATTCGGTGAAGACAGACTGCGGTCGATCCTGCTTGAATCGGTGCGGTTGCCCGCGCGGGAAACCACCAAAAAGGTTATCGCGAGAACATTAGAGTGGCAGGGCCAGGCTTCGCAGCATGATGACATCACGTTGATCGTCGTAAAGGTCAAATAGATCTTTCCTCTTCTGCTCTTTAACAAGTTCGTATCAGTAAAGAGTAGAACCATTAGGTATCTTGACTCAGTAAACCGCCGTCGTACAATCAAGCCCTAGACAGCCTGGCGACCAGATGGAGGAGCATGGCTACCGTGAACTTGATTGACTCTTACAACTACTGGCTGGTGGCGCTTTCGGTGTTGATCGCCATATTTGCGTCCTACGCCGCTCTGGACCTTGCTGGCCGTGTGACAGCCACAATCGGTTGGACTCGCGCGATCTGGCTGTTGGGCGGGGCCGTTGCTATGGGCACCGGCATCTGGTCCATGCACTACATTGGAATGCTGGCGTTTAACCTACCGGTTCCGGTGGCCTACCATTGGCCCACCGTTCTGTTGTCATTGTTTGCAGCGATTCTCGCTTCGGCCATTGCGCTGTACGTGGTGAGCCGGCAGATGATGAATGCCTTTCGAGCGCTCGCCGGCAGTGTCTTGATGGGTGCAGGCATAGCGAGCATGCATTACATCGGCATGGACGCCATGCGTTTACCGGCCATGTGCCACTTTAATTCCTCTCTCGTGGTGCTTTCCATCATATTCGCGGTTCTGATTTCCCTCGCCGCACTATGGATTACCTTTCACTTCCGCGATGAAAAAGCGGGGAGCGGTTGGGCAAAGACTGCCGGCGCGATCGTGATGGGCGCGGCGATCCCCGTCATGCATTACACCGGCATGGCTGCCGCCAGTTTCACCTCCTCCGACATGCCAGTCGACCCATCTCATGCAGTAAGCATCTCCGAACTTGGCATCCTCGGAATTGCTCTCGTCACCTTGCTCCTCCTGGGACTGGCTCTGCTGACATCCCGGTTGGATAGAAGCTTCGCTCTCCGAACTGTGGAACTGCAGGAAGAGAAGCTGAAACAAAGCGAAGCCTATTTAGCTGAAGCACAGCAACTAAGTCACACCGGCAGCTTCGGCTGGAGAGTTTCAACCGGCGAGATCCTCTGGTCAGAAGAAACCTTTCGAATCTTCCAGTACGAGCGAACGACGAAACCGACCGTGGAACTTATTCGCCAACGGGTTCATCCGGAAGACGCGGCCCTGGTAAAACAGATAATCGAGCGCGCATCGCAGGATGGAAAAGATTTTGATTTTGAATACCGATTGCTGATGCCGGATGGCTTCGTCAAGCATGTTCATGTTGTGGCTCACGCTTTAAGTAAGGAATCAGGCGACATCGAGTTTGCTGGAGCGGTTATGGATGTAACCGAACAGCGCCAGGCGAGAGTGGCTCTGGAAAAAGCATTTGCCGACATCAAGAAGTCAGAGGATCGCCTAAGGCTCGTCATAGACACCATCCCCGGTATGGTCTGGAGCGGTTTGCCTGACGGAACGTTCGATTTCGTCAATGAACCCTGGCTAAGGTACCTCGGTTGCGACTGGGAGGAGCTTTCTGCCCAAGGGGGCTTGAGGTCCGTGGTCCATCCGGACGACGTCGAGGGCAGTGATGCCAAGTGGAGCGAGACTCGAGCAGCTGGAAGACATATCGACCATGAACTCCGAATGCGCCGAGCCGACGGTCAATATCGCTGGTTTCTAACCCGCGCCCTCCCGTTGCGCGACGACCTGGGAAACATCATCAAATGGTATGGAACGGCTACCGATATCGAAGACCGAAAGCGGGCGGAGATGTTACTGGGCGGAGAGAAACGGGTTCTCGAGATGATCGCCAGAGGCGATTCTCGCGCACTCATCCTTGATACCCTTTGCCGGTTGGTTGAAGAGTTAGCCAGCGGTTGTTTCTCTTCGATTCTGTTGTTGGATCCTAATACGAACCGGCTTCGCCACGGCTCAGCGCCCAGCCTGCCACCGAAGTACGCTGAAGCAATCGATGGCATCGTTATCGATCCTTCCGTGGGATCGTGCGGGACGGCCGCCTACCGCGGGGAGCCCGTAAGCGTCTCCGATATAGCTACGGATCCGCTGTGGGCTGATTTCCGCGAACTGGCCTTAGCGCACGGGCTGCGAGCGTGCTGGTCCACGCCAATACTCTCGTCAGCTGGTAGTGTCCTGGGAACTTTCGCGATTTACTACCGCGAACCTCGTAGCCCCAATCCAAAGGAATCAACTCTTATAGACCGGATTACCCACCTTGCGAGTATAGCCATTGAGCGCGCGAACAGCGGAGAGGCGCTGCGCGAGCAGGCCAGCCTTCTCGATCTGACGCACGACACGATCTTCGTGCGCGACATGAACAACGTCATCACCTACTGGAATTTTGGTGCTGAGGAGCTGTATGGGTGGAAGAAAGAAGAAGCGCTCGGCAGAGTCACCCACCAACTTTTGAAGACAATCTTCCCGGCGCCGCTGGAGGAGATCACCGCGCAGTTGCTGCAGTCTGGCCGCTGGAGCGGTGAACTCATCCACACGAAGCGAGACGGGACGAAGGCCATCGTAGCGAGCCGGTGGTCCCTGCAGCGGGACGAGCGGGGCGAGCCCATCGGTACCCTGGAAACAAATAACGACATCACTGAGCGCAAGCAAGCTGATGAGGCCCTGGCTCGACAGGCGAACCTGTTGGAACAGACGCACGACGCGATCATCGTGTGGGAATTTCCCAGAACGATCACTTACTGGAATCGAGGTGCCGAGCAACTGTATGGCTTCTCCAGAAGAGAGGCAATCGGCCGCCCTTCCCACGAGCTCCTCCGCACGGAACATCCGATGGCCAGGCTCGACTTCGAGGCAGCGTTGGAGCGCGACGGAGAATGGAGTGGCGAGCTATCTCACACCACGAAGGACGGCCGGAAAATTATCGTGGAAAGCCGCCACGTGCTGATAAGCGAGACGGGCGGCCACCGCCTGGTACTCGAAACAAACCGTGACATTACCGACCGCAAACGAGCGGAGGAAGAGCAGAAGCGCTCTGGTGAAGCACTTCGCCAGGCACAGGCGGACCTCGCGCACTTCAGCCGGGTGACAACAATGGGAGAGCTGACTGCGTCCCTGGCGCACGAAGTGAATCAACCAATTGCCGCAGCCGTTACAAACGCCAATACTTGTGTGCGTTGGCTCGCTGGCGTCACTCCAAACCTTGAAGAGGCGCGCGAGGCTGCGATCAGAAGCGCAAAAGATGGGACGCGCGCGGCAGAGATCATTAGTCGCATCCGGTTGCTTTTCAGAAAGGGCACTACTGAACGGGAGTTGGTTGAGGTAAACGAAGTCATTCGCGAAATGGTCGTCCTCCTGACCGGTGAGGCAACACGATATTTCGTTTCGGTCGAAACTGATCTTGCTAACGATCTTCCTCCACTGATGGCAGACCGCGTGCAACTGCAACAGGTCATGATGAACCTCATCATGAATAGCATCGAAGCGATGAAGGATGTTGATGGGGTGCGCGAACTCACCATCAAGTCAGAGCGAGTCGATACCGGCGAACTAATGTTGTCGGTCAGCGATACAGGCGTGGGTTTGCCGCCGCAACAGGCGGGCGAAATATTCAATGCGTTCTTCACGACGAAACTTCAGGGGACCGGTTTGGGACTATCCATTAGCCGGTCGATTGTGGAATCGCACCGTGGCCGCTTGTGGGCCACCGAACACTCTCCGCGCGGCGCGACCTTCAACATCGTCCTGCCAACCGGAGTCGAGGAACATCAATGACCTCACCAGACACCTCAATTGTGTTCGTCATTGATGATGATGCTGCGGTGCGTGAAGCCATTCAGGGTTTGCTGAAGTCTGTTGGCTTGCGTTCCGCGTCCTTCGGAACGGCGCAAGAGTTTTTGTCCAGCCAACGAACGGATGAGCCAAGTTGCCTGGTCCTTGATGTCAGACTTCCAGGAGTAAACGGTCTGGACTTCCAAGGTCATTTGGCTGAAGCAGGTGTCAGCATCCCTATCATTTTCATAACTGGTCATGGAGATATTCCGATGAGCGTTCGGGCGATGAAATCGGGCGCCGTGGAGTTTTTGACAAAGCCCTTCCGCGACCAGGACTTGCTGGATGCAATCAATCAGGCGTTGGATCGCGATCGGTTAACGAGGCAGCATGAGAGTGAACTTGCCGGATTGAGAGAGCGCTACGAATCGTTGACTCCACGCGAGTGCGAGGTGATGCGACTGGTTGTATCGGGGATGCTCAATAAGCAAATCGCTTTTGAGTTAGGGACCAGCGAAATCACCGTGAAGGTCCATCGCGGCCGGGTGATGAGTAAAATGCAGGCTGAATCACTGGCAGAATTGGTAAGAATGGCGGAAAGGCTTGAGCTTCCAGTCAAAAACAAGTCTCACAAAGAATATTAGAGTACTTATACAAACGTATAATTGTTTCCTCACTCCCGCCGCGTTAGCGTGTCTGCATGGCCATTCAAGGAAATAGTAAACTAATCGCGATTGTCGATGATGATGCTGCCGTACGCGTTGCGTTGGAGGGCCTGCTTAGATCTGCGGGTTTGAGCGCGCGGGCATTTGACTCGGCGGAAACATTCATAGAGTCCGGTCAGCAGTTTCAGACCGGCTGCCTGATTGCTGATATTCGCATGCCGGGGATGTCCGGCCTCGAGTTGCAGGCGAAATTGAATTCGGAGCAGTGCAGGATTCCCATTGTCTTCATCACCGCACATGGTGATGCCCAGATGCGCGTGCAGGCGCTAAGAGCAGGAGCGGTCGAGTTCCTGGCGAAGCCATTCAATGATGAAGTTCTGCTCGAAACTGTTCGAGCAGCTCTGGAGAATTGAGTAGGTAACGGAAGTGATACCGGATTCCCCCGGGAGGTCTTCTGTGCAAGCTGTAGAAACTCTAAAATCCAGCGATTCAGATCGTGATCAGCGCCGGTTTGAGCAGGTGATTGGTAAGAGCGCTGCCCTCGAAACTGTGTTCGAGCAAGTCGAATGCGTTGCGCCCACGGATTCCACGGTCCTCATTCAAGGAGAAACAGGAACTGGTAAAGAGCTAATCGCGCGCGCCATTCACAACGTCAGCGCGCGCTGTGGGCGGTCTTTCGTAAAGTTAAACTGTGCGGCGATTCCACTCGACTTGCTGGAAAGCGAACTCTTCGGTCATGAAAAAGGGGCTTTTACAGGCGCGATTGCGCAAAGAATCGGGCGTTTCGAAATGGCCGACAAAGGCACGCTGTTCCTTGATGAGGTCGGGGATATTCCACCGTCACTACAACCAAAACTTCTGCGGGTCCTCCAGGAACAGGAGTTCGAACGCCTCGGCAGTACTCACACTCGACAAGTGGATGTTCGCCTGGTCGCTGCAACGAACCGCGATCTGATGGAGATGATGAAGCAAGGCGATTTTCGCACCGACTTGTACTACCGACTAAACGTCTTTCCAATTCGAATTCCGCCGTTGCGCGAACGTCGTGCCGACATCCCGTTGCTGGTTCAATATTTCATGGAAAAATACGCACGGCGAATGGCTAAGCAAGTAGACACTGTTCCGGCTGCGACGATGCAGAAACTGGTGGATTGGCCCTGGCCTGGTAACGTGCGTGAGCTGCAAAACATGATCGAGCGCGGAGTGATTCTGTCACGCGGCTCGATCCTGGAAATTCCGTTGACGGAACTGGAGCAGTCTTCGATTCCGGTTTTGAATGACGATAACGGAGCGTCCACGCTTGAAGCCTTTGAGCGACAACATATCCTGCGCGCCTTGCGCGATACCGGATGGGTGGTCGCTGGGGCAGCTGCGCGTCTGGGATTAAATCGAAGCACACTCAACGCCCGAATGCGGAAGTTAGAAATAAGACGCCCTCAACCAGTTTGATGTGATAGCGTCACATCGACTAGCAGTCAGCTTTTTTGAGATGCCAAATTGGCATCTCAAACGCCCCATTTTGAATTGCCATTCCAAGTGGCCAATTACGTGGACAGAAATAACTGCACGCGACGGGTACGCGATGGTAAGGAATGGGAAAGAACCGGAAAACCCTTATAATCGCATGGTGGCTGCAACTTTAGAAAAGGCAATTACTTACGTTTTTGCCGAGAGTCCGATTCGCAATGCGGAGGCCAGGAGTTCGACCCTCCTCTGCTCCACCATTTATTTTCAACCATTTACAGCCGCCGGCAAATGGCGGCTGTTTTGGCCAAGTGGCCAATAACGTGGACATTTTTTCTGAAATTCAACTGCACGGCGTCAACAGCCGCACGTTTGCTCTCCTCAACTGTCCTCACGTAACGGATGTTCACACGAACGTCTGAGTGCCCCAAAAAGTTGGTCGATTGTGAAGGCGTCGCATCCTATCTCGGCTAGGCGGGTACCAAACGTAGCCCTGAGATCCTTCCAGATCAGTCCTTCAATTCCAGCTAGTAGGCAAGCGGTGTGAAATCCTCGCTTCGTTTCCCGCAAACATGATTCCTTCTTTTTAGGACGGATGACCCCTCATTTCAGCCCAGATCAGTGACACCGGAAGTACTAGTGACGGAAAAACAAAAAGGCGATGATTACGATCGCCACGATCGCGGGCACAACAAGTCACACACACAACGAACTTATCTGTTATTGCACGCCACTGTCGAAAATGTTTACGCTGCAAATTCAGCCAGTCGGGGTGCGGGCGCTTCGTAATCGCAGACGAGTGAAACCTTGTGAGGTCGTAATTGTCTGCCGGTGGTTGTTATCGACGCCATAGCTGCGACCGCAACGACAGCAGTCCTTTTCTTACGGTTGCCTATATGCCGTCCGCAGCGTTGGCGGTTTGTGGTGTCTCCCCGGTAGGGATTTGCGATATCAGAAAGAAACTCGTAAGCCAAGCTGAATCTCTCGGCCCGGCGATTCGCATTGAAAATAAGGCGGGAATTGCCTACTGCGCCAGGCTCACTTCACCGATCGGTTTTGGCGCCTCTAGAAAAAACAAAGCGTTAAGTACTCTCGCAAGTTCTTCTGATTGCACGGGCTTGGTAATGTATTCGTCCATTCCCGCCGCAATGCACTTTTCCCTGTCACCAGTAAGAGCGTTGGCAGTCATAGCCACGATAGGAGTGTGCTTGCCGTGAGGTTCAATCATCCTGATCTCGGCCGTTGCTTCGTAACCGTCCATTTCCGGCATTTGACAATCCATCAAAACCAGATCGTAGGGAATGCGACTCAAAGCTTCGATGACCTCGCGTCCGTTAGCTACGGCGTCCGCGCGGTAACCCAGCTTATGCAACTGGCGGATGGCCACCTTTTGATTCACGATGTTGTCTTCGGCGAGAAGAATGAGTTTGGTCGCCCTCATTCTTGTTTCCTTCAACGAGTGTTTGGTGAGTAGGTTCGAGGCTGTTTCCGATTTGAGTGCCACCTCCGTGGGGACAGCGCCGGCGATTACATTAACCAGGCTGTCAAACAATTGCGACTGACGCACTGGCTTCGTTAGATAGGCAGCCACGCCTGCCTCGCGAGCGGTAGTCCCATGTCCGCGCGCTCCAAACGACGTCAACATCACCAGATGCACGCCGGCTAGTTTCGGGTCAGATTTAATGGCGCGCGCCGTCTCGAACCCATCCATCTCCGGCATCATTAAATCCAGCACCGCCAGATCGTAGGCGACACCTTCAGCCTCGGCTGAACGAAGCAGCTCGAGGGCTTGCAATCCCGACTCGGCCTCCTGGCTAATCACTCCCCAGGACCCAAGCTGATGAGTGAGGATCTTTCGATTGGTCGCGTTGTCATCGACGATGAGCACGCGCAGATTCTTAAGATTGATGAGCGGCGTTTGGTGAACAGACGGGCTGACGGGTTGTTTACCGAATCGTGCGGTGAACCAGAAGGTCGAGCCGTGCCCGGGAGTGCTGGTGACTCCCATCTGCCCGCCCATCAACTCCACCAATTGTTTTGAGATGGCCAATCCCAGCCCGGTGCCGCCGTACTTGCGGGTCGTAGAGCCGTCGGCTTGCATAAAGGCCTGGAAGAGGTTCTTCTGCGCTGACTCGCTAATGCCGATGCCGGTATCGCTGATCATAAAACGAAGCATAACGTCATCTTTGGTTTCGCTCTCCTTCTCAACGCGGACGATGACCTCACCGTGTTCGGTAAACTTGAGGGCGTTACCGATTAGGTTGGTGAGCACTTGACGCAACCGGCCCGGATCGCCGCAAAGGTCAGTCGGCACGTCACTAAGAATTAAGGAAGCAAACTCGATGTGCTTTTGATGGGCGCGCTCGGCCAGTAATTCGATCGTGTCTTCGACAGTGTTGTTGAGCAGGAAGTCGAGCGTCTCGAACTGCAGTCGGCCCGCTTCG
>JGI25613J43889_10000100_pt1 | contig 16371 bp, 10 predicted proteins | sample GraSoi_2013_40cm_FD_43889 | JGI IMG/M metagenome (IMG submission 43889) | reverse complement strand
TCGACCTCGCCGAGCAGCCAGCGCATGGCCTCGGAAAAGTCGTGCACCGGCTGTTTCTTCTCGCCGCGCTGCATGTAGGCGCCTTCGCCGATTAGGCCGGCCAGCATCTGCGCGGTCTGGCGGATCTGGGCGTAATCGCCGGAATGAACGAACTCGGTGTCGATCGTGCTCATGCGCACGTTGCCGTGGCGCGTGCGCTCGATGCGTACCTGGTAGCGGTCGGTCTTCTGGTCGAAGTGGGGCGCAACCGCGATGCCTTCGCCGCCGATCGCGGCCTCGAGCGCTTCGGCCGACGCTTCCGCGGTATCGCGTCGCGTCAGCTCGACCTGAACGCCGCGCAGGATCGCCTGCAAGGCCTCACGATCGATCAGNCGCGACACGCGATCGATGACCGCTTGGGCGAGCAGATACGACTTGGCGAGCTGCGCCAGCGGGTCGCCGACGATCGNTTCGGCGCCGGCGCGCGGATAGAGCGCGGCGTCGACCAGCGCCTGGCGCAGCATGAATTCGTTCAGCTCGTGCTCGTCCTTGAGATAGCGTTCTTCCTTGCCGAGCTTCGCCTTGTACAGCGGCGGCTGGGCGATGTAGATGTGGCCGCGCTCCACCAGCTCGGGCATCTGGCGGTAGAAGAAGGTCAAAAGCAGGGTACGGATGTGCGAGCCGTCGACGTCCGCATCCGTCATGATGATGATGCGGTGGTAGCGCAGCTTGTCGGCGTTGTACTCCTCCTTGCCGAAGCCGCAGCCCAGCGCGGTAATGAGGGTGGCGATTTCCGCCGATGACAGCAGCTTGTCGAAGCGCGCGCGCTCGACATTCAGGATCTTGCCCTTGAGCGGCAGGATCGCCTGGAACTTGCGATCGCGCCCCTGCTTCGCCGAGCCACCGGCCGAGTCGCCCTCGACCAGGTACAGCTCGCACTTGGCAGGATCGCGCTCCTGGCAGTCCGCGAGCTTGCCCGGCAGTCCCAGTCCNTCGAGCACGCCTTTGCGCCGGGTCATCTCGCGCGCCTTACGCGCCGCCTCGCGGGCGCGCGCGGCGTCGACGATCTTGGAGGTAATGATGCGCGCATCTGCCGGGCGCTCGTCCAGGAACTCACGCAGGCGCTCGGCGACGATTTCCTCGACCACCGGGCGGACCTCGGAGGACACCAGCTTTTCCTTGGTCTGAGAAGAGAACTTCGGCTCCGGCACCTTGACCGAGAGCACGCAGGCCAGGCCTTCGCGCATGTCGTCACCGGTCGTCTCGACCTTCGCCTTCTTCGCGAGCTCGATCTCCTCGATGTACTTGTTCAGCACCCGCGTCATGGCGGCGCGCAGGCCGGTTAGGTGTGTGCCGCCGTCCTTCTGCGGGATGTTGTTTGTGAAGCACAGCACCGATTCCTGATAGGAATCGTTCCACTGCATCGCAACTTCCACCGTGAGGCCNTCCTTCTCGCCGCGGCCGAGGAACACGTTCGGATGCAGGACATTCTTCGCCCGGTTCATGTACTCGACAAAGCCCTTCACCCCGCCGGAGAAGGCGAAGTTCTCTTCCTTGCCGGCGCGCTGATCGATCAGCACGATCTTCGTGCCGTTGTTGAGGAAGGAAAGCTCGCGCAGGCGCCGCGCCAGGATGTCGTAGTGGAAATCGACGTTGCCGAAAACTTCCTTTGAGGCAAGGAAATGCACCTCGGTGCCGCGCCGCTCGCTCTTGCCGGTCGGCTTGATCGGCGCCACGGCGGCGCCATTGCGGAACTCCATCTGATGCACCGCGCCGTCGCGCCAGATGGTGAGTCGCAGCCANTCCGACAGCGCGTTCACCACCGACACGCCGACGCCATGCAGGCCGCCCGAGACTTTGTAGCTGTTCGAGTCGAACTTGCCGCCGGCGTGCAGCTCGGTCATGACGATCTCGGCGGCGGAGCGTTTGAGTTCGTCGTCCTCCTTGATGCCGGTAGGGATGCCACGCCCGTTGTCGAGCACGGAGATCGAGTTGTCCGTGTGGACCGTCACCGTGATCTCGTCGCAGTAGCCGGCCAGCGCCTCGTCCACCGCGTTGTCGACCACCTCGAACACCATGTGGTGCAGGCCGGTGCCATCGGAGGTGTCGCCGATGTACATGCCCGGACGCTTGCGCACCGCCTCCAGGCCCTTCAGGACCTTGATGGCGTCGGAACCGTATTCGTTCGGGTTCGCGGCCAAGTCAGATTCTCATCGGCATCACGACGTACTTGAAGCCCTTCTCGCTCGCATAGCTGATCAACGCGCTGGAGGACGAATCGCCAAACGCGCATTCCAGCTCGCTGCTCGCCACATTGTTCAGCACGTCCAGCAGGTAATTGACATTGAAGCCGATATCGAGCGCATCCCCCGCGTAATGCACTTCGAGCTCCTCCTGTGCTTCTTCCTGGTCGGCATTGGAGGAGACGATCTTCAGGCTGCCATCGGTGAGCACCCAGCGGACACCGCGGAATTTCTCGTTCGACAGGATTGCCGCACGCTGCAGCGCCTGCCGCAGCGGCTCGCGCTCGATCTGCAAGCGGTTCTTGTGCTGCGTCGGTATGACGCGCGTGTAGTCCGGGAACTTGCCATCGATCAGCTTGGAGACCAGCTCGATCGCGCCGAAGCTGAACGCCGCCTGAGTGCCGGACAATTCAATGCTCACTTCATCATCGCTATCGGCNAGCAGCTTCGTCAGCTCAACTACGGTCTTACGAGGGACGATCGCCTCCTGACGCGGCAGGCTCGCCCCAAGCGGCAGCGCAGCAAAGGCGAGGCGGTGTCCATCGGTGGCCACCACCTTGAGTTCGCCGCCCTCCACCACCATCAGCAGCCCGTTCAGGTAGTAGCGGATGTCCTGCTGCGCCATCGCGTACTGCACGAGCCCCAGCAAATGCCGCAACGCCTTCTGCGGCAACGCAAAGCGCGCTACCTCTCCGGTGGCCTTGGCAAGGCGCGGAAAATCCTCTGCAGGAAGGGTCTGCAGGCTGAACCGGCTGCGGCCCGCCTTGACCACCAGGCGCTTGTCCTGGGGCTGCAGGCTGACTTCGGCGTCCTCGGGGAGGGCACGCAGAATATCGAGCAGCTTCCTTGCGCCTACGGTCAGCGCGCGTGCGTCGCGNGAACCGGCCAGGGCGCTGCGCGCACTGATCTGAATCTCGATATCGGTGGCAAGGAAACTGAGCGTTTCGGCGGAGCCGTCGATCAGTACGTTCGAGAGGATNGGCAGAGTGTGGCGTCGTTCGATGATGCCGCTCACCGCAGCAAGCGGCGCCAGCAGCTCGTCTCGCTTTGCTTTGATCATTTGTTATTTACCTAATTAGTAGTAACTAATAGAGCGCCAAGAATCGGGGGACAAACTGCAAAACCTGTTGCTCGCCAGTACCTTGTTCCCTTTTGCAGGCCCGGGGAAAGCTGTGGGCGGCGTGTGAGGTGCTGTGGGCAATACGCGGCAGTTTTTTGTTGCCGCTCGCTTATCCACAATTCGCCAGACACTGGCACACAGCTTGTCCCATGAGCTCAACCCTTCAGCACCTGCTCGAGTACGAGATAGTCGCGGTTCAGGGAACCGTCGCGTGTGCGCAAGCTTGCGATGGTGCGGCAGGCGTGCAGCACGGTAGTGTGGTCGCGGTTGCCGAACGCCTCGCCAATTTCCGGCAGGCTCATCTGCGTGAGGTCTTTGGCGAGCGCCATCGCCACCTGCCGCGGCCGTGCAACGTTGCGGCTGCGCTTTTTCGAATGCATGTCGGAGATCTTGATCTTGAAATACTCGGCGACGGTTTTCTGGATGCCTTCGACGCTGACCTGGCGGCTGTTCAGGTTGAGGATGTCGCGTAGCGCCTCTTTCGCCAGCTCGAGCGAGAGCTCTCGCCCGGTGAAGCGCGCAAATGCCAATACCTTCTTCAGGGCGCCCTCCAGCTCGCGAACGTTTGAACGGATGTGCTTGGCGATGAAAAACGCGATCTCCTCGGATACCGCCACCGCCTCGGCCTCGGCTTTCTTCAACACGATCGCGACACGCATCTCGAGCTCCGGCGGCTCGATCGCCACGGTAAGCCCCCAGCCGAAGCGCGAGATCAGGCGCTCCTCCATGCCCGCGATCTCCTTTGGATAGGTATCGCAGGTGATGACGATCTGCTTGTGCGCTTCCACTAAGGCGTTGAACGCGTAGAAGAACTCCTCTTGCGTACGGCCCTTGTTGGAGAAAAACTGGATGTCGTCGATCAGGAGCAGATCGAGNGAGTGGTAATAGCGCTTGAACTCGTCGAAAGACTTTTGCTGATAAGCGCGCACCACGTCGGTAACGTATTGTTCGGCGTGGATATAGCGGATGCGGGCCTGCGGCCGGCCGTCGGCCACCTGGTTGCCGATCGCCTGAACCAGATGGGTCTTACCCAAACCGACTCCGCCGTACACGAAGAGCGGGTTGTAGGAGGTGCCGGGGTTCTCCGCCACTTGGATTGCGGCAGCGCGCGCCAGTTGATTGGCTTTGCCCGTCACGAAGCTATCGAAGGTGAAACCCCGATTCAGCCGTGAGCGCTCCTGGATGGCAGGCTCGCTGGCCGGGCGCACTGCAGCCGGGGCGGAGCGCACCGGCGCATCGGCGGCACGCGCAAGCACCAGGCGCAGCCCCAGTTCGCGACCGCTCGCTTCCGTGGCCAAGCGCTCGATGCGAGAGGCGAAGCGCTCGCGCACAAGCTCCAGCACGAAGCGGTTTGGCGCCGTGAGAATCAACGTGTCATCGGGCGCGTCCGTCTCGGGCGCCAACGGCCGAATCCAGGTATTGAACTGTTGCGCGGGCAGCTCCTGCTCGAGCCGACGCAGGCAGGCGTCCCAGAGGTTTTGCATCTTTTAGTGGGCCTAAAACGAACGGCAATTTTACCTTGCTTGCGATGGGTTATCCACAGCGCGCGGGGAGTGTTTTTTCGATTTGACAACGCGCTGAGGCGCACGCTCTAATACCGCCCTTTTTCCCAAGCGGGGCAGTCATGAAGCGCACTTACCAACCGTCCAAGACGCGGCGCGCGCGGCGCCACGGCTTTCTCGTGCGTAGCCGCACGCGCGGCGGACGCGCGGTTTTGCGCAATCGGCGCGCTCGGGGCCGGCGCCGGCTCGGGTTGTAGCCGTTGTAGCGCCAGCGCAGAAACGATTCGGTCTCGATGCAAGGCGCCGGCTGGGGCGCAAGGCGCAATTCGAGCAACTGCTACGCGCAGGCGAGCGGCGCAGCCTGGCGGGCTACACGTTCTATCTCGGGCGGCGTGAAGCGGGTCGGGCGCGGCTCGGTATCCTGATCTCGCGCAAGCACGCCGCGGCAGCGGCCGACCGTAACCGCATAAAGCGATGCATTCGCGAGGCGTTTCGACTTGAGCAGGAAAATCTGGGCGCGCTTGACCTTCTGGTACGTCCCCCGTATGGCGTGCGGGCCTCGTCACTCACCGTGAGGCAAATACGCGAGCTGCTGTGCCAGTTGGGCAGATGATCGCTCAAACGCTGCGCGGCGCAGTGCGTGCCTACCGCTGGTTGGTGCGCCCGGTTCTGCCGCCGGCGTGCCGCTTCTCTCCCAGCTGCTCCGAATATGCCGAGCAGGCGATCGAGCGCCATGGGGCAATGCGCGGCAGCTGGCTCGCCGTGCGGCGCGTCTGTCGTTGCGGTCCCTGGCGGCCCGGCGGCTACGACCCGGTGCCCTAAGCCGATGGATACGCAACGCCTCATTCTGCTGTTCATTTTTGGCTTCTCGGTACTGATGCTCTGGGAAGCCTGGGACCGCGAGCACCGGCCGAAGCCGCCGCCGGTGCCTGTTTCGCAGCCGGCCGTGCCGGTACCGGGCAAGGCACCGGCGAAAGGTTCAGCCGCGCCACCTGGTCCTATCGCCGCGGCAGCGCCCGCAGAGTTGCGCGGCGAAATCATTCGCGTGACGAGCGATCTGGTCAGCGCAGAAATCGATACTTTGGGCGGCACTCTCAAGCGCCTCGAGCTCCTGCGCCATAAGGACTCGAACGACCCAGAGAAGAATTTCATCCTCATCAGCCCGGCCCACCAGTACGAAGCGCAAAGCGGGTTGGCGGGCGAAGGCGGTCCCAATCACCGCAGCTTATGGCAGGCGCAGCCGGGTGTGCGCGCGCTTGCTGACGGCGCCGACGCGATCGAGCTGCGGCTCACGGCGCAAGGCAAAGACGGCCTGCAAGTCGAGAAGATCTTCACCTTCAGGCGCAACAGCTATGTCGTCGATGTCACTCTGCAGATGCGCAACGCCGGTACCGCGCCGGTGGCGAGCTTTGCGTATTTCCAGCTGACCCACGATGGCAAGCCGGAAGGCAACCGCAACACCGTGGCGGAAACCTTCGGCGCGCAGAGCTTTACCGGCTTTGCCGTCTACAGCGAGGAGCACAAGTTCCAAAAGGTGCATCCCTCGGATCTCGACAAGGGCAAGGCCGATCACGTCAAGCAGGCGAAGGATGGCTGGCTCGCGTTCGTGCAGCACTACTTCGTTTCCGCGTGGCTCGCCCCGCAAGGCCTTGAGCGCGACTACCTCATGGAAAAGCGCCAGGACGGAACCTATGCCGCAAGACTGCTCGTGCCGGTGAGCATCGCGCCCGGCGCCAGCGCGAAAGTCGACGTTCCTCTTTACGCCGGGCCGCAGGAAAAGCGCCGTCTCGAGGCTGCGGCGCCTGGCCTGGATCTGGTGGTCGACTACGGCTGGCTCGCCATCATCGCCTGGCCGCTCTTCTGGCTGCTCCAGAAGCTTCACGCGCTGACGGGAAACTGGGGTGTCGCCATCATCCTGCTGACCGTGCTGATCAAGCTGATCTTCTTTCCGCTCTCCGCGGCGAGCTACAAGTCGATGGCGAAAATGAAACTGGTCACGCCACGCCTTACCAAGATGCGCGAGATGTATGGCGACGATCGCCAGAAGATGAACCAGGCGATGATGGAGCTCTATCGGACCGAGAAGATAAACCCGCTGGGCGGCTGCTTTCCGATCCTGGTGCAGATACCGGTATTCATCGCGCTCTATTGGGTGCTGCTCGCGGCGATCGAGCTGCGCCACGCGCCCTTCATACTCTGGATCAAGGACCTTTCGGCGCTCGACCCCTATTTCGTGCTGCCGATCCTGATGACCGGCACGATGGTGCTCCAGACGCGCATGAATCCGACGCCGCCCGATCCGGTCCAGGCGAAGGTCATGCAGTTCATGCCTTACGTCTTCAGCATCTTCTTCTTTTTCTTTCCCGCCGGGCTGGTGCTTTACTGGCTGGTCAACAATATCCTCTCCATCCTGCAGCAGTGGCAGATCCAGCGGTTGTTCGACCGCGACAAGCCTGCCCATGCCAAGCGCTGAACGTGTAGCGCGCGATACGATCGCTGCAGTCGCGACCCCATCGGGTCGCGGTGGCATTGGCATCGTACGGCTCTCCGGACCCGCGGTGCAACGAATGGCGCAGGTGCTCCTGGGGCAACTTCCAGCGCCGCGACACGCGACGCTGATGAAATTCCGCGACGCTGGCGGCCAGCTGTTGGACGAAGGCCTCGGGCTTTATTTTCCGGCACCGCACTCCTATACGGGCGAGGACCTGCTTGAGCTGCAGGGGCACGGCGGTCCGGTGGTCATGCAAATGCTGCTCGCTGCATGCCTCGACGCCGGCGCGCGGCTCGCCGAGCCCGGCGAATTCACCCGGCGGGCATTCCTCGAAGGCCGCCTTGATCTCGCGCAGGCCGAAGCCGTCGCCGACTTGATCGACGCCGCGAGCCGTGAAGCAGCGCGCAGCGCGCTGCGCTCGCTAAGCGGGGAGTTCTCCGCGGCGATCGAGGCGTTGCGCGCGGCATTGGTCGAATTGCGCGCGCTCACCGAGGCGCAACTGGATTTTCCGGAAGAGGAGCTTGACGAGCTGCACCGTGGGGCGAGTGCCCACCGACTAGCCGCCGTGCGCGCAGCGCTCGACGAAGTATTGGCCAAGAGCCGACAGGGGAGCCTGCTGCGCAACGGCGTACACGTGGTGCTCGCCGGCAGCCCCAACGTCGGCAAGTCGAGCCTGCTGAATTGTCTGGCGGGCGAAGAGCGCGCCATCGTGACGCCGATCCCGGGAACCACTCGCGACGCGCTACGCGAGCCGATTCACATCGAAGGCGTTGCCGTGCTGCTGGTCGATACCGCGGGCTTGCGCACTTCGAGCGATCAGATCGAGCAGCTTGGCATGGCACGCACGCAGCAGGAGCTCGAGCGCGCCGATGTCGTGCTTGCCGTGTATGAGGCCGGAGTGGAATCGCAGCCGCCGCGAAAGCTTCCTGAGGTGCCGCGCATCGATGTTTACAACAAAGTCGATCTGCGGCCTGGCTTTGAAGCGCCGACTGGTGCCGTCGCTGTCTCCGCCAAAACCGGCGAGGGCTTGGCCGAACTGCGCCGCGCGATCCTGCGCGCCGCCGGCTGGACAGCAACCGGAGAGTCGGTATTTCTTGCTCGCGAGCGCCATCTGCGCGCACTGATCGCTGCCGAGGCGCACTTGGTGCGCGCCGCCGCCGAGCTGGCGCGCTGGGAGCTCTTTGCCGAGGAGCTGCGACTTGCGCACGATCAGCTGGCGGCGATTACCGGGGCATTCACCCCCGACGATTTGCTGGGCGAAATTTTCAGCCGTTTCTGCATTGGCAAGTAAGCGTTTCGCCGAATCTAAGTCTTTGACTCAAAAATGATTATCCAAACGGCTGGTGGTTCGCCTGAAGCCGTCCTGACGCCCTGGATGCTAGAATCCGCGGCCTGAACGATTTTCGATCCTGCCGGCCCAGCCCCGCTGGGCCTTTGCCTTTCTGGAGTCACCGTAGATGAACGCTCCCGCTACAGGCCCAACCGACCAATCGAGCGCGCCCGCCTGGGTGCGCCATCGGGGCTTGAGGCAGTGGGTGTCGGAGGTCGCGCAGCTCGCCAAGCCCGACCGTATCGTCTGGTGCGACGGCTCGCAGGCCGAGTACGACCGGCTGTGCGACAGCCTGGTGGCGAGCGGCACCTTCATTCGCCTCAACGAAAAATTGCGCCCCGAGTCGTTTCTCGCCCGCTCGCATCCGAGCGATGTGGCGCGCATGGAGGAGCGGACCTTCATCTGCAGCCNGTCCAAAGAGGACGCCGGGCCGACGAATAATTGGATCGATCCGCGCGAGATGCGCCGTACTCTGGATCGTTTGTTCGATGGCTGTATGCGCGGGCGCACCCTGTACGTCGTGCCGTTTTCCATGGGGCCGATCGGTTCGCACATCGCGCANATCGGTGTCGAGATCACGGACTCCGCCTACGTCGCCGTGAGCATGCGGGTGATGACGCGCATGGGGCANCCCGTCGTCGAANGGCTTGGGGAGGACGGCAANTTCGTCCCCTGCGTCCACTCGGTCGGCGCACCGCTCACAGCCGGCCAGCGGGATGTCGCCTGGCCGTGCAACGAGCAGGAAAAGTGGATCGTGCACTTCCCGGANACNCGCGAGATCTGGTCCTTCGGATCGGGTTACGGCGGCAACGCCCTGCTCGGCAAGAAGTGTCTCGCGCTGCGCATCGCCTCGGTGATGGCACGGGACGAAGGCTGGCTTGCCGAGCACATGCTGATTCTCGGGCTCGAAGCCCCCTCGGGAGAAAAGAGTTACGTCGCTGCGGCTTTCCCTTCGGCTTGCGGCAAAACTAATCTCGCGATGCTGATCCCGCCGGCTGCGATCAAAGGCTGGAAGGTCACCACGATCGGCGAAGACATTGCCTGGATAAAGCCGGGTCGCGATGGCCGCTTCTACGCCATCAATCCGGAGTACGGGCTCTTCGGCGTCGCTCCCGGCACNTCGGAGCAGACCAATCCGAATGCCATGAAGATGCTGCAGAAGAACGTCATCTTNACGAATGTCGCGCTGACCCCCCAGGGCGANGTCTGGTGGGAAGGCATGAGCGACGAGCCGCCGGCGCATCTCACCGACTGGCAAGGCAAGCCTTGGACGCCTCCGGATGGCAAAAGAGGGCGCCTTGCGGCCCACCCGAACGCTCGCTTCACCGTGCCCGCGGCGCAATGCCCGTCGATGGATCCTAAATGGGAGGATCCTCAGGGCGTGCCAATCGCCGCCTTTCTGTTCGGCGGCCGGCGCTCTTCCACCGTGCCCCTCATTGTCGAGGCACCGAGCTGGGAGGAAGGCGTCTACATGGCGGCGACGCTCGGTTCGGAAACCACGGCCGCGATCACCGGCAAGGTCGGCGTGGTGCGTCGCGACCCGATGGCGATGCTCGCGTTCTGCGGCTACAACATGGGTGACTACTTCGACCACTGGCTCAAGATGGGCCGTGCGGTCAAACAGCCGCCGCGCATCTTCCGCGTCAATTGGTTCCGGCGCGATGCGCAGGGCAAATTCATCTGGCCGGGATTCGGCGAGAACATGCGCGTGCTGCAGTGGGTGCTGGACCGGTGCCAGGGCCGGGGCAAGGGCGTCGAAACCCCGCTGGGGACGATGCCGCGCTACGAAGATCTCAACTGGCAGGGACTCGAGAAAGTTTCGCCGGCACAATTCGCCGAACTCTCGCGCATCGACCCCGCAGCCTGGAAGGACGAACTCAAGTCGCACGACGAGCTGTTCGAAAAACTCGGCGCGCACCTGCCGGACGCGCTCGAAGCGCGTCGCGGTCGACTGCACGAGAGGCTCGCCGCCTAAGCTCGGGCGAGTTGCAAAGCGCCTGCGGCGGCGACTAGCGCTGCTGCACCGGCCGCCGCAAATGCCGCTGGCGAGCCCCAGGACTGCGCCAGTACGCCGCCGAGAGCCATCCCGAGCCCGACGCCGGCGAGCAGCGCGCTCGTCGACCACGTGAAGGCTTCGGTCGTCTGCTCAGGCCGCGTAGTCTTTGCGACTAGTGTCGATTGGATGATCAGCGCGGGGGCCATCACTACACCGTCGATGGTTGAAAACACGGCAAATGACCAGAGGCTCCAAGGCAGAGCGAGCGGCAGCAGACCTAGTCCCATGATCGCGAGCATCGCGCCGAACTGTCGTAGCAGTGGGGTATGCCAACGGCGGCTGCCGTAAGCGAGACCGCCGAGCGCGCTTCCTGCGCTCATCAAACCAAGGAACACGCCCGCCAGGGCAGGCTGCCCCGCTTGCGCAGCGTAGGCTGCGACGCCAATCTCGGTAAGACCGAAAGCGAGCGCGTAACACAGCACGACCGCGATGAGCGCCACGAAGCTGCGCTCGGCGAGCGGCCCGAGAAAAGTCGCATGACCGTGCGGTTCGACCTTCCAGTTGCGCAGCACCGGTGAGCGCAGAAACAGAAACACGCCGATGAAGCCGCTGCCCGCAGCGAAGCCGACCGCAGCTCTCGGCGATGCCAAAGCGACGAACAGGGCGACGAGCAGCGGCCCAATGATGAACAGGGTCTCGATCAGCACCGAATCGAGCGAGTACGCGGTCACCAAACGCGGCCTCATCGGCCATGCGTTGTCGCAAATAGGTGCGCATGCAAACCGTGATCGGAGGAAAGCTTGCTCCGGCCACCGCGGCGCAGCCGAGCACCGCAACCCCGGGTGCGCCGGCAGCGACAGCCGCGGGCAGGCCGCAAAGCGCGCTGGGAAATAGCACTGCGCAGGCAAGCAGCATGGTGCGCGGGCCGTGCCGGTCGATGACGCGACCGATTGCTGGTGACACGCAGGCCAGCCCGGCTACGTAGCAGCCGGTCGCCGCGCCGCCGGTCGCGAATGAGCCGCTCGTGCCCTGCACGAGCAAAAGAATCGCCAGGCCGCTCATGCCGATGGGCAGACGCCCGAAGATCGAGGCTCCAAAAAGGTAGCGCAGATCTTTCGTGAGTACGCGCCGATAGCTGTCAACATGAGCGATTGCTGCGCTGCAGCACTAATGATGTTCCACGTGAAACCTGCGCGACCCCATGTCCTCCAAAACAGCGCTCGCGTAAAATCCCGCCTCCCATGAAGTTTCCCGAGGAATTCGACGTTATCGTCGTCGGCGGTGGCCATGCTGGCACGGAGGCCGCGCTGGCTGCCGCTCGCATCGGATGCCGCAGTCTGTTGCTGACGCACAGCATCGAGACGCTGGGCCAGATGTCGTGCAACCCGTCCATTGGCGGCATTGGCAAGGGGCATCTCGTCAAGGAGATCGATGCCTTGGGCGGAGCGATGGCGCTCGCCACCGACGAGGCCGGGATCCAGTTTCGAACCTTGAACGCCTCCAAGGGGCCGGCCGTACGCGCCACTCGTGCGCAGGCTGACCGGGTGCTCTACCGTCAAGCGATCCGCCAGCGGTTGGAGAGCCAGCCCAACCTCTTGCTTTTTCAGCAGGCCGTGGACGATGTGCTGGTCGAGGGCGAGCGCGTGGTCGGTGTGCGGACCCAGCTAGGCGTGGAGTTTCGCGCTCGGACCGTGGTGCTCACGACCGGAACCTTCCTCGCGGGCCTGATTCACGTAGGACTGACGAATCATGCCGCCGGCCGCGCTGGCGAGCCCGCGGCGGCCACTCTCGCAGCCCGCCTGCGGGAATTGAAGCTGCCGGTGGGCCGGCTGAAAACCGGCACTCCCCCGCGCATCGACCGCCGCAGCGTGGATCTGACGGTGATGGAACTGCAGCCCGGCGACTCGCCCGAGCCGGTGTTCTCGTTCCTCGGCAAGCGCAGCATGCATCCCGAGCAGCTGCCGTGCTGGATAACGCACACNAACCCCCGTACCCANGAAATCATCCGCGCGGCGCTCGATCGCTCGCCGATGTTCACCGGCGTCATCCAGGGCATCGGACCCCGCTATTGCCCCTCGATCGAGGACAAGATCCATCGCTTCGCGGGAAAGTCGAGCCATCAGATCTTCCTCGAACCCGAGAGCCTGTCGACCCACGAGCTTTATCCCAATGGCATTTCGACCAGCCTGCCTTTCGACGTGCAGCTCGAGCTCGTGCATTCGATCCGCGGGCTGGAAAAGGCGCACCTGGTACGGCCGGGATACGCGATCGAGTACGACTACTTCGATCCGCGCAATCTCCACGCCTCGCTCGAGACCAAATCGCTCAAAGGCTTGTTCTTTGCCGGTCAGATCAACGGGACGACCGGCTATGAGGAGGCGGCAGCGCAGGGCTTGCTGGCGGGCTTGAATGCCGGCTTGCAGGCGAAAGGGGAGACGCCTTGGTCGCCCGGGCGGGACGAGGCTTACCTCGGGGTTCTGGTCGACGACCTCGTGACGAGGGGCGTGTCCGAGCCCTATCGGATGTTCACCAGCCGCGCCGAGTATCGCCTGCAGCTGCGTGAAGACAATGCCGACCTGCGTTTGACGGAAACCGGACGCCGATTGGGACTGGTTGACGATCAACGCTGGGACAGCTTTAGTCGCAAGCGCGACGCGATTGAGCAAGAAAAGCAACGCCTGGCGTCAACGTTTGTAAGCGCAGGCTTTCGTGAAAAGCATAGCATTCTTGACCTCTTGAAGAGACCAGAGCTGACGTATGCGAGCCTGCTGCCCGATTCGCCGGTGGCAATTGAAGTGGCCGCGCAAGTCGAAATCCAAGCCAAATACGATGGCTACATCGCGCGCCAGAAAGAGGAAATCGCTCGCCGGCGCGAGTTCGAATCCCTGCCGCTGCCGCAGAACCTGGATTATCGGCAGGTGCATGGTCTTTCGGCCGAGGCGCAACAAAAGCTCAACCAACACAAGCCGGAGACGATCGGACAGGCGTCGCGCATTTCGGGGATGACGCCCGCCGCGATCTCGCTTCTGCTGGTGCATTTGAAAAGAGGCTTTGCGCCGTCCAAGAAAACGGCATGACGCCGCGCTCCGCGCTCGAGCGCGGTGTAGAACAACTGGCGCTTGCGTTATCGCAAAGCGTCTGCGAGCAACTCCTGGCGTACGTCACGCTGCTCGCCAAATGGAATCGCAGCTACAACCTGACCGCAATTCGTGAACCGCTCGACATGGTGAGTCATCATTTGCTCGACTCGCTCGCCGTGCTGCCGCATCTGCCACCGCTACCGGCGCGTGCGCGGCTCGCGGATGCAGGATCGGGCGCCGGGCTTCCGGGAATTCCCGTGGCGCTGGCGCGGCCCGAGTGGCACGTGACGCTGATCGAGTCCAATCAAAAGAAAGCTGCGTTCTTGCGACAAGCCGTGATCGAGCTCGGCCTCGCCAACGTCGAGGTCCATGAAGGACGCGCCGAGGCCTGGCAGCCGGCCGAGCGCTTNGCGCTGGTGACCTCGCGCGCGTTTGCCGAGCTTGGCGCCTTCATTGCGGCGTGCCGTCATCTTCTCGCCCCGGGCGGCGTGTTCGCCGCCATGAAAGGNAAAAGGCCTGNAGCGGAGATCCAGGCATTGCCGGNNNGCGTGCAATGCCGCAAGGTGATTGCCTTGCGCATCCCTTTCCTCGATGCCGAGCGCCATCTCGTGCTCTGCGAGCTCAAACCGTGAGCGGAGCGCAAGTGCTTGCCGTGGTGAATCAGAAGGGAGGGGTGGGTAAGACCACCACCAGCGTGAACCTGGCGGCCGCGCTTGCCCAGTCCGGCCGCCGCGTGCTGCTGGTCGACCTGGATCCACAAGGCAACGCGACGATGGGCAGCGGCGTGGACAAGCGTAACGCAGCGCGCACCGTCTACCACGTGCTCCTTGGCCTGTCCGAGCTCGCTGCGGCGCGCACCCGGTGCGAACGCGGCGCCTACGATCTGGTGCCGGCAAACCGCGAACTGGCCGGGGCGGAGATCGAGCTGGTCGAGCTGCCGGCGAGGGAATCGCGCCTGAAGACGGCGCTCGAGCGCGCACTGGATGACTACGACTACGTGCTGATCGACTGTCCGCCTTCGCTCAGTCTCCTCACGGTCAATGCGCTCACTGCGGCGCAACGCGTGCTGATCCCGATGCAATGCGAGTACTACGCGCTTGAGGGCCTGTCGGACCTCGTCGGCACGATCAAGCGCGTGCGCGCGCATCTCAATCCGCAACTGGAGATCGCGGGACTCCTGCGCACGATGTACGACCCGAGAAACACGCTCTCGCAACAAGTGTCGCAGCAGCTCGAAGAGCATTTCGGCGACAAGGTCTACCGCACGCTGGTGCCGCGCAACGTGCGCCTCGCCGAAGCGCCGAGCTACGGCGTGCCCGCGGTGCTGTGGGATGCGACCTCGAAAGGCGCGCAGGCTTACGTCGCTCTCGCGGGCGAAATCATGGCGCGCACATGAGGCCGAAAGGGCTAGGGCGCGGACTCGACGCGCTGCTCGGCGGCAATGAGCCGCCGCGCGAAGCGCTCGCCACGNTAGAAACGGCGCGCATTCGCCCGGGGCGCTACCAACCCCGTACGCGAATGGACGAGCGGGCGCTCGCCGAGCTGGCGCAATCGATCCGCAGCCAAGGCCTGCTGCAGCCGCTGGTGGTGCGCCCGGTCGAGCAGGGCTACGAGCTGATCGCCGGCGAGCGGCGCTGGCGGGCGGCGCAGATGGCCGGGCTCGCCCAGGTACCGGTGGTGGTACGCGAGGTGCCCGACGACGCGGCGCTCGTCATGGCGCTGATCGAAAACATCCAGCGTGAAGATCTCAACGCGATGGAAGAGGCCGCCGCCGTGCAGCGGCTGATCGACGAATTCAAAATGACGCACGAGCAGGCCGCGGACGCCGTGGGCCGCTCGCGCAGCGCGACCAGCAATCTGCTGCGCCTGTTGAAGCTCGCCAAGCCGGTGCAGGAGATGCTGATGCGCGGTGCACTCGAGATGGGCCACGCACGCGCGCTCCTCGCGCTGGATGCGGCGCGCCAGATCGAGGCGGGCACGCGCACCGTGGCGAAGCGGCTTTCCGTGCGCGAAACCGAGGCCTTGGTACAGAGCCTGCTGCGCGCACCGGCGTCGCGGCGTCGGAAAAAAACCGATCGAGACCTCGCGCGCCTGGAAGAAGAATTGTCCGAGCGGCTCGGCACCACCGTGCAGATCAGGGCGGCGCGCAAAGGGCGCGGCCAGCTCGTGCTGCACTACTCGAGCCTCGATCATCTCGAGCAGCTGCTGAAGCGCTTGAAATGATGCAGTTACGCTATACTTCGGCGCCTTTGCGGGGTGCGAAGATTTCGAGTGTCATGCTTCGCCACCTCGGGAAGCCGGTCCTCACCGTCCTGCGATGGCAACTGGTTGCAACTGCAGCGCTCGCGCTCGCCGCAGCGCTCATTGCGGGTAGGCACGGTGCGGCGTCAGCGCTAGCAGGGGGCTTCGTGAGTATCACGGCCGGGCTGGCGGCAGCGCTGGTAGCTGCAAGGGGAAATGCGAAGTCCGCCGGGGGGATTGTGTTGCGCGCCTTGCGCGCCGAGGCTGTGAAGCTCGGCGTCGCGCTCCTGCTCCTGTGGCTGGTGCTGGTGAACTACAGCGAGGCAGTGGTTGGCGCTCTGATCGCAGCCTTCGTCGTGACGCTACTGATTTTTGCCATGGCTTTTTTT
>JGI25613J43889_10000095_pt1 | contig 16601 bp, 18 predicted proteins | sample GraSoi_2013_40cm_FD_43889 | JGI IMG/M metagenome (IMG submission 43889) | reverse complement strand
TTAAAGATATTTTCTGGAAAGTCCAGACTCTTAACTCAAAAGATTTGCGTCTTAAAGCTCAAATACACGACAGTATCTTTTTGGAAATACGTATTGGCAAAGAAAAACTTATCGAAGAAGCCAGACAAATTTGTATTCGTCCGACATCTGTTATGGACTGTAAGGGTACAACAAGGATAATGACAATTCCAGTTGCAGCAAAAATTAATATGAATAATTGGAAGGATATGAAAAAATGGACATTAAACTCTTAAAACCAATTCCTCCTAAAGAACTTAATAAAGTTCAAGTAGTTATCAGTGAAGAATTAAAAGAATTCATAATTGAATTAGAAAAACTCCCAATCGGAATTCCCAAATTATTTGATTCTTCTGCACGAAGGCTTATGGGTAATTACCGTTCTCATATATTCCATAATGAAGGAAAATTTCCATTTCTTGGAGGAAGAAGATTTCAAGGATTTGAAGTTCAAGAACTTGAGAAATTCTTAATTATTCGAGTAAAATAGCTTGTCAAAGCAATCTCATTTTATATCCGAATACCTTGAATATCAAAAAGGTACGGAAGCTCCACTTATCTATCATCGCTGGTGTGCAATCACCGGAATTGGTGCTCTCTTAGGGCGCCGTGCTTACCTAATTCATGGACATAATAAGATCTATCCTAATCAATATACAATGTTAGTTGGAGAAAGTGGAGCAAGAAAAGATTCTGCCTTACGTGGAATCAAACGATTACTTATTGCTGCTGATTATAAAACTATAGCAGCAGATAAAATTACTAAAGAGAAATTTCTTATTGACCTTGAAGAAGGTATGGACAAGGCCCATGATCCTGATGAACGATTTGATGTTACAAAAAATGAAAAAAAGAATCCTACAATGCGTGCATTATTTGGTGCTGAGAGAAGCAAAGAACCGGCAGAATGTCTTATTTATTCGGGGGAATTTAATTCATTCCTGGGCCACAGTAATGTTGAATTCATTGACTTACTCACGGCTCTCTGGGATTGGGAAGGAAATTTTGAGAATCGTATTAAGAATGGGCGTAGTGTTATTATACCTGATCCTACTATATCTCTTCTTGCTGGCAATACTCCTACTGGTATTAGTATGGCTTTCCCCGTCGAAGTAATTGGTCAAGGATTCTTTGCAAGACTTATGCAAATTTATTCTGATCCAACTGGAAGAAGAATAACTTTTCCTCCACCACCTCCACCAGAAGAAACAACAAGACTTGTATTGATGCTTCGAGAAATAAAATTGAAGATGATTGGTGAATTTGAAATTAAACCTTATGCTTTGGTAGCTCTTGATGATATTTATCAAACTTGGAAGGATTTGGAAGATGTGCGGTTTAAAAGTTATAGCTCCAGAAGGCTTACGCATCTCCTTAAAGACTGCCTCAGCATTGCTGCATCAAAACAAGAAAAATTTATTAATCTTTCAACTGTTATTGAAGCCAACTCCATCTTGCACTATACAGAGTATTTCATGCCTAAAGCACTCGGAGAATTTGGTAAGGCTAGAAATAGTGATGTTACCGAAAAAATCCTTAAGCTCCTTGATAAAGCAGAAGCACCACTCAATTCGGTAAAGGATATTTGGCCACAGGTTTCAAGAGATTTAGATAATGCGAAACAACTTGCGGATATTCTTATGGGATTACAACAATCAGGAAAGATTGATACGACAACTGGAGGGGGAGTTGTAATTAAGAAGATTATTCCAGAATGGAATTTTGTTCATTCAAATATTACTGTACTGCCGGAGTATTTAGAAAATCAGGCAAAGCTTGACCGCCCATGATAACTTGCATTTGTTTTGCAAATGGACTTTGGAGATGTTGAGTTATACGATTAACTTGAGATTGATTTGCACCAAGTATGATATTCGAAAAGAATTTATTAAAGTTTTCAATTCTTCCTCCACTTTTAGCATATGAAGTTACAAAATCTTGAACTTGTTCTTCACTCGGAGTTCCACCACCAACAACAGTGGTCTTTATTGCAGTACCTAATTCATTTATGTTCGAGGTATCCTTTGCCTTATAAGCATTTATCCGATACATTGCATCAAGAGCGACTGCTTCATCAAAAGGTTTACCTCCAGCGATTCTTGATAAAGTTGCAATATTCCAGAAATCTTGAGAAGCAGTTAAAAGAGATGCTTGAGACGTGGTTGTATAACCTTGAGCCACCTGAGCTAAACCTGCTAATGGACGTGATAGACCATTATGCTCAAGAGCTTGAGATAGTGCGGGCCACGCTGATCCACCTTGGCCCAAACGCTCTGAAAGCTGATAAAGATTCTTTGCGAATTTCACTGAAGCATTTACTACAGGAATATCTGCAAAAGTTGTTGGAAGAACACTAAGTTGACGTGGATTAATATCTCCACGAGAATAAAGATTAACTTTCATGGATGGATCAACGAGTCCAAGAGCATTTGATCCTAAACCGTAGAGCATCCAATCACCAAGACTCTTGCCAAATACACTATAACTTGCTTGATAGAGGTCTTTATGGTCAGTATTCCCAGAAGCATTTCCAACGATATGAGTGTTCAGAAAGTTGAATGCTGGCAAGCCTTGCATTCCATAAATAGATCCTTGGAGGCCAAGAAGTATAGCGATGGATTTTTTATCTCCTTCGCTGACGTACCTGAACATCTGTTGCATAAGATTAAACTGATAGGTCTGGAAGAGCGAGATGGCTTGACCTACTACTCCTTGGAATACGATGGGACGCTGAGAGTGAAGATAGTTACCTTGAGTCCTATTAGTGAATAATTGAATATATTCATTCGCCTCACTAACATCTTTAAGAACTCCACTCTCAATTGCTAAGTCAGTAATTTGCCGCATAACATCTGCTGCGACAAATCGAGTCATCTCTTCTGCCATTCTATTACCAGTCCACTTTTTCCCAAACTCTACTGCATCTTTTAATTTTGTATCAACTTGTCCAGGAGTTTCTTTCCAATTAAAAGTCAACTTATCAAGCATCTGACGTTCTTGTTGAAGAATATCAGTAACTACTCCAATATCTTGATATCTTTTAAGAAATTTTCCATCTCCCATCCCATCAACTCGATAATTCTCAAGAGCATTTCGTAAGAGTTTTTGAGTTGTAGGAATTGTTACTTGATCTCCACTCTCAGGAACTGATGTTGTCATTAATTTTGAAAGTTTTCCAGCAACTTGTTCATCCCCAGCCATTATTCCTTTTACAAGATTTGATACTTCAGCACTTGTAATTATAGGAGCCGAAACTGCATTATTTATTGCATTGAAGAAATCAAGTTGCAGAAGTGTTGAACTCATTATTCCATTAGCTTTTGATATTCCTCTTGCAAGCCAAGGACGATCAGCAATATTTCCATTTGCCACATTTGCTTGATAAGTTGTTTCAAATGGACGCCCCATTCCCATTCGATCTGAAATTGAATTAATTGTAGCAAGAGTTTCATCATTCAATTCTGGAGCATTTCTAAAAACTTCTCTCATCTTATTGATTGGTTTTTCTATTGCATCTTTAATTGTATCATTAAAACTTCTCCACCATTGATAACGAGACTCAGTTCCAGTTGAGATATCAAGAGCAGTTTTTACGACTTCATTATAAGGATCTTTAGTTCCAGTCTCAAGCCGCTGAGTAAGACTTCTGAATTGAGAAGTTGCAATATTAGTATAATCCTTCCCAAGAAGTTCAAGTTCCTGGAAAGCTTGAGAATAACGATGCTCAACCATTCGAGTTGTTAAGATTTCTTCTTGGCGCATATGCCAATCAAGAATATCTTGCATAACTCGATTTTTATCTACAGTTGGAAAGAATTCTCCCATTATACCTTTACGTTTGAGAGTAGAATCAACACTTGACTCATTAATCCCAAGAGAGAAATCATAATCACCAATTGCTTTATGCCAATCTTCCTTATCAACTTTTGTAATAACATTGAATTTATTTGAATCTACTTGAGCAATAAGTTTATTAAGTGTTGCTTCATCCTTAGCAACAATCATTCGTTTCTTATCAGCAAGAGCAATTTCTCTTGGTTCCACAAATACAAAATGTTTATATCGNGTTGTATCAATTGGAATTGGATACCAAACAGTTGCATCATTAGCATCTATTCCAACTCCAGAAGCTCCCTTAAGATTCTTAACATGAACTTGATTCTCTGCATTTATTTGTGCTCTAGTCTGGCCCAAATTCCAGACATTCTCACTTTTAATAGCAAGTTCTTCAGAAGGTTGTCCTCCTTTTAATACTAATCCATAATCCTTACGAGGAATAAGAGATTGCTTTCCTAATGGATATTGTACCCAAGCTTCTGGAGAAGAACGAAGAGTATTTTCAAGAAGTGCAAGTTCAATTGTTGCTTGCTCTCCTTCTTGAACTACTGAAGCCATTAATGGATTGAGAGTTTCAGCAAGAACTGTTTTTCTAAGAGATTTTAATTTTGATGTTGCAATCCCCACAACTTGTGCCCATCCACCAGCGGTACCATAATTTGCATTGGCAAATCCAAGTAATGAGGCTCCTGCGCCTTCACGAGTAGGAGTTCTTCCTGGATCAGTCCAATTTGGAGCCGGAGGGAAGTCGCCAGTTCTTTCTCTAGCGAAGTTTCCAAAGTTTTGTTCATGACGAAGTTCTATAAGAGATTTCTGGAGTTCATAGTTTATTACTCCATCAAGTTGATTTGTACTATAAGTTTTTGCTGCATCAATTTCTGGGGAATAATCAATTCGTCCATAACGAGGAAGTTGATAATCTACTCCTGGTCGAATTTTAGAAATATCATCCGCTTCACCCTGTAACCATTTATCAGAAATGTTAAGCCGATATCCAATTTCATCAATGGGAACTCCGTTAAGCTTTTGTGCAAGTTGATATTTCTTGGATTGAATGAATTGGGACAATCTCTCACCAGTTGGAGCAAGAGAAGATTTTCCATCAACCGTCTTAATAAAAAAGCCCTTCGATTTATCACCATCATAATAAGCTCTTTCAAGAAGTGGAAGATCATTTTCTCCTATAACTTTATCTTTCCAATAAATATTCTTTTGTTCTTGAGCCCAAATTGTGCGAGCTTGGGCATCAAGATGACTCCCAGTTGTTGGATCATATTTTGTTGATTCTCCAATCTTTATTGGATCAATTGCTCCAGCTAGTACAGTATTTCCTTGAACTCTAATTGGATTATCCTTAGTAGCAAAATCAGCAAGTCCTGCAGTAGCTTTATCAACGATTGTCCCACCTTGTTCAAAATCAACTATTCTATTATTTCGAAGTCTACGAAATTCAGAACGCTTGAGAATCTCACTCTCAGGATTCACTGAGAAAGTTCCATTTGCATTTCGAAAGAGATCATATTTCTGAGCAAATGCAGTTTCTTTATCTCCAATTTCTTTTCCGTAGGAAGCTATTCTTAATTTATTTATATCTCCAACTGCTCTATATCCTTGAGTTTCTTTAGTTGCTGAAGGAACAAAAAGATCAGAATACTTTCCTGCAGTTACTAAAGTATCAAAAGCTTCTTTAGCCATTTTATGTTGAGGAAATATTATATCTCCGTATTCAAGAGCTTCAGCTTGAGTTATTCTATTGAGTTCTCTTGTGTGTATAAGTGCTCCAGCAATATCTTGAAATGGTTGACTCTTTATGAATGTAGGAAGTTGACTACCTTTATCAAGAACATCAAATAATTGTTGACCAATTCTCCCATCTCCATGAGCCATATCAGTTAGTTCTTGACGAATCTGAATATCAATTCGATCAAGAGTTTTCTCACGAGCTTCGGAAATTAGTTTTAGACGAGCAGCAGGATCAAGATCCCCAGAATATCCTTGAGATAATTCTGGTTCACGCATATTGAGTTTTTGTTCAAAGAGATTTATTATCTTGATATCAGGAGTAGCAGTTTCAGGAGGAACTTCAATATGCTTATAAGGAAAGAGTTCAACATCAATTGCTTTACCAGCTTTAATTATTCCATATCCAACTTTAGTTCCATGAAGAACACCACCAATTCCTCCACCAACTAAAGTACCGACCACAATATTACTAAAAATATCCGCAAGACTATCTTCATTAAGAATTGGGGATTTATACATTGTTGCAGTAACAGCAGTCTCAAATGCCAACATATCAAGAGAGCTTGATCCAAGTCCCTGAGCAAGAGCTTTTACTGTATTAGCATTGAGAATTGAGAATGGGGAATTTCCCGATGCGAATTCAATCCTTGCGGCCTTGGCATAATCACGAGTAAGGGAACTCATAAGTCCTGAAGAAGCTGCCATATTTTTTCCAATAAATCCAGCTTTAGCAGCTTGAAGAGCTTTAATACCAGCCATTCCTGGAATAAAAGATCCAAGAAGAAATCCCGCAGTTTCTACTCCAGCTTCATGCGCTTTATAGTATTCACCAAGATCATCATCAAGAGATTTCAATGTATCATAAGTGGAAACTGGTTCAAAATCAGCTCCGACAAAATTAGCAACGGCAATACCTGTATTAATAAAACTATTAACACCAGCAACAACGGCACCGACACTACCCTTAGTAATAGCTTCACCAATATCTCCTAAGAATTCTCCAGTAGCTTCAGCTCTTTGAGAGAACCAGGATTCATCTCCATTAGCAACATTATGATTATCAACTGCCTGAAGAAGATCATTTGCCATTACATTGCTGCTCTTTTAGGTTTATTTCTATCCGCAGAAGGAGTTTCTGAAGGTTTATGGAGAATACCTTCTTCAACAACTGGAAGTCTTCGCTGATCTACTTCTGGCATTTCTTGCATTGCATTTTGTCTACGTTCACGAGCAAGAGATTGTTTTCTAGCAATTTCAGCAAGTTGTTCAGGAGTCTTATTTTCCATATCTTCAAGGCCAACTGGCATCACCCAATTTCCAGTTTCTTGGTCTCGAAGAGCTTTACTTTGAATTTGAGTAGCAATTAGATATTTCGTTGCTTCTCCTGATTTAGTAAGATCGTAAGTTTCTCCATAAGTATAACCAAAAATTCTTCTTCTTATAGGAACAACATAAGAAGTTGGAGGAGCCATATTCATTAAACTCATATTAAGAGATTTATTTCTTAATGCCATATTTGCTTGATAATATTGAGCAATCGCAACTCCAGCTTCAGTAGGATTCTTAAAATTCTTTGCAATTGTTTCTATAACTGTATCAGTTGTTATTGATCCTTCAACATTTGCAAGTGGCTCAAGAATTTTTGCCATTTCGCTTCCTTGAGGAACTGCATTGGAAGCAATCATCTTAGCCGGAGACATTTCTACAAATACCTTACTTTGAGAAGGACGACGCATTTCCTTCTCAACATCTTCTTTTAGTTGTTTTGCAATTCTTTGTTCTTGAACTTTTGGCTCCAAAGCTGGATTTCTTAATATTTTGGCCTCAGCATTCTGTACAAAATCAAGAAGTCTACCAGTTTCTGCAGAAAGTTGTGGACCAACATGTTTAAAATTCTTTAAGAATTCATATGGATTAGTTCCAGCGCTTCCAGCCCCAATTGCAGTTATATTCTCTCGCTCTCCCGCAGGCATACGAGTAAAACTTTGTCGATTAGTAGTATTCGGAGGATTCCCAACATTTCTATCATATTGCTTAAGAATAACATCAAGTCCAGCTTTATCAGCAAGTTCATAAAGAAGTTTTGCTGCACTTTCAAGTCTTGCTCCATGAGAATCAGCAAGACGAACTCCATTTATCAATGTTTCATATTTCAATCGTTCATTTGCTTGCTCAAGTTGAGTTGTTTCACGAGTTGCATGAGCAAGTGCAATATCCGCTGTAAGTTTCTTAGAAGCAAAATCAACACTTATAGTCGCCAAATTCTCATCTCGTTTTGCTTTTTCTTTCGCAGCTTCAGTAAGTGCAATATTAGCATTAGCAGCAGCCATAGATGCAGTAATCGTGGGAATGCCACGGTTATTAAGATCTCCCGCATTTTTCGCACTCGCAATTCCATCATCAATAGCTTGTTGGAGATTATTAACTTTTGTTACAGAGATATTATAATCCTCTGTTGCGCCTGGAAGCTCAAATGAATTTAAAAGATAATCAATAGGATTATCAAAGAGGGAAACACTCTTTAATTTATTAACTCGATCAAGTTTTGCTTCCATTCCAGCACGAAGTTCTTTTTGTCTTGCAGCCGCAGCAGCAATTTCTGAATCTGGAGAAATATCCATTCCAAATAAGCGTTGATAATATTTATATCCAGCAGCTTCTTCTTGGCTTCGTACTCCCTCAGCAGTAGCCTTAGCTGCTTTAGCTTCTCCTTCTTTACCAATAGCAGCTTTTTCTTCTTGTGTTGCTGAGGTAAGAAGTTTTTGCATTTCATTAACAGTTTGTGCGTGTTCACCACCAGTTACTTCAGCTCGATTCAGAGTTTCTGTGGCCCGAGTTGTATCAACTGGAGTTGAAGTAGGAACTACTAATGGCTTGGAAAATTGGCCAATAGCTCCTTGAAGAAGATCATCAGCTTGACGAGTTGCTTCTTCAATATCAATTGGCATTGAGTTTCTCCAATTCAATTTTTGGATTGATTGGATTAAGTGGAAATCGAGAAATAATCCAACAAAGACTATAAGTTACAAGAATTACTATCAATCCTTTGCAAGATTTCTTAGCACCACGTAATCCTTCCTTTGCAGCAAGATATTCTGCTCTTGCGTTAAAGCTGCTTTGAAGAAATCTTGAGAATAAAGAATTAGGATATTTCCTAAGCCAGCGGACACACGGAATTGCCCATAGATAGTAGGCTTGCTTTCCGTACTCTGGATATTTTGCAAAGGCTCTTGCTCCATAAATATAATACCTTATTGGCATTTTTCCTTGTTTTGTGAGTTCCGTACAAATGATCCATGCTGCTGCACCTTCAGCAACAGTTTCTAATCCTAATCCACCTTCAGCAGCAGTTCCAGCTTCGGCTGCTGTTCCTGCTGTAAGTGAAGCATCAACAGCATCAGCACTTGCCTCTTGCGTTAAAGCTGCTTTGAAGAAATCTTGAGAATAAAGAATTAGGATATTTCCTAAGCCAGCGGACACACGGAATTGCCCATAGATAGTAGGCTTGTTTTCCGTACTCTGGATATTTTGCAAAGGCTCTTGCTCCATAAATATAATACCTTATTGGCATTTTTCCTTGTTTTGTGAGTTCAGTACAAATGATCCAAGCTGCGGCTCCAGTTTCAGCAATAGTCTCTAATCCCAAACCTCCTTCAGCAGCAGTTCCAGCTTCTGCTGCTGTTCCTGCTGTAAATGAAGCATCAACAGCATCAGCACTTGCAGCAGCATCAGCAGCACTTATTCCAGCAGCTGTTCCTAATGAAGAAGTTTCTAAACCAAATTCAGTACTTGATGCTTCAGGAGAAATTAATGCAGCAGTAGGTTCTTCTCCAAAAAGAGTAGAATCTGCTGGGATAATATCAGTTACTGATCCTGAATTAGCAGCACTAGCAGCTTCAGGAGAAATTGGTTGAGTTGTTACTGAAGGAGTTCCCATTTCTTCATAATGAACTCCTTTAGTAGCATCCGGAGCAAAAAGATTATCAGTATTCGTTTCTTTAGTTTTATTAAGTCCTAGTAATTTCTTTCCTTGACCAATTGCAGAAAGTGCTATAAGTCCTTTTCCAGCTGGAGAAATACCAGTTTGCTGAGTTACTTTTTTTGAAGCTTGAAGTTTCTCACTAGCAATTTGAGTAGCAAGTTTATTAGCATTATTTTTTGCTTCGAGAATTGCAGCAGCACTTTCCGCAGTAGCTTTAGCGGCCACGTTTCCTTGAATGAGAGCGAGAGAGCTATCTGAAGTTGCTCTAGCTCCAGACCCAATAGTTGCAGCAATCTCAGGCCCCAAAGCAGCTTTAGCTTTGAGAAGAATACCTTGGATAAGAGTTGAGAGAGCTTCTGGACTTGAGGAATCCTGAATACTCTTTATAAGTTCATCAGCTTGCTGAGAAGCTGCTTCTCCAGGTGTTGTTTCCGAAGTAGTTTTACCAGTACCTAAAGTACCAAGTAAGGAAAGAATTCCTTGAATTGGATCTTGTGCCGCAGGTAATGGAGTTGCAGCAGCCATTTCAATTCTCCAAGTTATTTACAGAATTTTCCAACATTGATATTGTGAGTAACAATTTCTTTTTCAGTCTCAAGAGTTAATACGTCATATTTTGATGTACCAATTTCTTGAACCCAAGCACATTCAGTCCCGCTGAGACTTGTGCAACTCTGTATCAAGCTCAGGCTTAGACATGTTATCAACATTTTTACGAGTTGCATCTGCTTCCTTTGCTTGTTTAAATGATTGAGCAAGTTGAGCTTGTTCAGCTTCTTTCTTACCAGAACGTTTTATTCCAAAGAAAGCTGCAACAAGTCCTAAAAATATTACTAATCCTCCAATTAATTTTAGCCACAAACCTTCAAACATTCTTTTCTCCTACAGGAGTTGTAGTTTTGAATCGAAGATAAGCAGCAAGAACTCCAAGCGTAATTCTTATTCCAGCATAAACTGGAACTGTTATATGCAATTGTTCTGGTGCATAAGCAAGAAATCCCAAAGAAATTGCATCTACCATTCCTGAAATTGCAACAAGATCAAGAGTCCTTGAATTTTTAATAATTCCAGTATAACTCATTCGCAATCCTTTATCTCAAGAGTAAATTTATCAACTGTAGTTGTAATACGTAAGAATTCTTCAAATCCTTCTTTAGAAGCTGCAATAGAAGGTTCATCNTGAAGANTACTAAATTGTTCTCCAATAAGAATACAACCATGAGTATTATCTTCAATATTTCCTTTATGAATTTCTATTGCATTTCTTCCTGGTACACTCATTACTTGGAAAGTATTTCCAAATTTTGGAGATTGTATTCTTTTGCAAGTATAAGTTCCTATAGGAATACAAGAAACTCCACGTTCATTATTTCTCCATGGACGTTCCAAAGTTAATGCAAATGGAATTTGTCCTTCGTGNAATAAAACTCCAAAAGTTGGAATTTCAGAATCTTTAGTAAGACGTTTAAGAATGAAATTCATTTTATCCTATAAGTTTAATAAGAGTTGGCCAACTTATAATTCCTAAACTTACAAGTATTAATCCAATGAGTCCAACAACAATAAGTTTGGTAAGAAATTTATATAAATCTTTTTTTATTTCTTCCCAAAATTTATTTTTAAGTATTAAATCGGCTTCTCTTGTATCAAGAAATTCTTTTATTTTTGGAATTGTTTCCAAATGATCTACTCGATGTTGATCCCCAGTTATACCAAAATACATTTCCATTTCATTACGAAAACTTTCTCTAACGATATTATAAATTAATTTTTCTTTTTCATCTAATTTCTCAAATAATATTCCATTAGACATAGTTTTCCTTTTTGTTAACGATAACTTATTGTGATATCCCCAGGAGTTACCCCAGCAGTTACAATTGTTAATCCTACTGTGAAAGTAATATCAAAACAATAAGCTCCAAGAATTGTAAGAGCTGTAGTTGTTGCAATAGTTGTTCCACTTGCAACAATGTTATCAAAGATTGTTATTACCCAAGTTGTACCAAGATTATTTATCGTTACACAATGGAGTTGTCCTGCACCACTCTTTACAACTGTAGTAGTACTTGTTTTTATATTAGAAAAAGAATACCCACTCCCTGACATTTGTAAGACGCCATTAATACTTGAAAGATTCTTATAAACTCCAGCAGATTCTTCTCCTCTAAGAACTGCTCCCTGAGCAATTACTTGAGAAGAAAAAAGAAATGCAAGAAGAAAACTAAAGATTTTTAAGAGTTTCATCAGTAACTCCTGAAGAAGATCCATTTCCTTTTTCAGGATTTTTATTCTTTTCAATAACTTTTCTTACAACTGGTTGGAGACTTTTAACTTCTCCTTCTCGAACTCCAACTCCAAATTCGGGCTCAGTTACTGCTTTTTCAGTAAGATATTTAAGTTGCATTGGAGTAGGATGCTCAACTTTAGCATCTCCAGAATCTTTTGCAATTTTAGTTTGATAAAACTTTCCTTGTTGATCAATAAATACTGGCATTTCAATTCTCCTATCTAATTAATGTTGAATATACTGTCCAAGACTAATATCAATATAAGCAATTCCTGGAGCTACACCAATACCAAGAAATTGTTCAATTCTTCCTGCTGCAACATCTGGAACTGTTGAAGCAACTCCATTAACATTTGAAAGATAAATTGCTTGTCCAGGATTCAAACCACCAATTGCTAAAATTCCTTGAGAAAGAATAACTTCAGTAAAATTTCCAGCAGTTGCTCCATTAGGAATATTACAATATCCATGGGCTGGTTTTCCTACTGAATTTGAATTCTGAGCTTTACAAATTCCAGCATCAAGAACAAGATTTACAAAAGCACCAAAAGCTAAAATTTCTTTTGCAATAACATAGAATCTTCCGAGATTCTGTCTTAATAGTGTATCAGATGGTTTTGATTGTGGCCATTGAGTAATGTCTCGGGTAGTTATTCCATTAAATTGTTCAATACCCTGTTGGAGATTTTTAAAAGCTGCAATAACAAATTCATAAAGTTCTCGTACTTCTGCATTCTTAATTCCATCGGGAGCACGATCTGGAAGCCCGAGAATAATTTGAGAATTAAGTGTTGCCATTAAGCTCTACCTCCAGGATTCATAGTCAATTCAAGACTTGAAAGATAAAATGTTCCTTTGGCAACAAGACTATGATTTTTTCCCCAAACATCACATTGATATTTACGAAATTTACCTGAATTTTTTACAAGAGTTGGAGTAACCGCTGGAAGAAAATTTGATCCATCAATACTTGGTAAAATCTTTAAAGTAAAATTAGCAGTTTCCTGAATACAATCAATTTCAATTTCATTAATATTAAGAAGTCGATCTCGTACATATTGATATCTCCCAAGAACACAAACTGCATTTTCTTGAGTTTGAGTTTGATCAAAAATAACAGTTTTAATCGTTCCATCAGCTTGAAGAAAAGCTAATGTTTCTTTAACATGCTCTGCTGGAAGAACTTGAGTAGCTAAATCACTCCAAACTGTATCTCCAAGATTATCCCAAGAAAGATTCTGGAGTTGATCCCAAGAAAGATCTCCATATACAGTTATAGCACTTAATTCAAAAGCAGCAACATGATTTATCTTTATCTTTCCCCATCTCTTGAAGAAAAGATCATAAACAAGAGCATGAGTAAATTGAGTTATTCCATAAGAAATTACAAAAAAACGTTTCTCAATGATATTTAATCGAACAAGAAGATTAGAAGTAAGATTTGTTAATTGAAATACATCATTAATATCATCATAATCTTCAAATATTCTTTCCGAAAGAAAATCAGTAACATCAGTATAAATTGGCATTGAAGCTGATTTATCCACTCGTTGGAGGCCCCCACGAGTCCAAATGAGGTGATAGTTGCCATTATACTGCCAACTAATTTGTTGAGGTGGAGTTAATCCTGCGCTACCAGCAATTTCAGTATATTGAAATGGCTGACGAATATTTTGTGTAAAAACTGCTCCAATTGCATTAGCACTTGTATAAATGATAAATCCACTTGGGAGTGGAAGGCAAATAAGAATTTTTCCTTTTATATCATTTGGAATATTAAATCCAGCACCACTTGTAATATCTGGAGTAAAATCAAGAGAATTTAATCCAGAAGAACGATAAACATTAAAATCATCCCAAGCAATTAAAAATCCATTTGAAGCTGAAATTCCATTAAGATTTGCAGCAACAACACCAGTTATAATAACTGGATCAAAAATCTTTGTTGCTGAATTATATTCAAATAATCCTGTTCGCTTATAGCAAATATAAGTATGTCCATTAATATAAGCAACAGTTACTATATTAAAAGCTGGAATAGTAGGAGCTGAAATTGAAGTAAGTGGAATTGGAGACCAAATTCCTATATTTCCATCAAATACATAATTCTTTCCATTTGAGGGGGAGTAGAGAAATTTATTCTCATTAATATCACGAAGAGTATAAATTTCTTCAAAATCATGGATCCCAGGAAGTCCAGCAATTACTGGAAGAAATCCAACACTTTGAAGTCCTTCAGAACTTGGCATAACATTATGCATATAATAAGCTTGTGGAATACCAATTTCTCTATCATCATCTGAAGGATTTTGGATAACATTTGCACGATAAGCAAATGCTTGATCTTGTTTCGGAACAATTATAGTTCGTCCGTGATGAACAGAAAGAAAAGGAAAATGCTGAGAAAGAGTATTAGCTCGATAAGAAATCGTTGACATTTTTTATTTCTTTAGATTTCAGCATCAGCAGTCCAATGTACAGCAGCTAAATTACCAGCAGCACTTCCTGCATTTCCGGTAAAATCTATCCTAAATCCACTATCACGAACCGCTTGCACAACAGTCGCTGAACAGTCAGTATTATTTATAATATCTCTTGCTTGAGCATTTAAAGCAAGAGGATTATAAAAAATAATATTTGGAGCAATTCGCATTGTAGGATTTAAAGCAACTCTTGAAGAATGTCCTGCAACAGCTCCTGCAAGGATGATAGGAAAAGTTTGTTCTCCAGTATTAACTCCAATATTTTGAATTGGAGTAATTCCTTGAGCAAAAGTTTTTTGATAATATCTTTGGCATAATTGCAATTCTTCTTGAATTGTTCTTCTTTCAAACTCACTTGCAACATTTCCTGCTTCTAATTGTACACCTGTTATACGAAAATCAAGTGCTGCACCTTGAACTCCATTAATTTGATTTGCTGTAGCAGCAACTGGTAAATTCCAATTCTGTTTAATTCCTTGATTAGCTGTTCCACAAGCTAAAACAATTCTAAAAATTAACCCAAGTCCCGTGGTGTAATTCCAAGTTCCTGTTGAAGGAGAAGGAGAAATAAGAGTTATTGTTTTCTTTTCCCAAATATTTGATGCATTAATTGTAAATTCATCCGTGTAAGCTCGATCACTAACAGAATTCTGAAATGCTACACAATAAATTCCTGGGAGTGTTGCTTTTACCCAAAAAGAAAGAGTAAAAATTCGTTGAGCTAAAGCCCTCCAATTATATCCTTCAATGAGTTGAGAGATTAAAGTGTAATCATTTACTCCAATTATGGCTTGAGGAGTTGTAAGATTTAATCTTATTGAATTAAGAAATAGTTGTCCCGCTTGAGCTACTGTTGGTACATCAGTATCCTGAGATACTGTATGTATCATTGTTCCAGCTTTTTGATAAATCCAGCGATCAAGAGAATAAGTACCACTTACAATTGCAGGAAAATTTGTTCCTCTTTGTGCAATTTCCATTCCACCATTTATTATAGCATTTTTTCTATATTGATTTATTCCTGGTGCTGATTGATCTCTTCGAATCCATCTTCCAATTGCTGAAGCAGGAGAAATCACATTTATATTATCATCAGGAAGAACTGAACTTGGATCATAGTAAAATATCCCTCCAAGTCCATCACCTTTAGTAATTCCTCCATCAACTGCAATTGAAACATTTGCATCCGATCTTGGATTGGTATATGTACGAAGAACTGCAAATGTTTCAGTTGCAAACATTTCTCGACTTGGACTAGTTGCTCCAAAACTACCCCATACACTATTTGGCATGATTGATTACCATTCTACAATTATACATCCAGCTAAAGCAATAGCAACTCCGTCAGTAAATCCCCAATAATTTATTGTAGGATATCCTTCATTATTCCCTAAAGCCACACCTCCAGCAGTTGTTAATTGACGAGAACCTGCACCAAAAGTTGTTTCCGGAGAAGTATTAGCTGCTCCTATAAAATAAGGAATTGATTCTCCAGGAATAACAAGTAATGGCAATAATATTTTTATTAAGGGAGGAGCCGCAATATTTGCAGAACGAACTAAAGTTACCCAAAGAATAAATACCCCATCAGGAACTACAAAATTTCCTGAAACAATTGGATCAGTAGCATTTACAGGAGGATTATTGGCTGCAATTAAAGCCTTTCCATGAACAACATTATTCGGAACATTCAGATAAGGATTTCCTGGAGCCGTATATTGACTTGGAGAAGGAATTGCATACATTTTAAGAAACCTTAGGAACAATAAACGCTGGAATAACTTCTGTCATTCCTCTAGTAAGACGATATTCATGTACAATAGTTGGGGAAAGAAGAGTACCATCAGATAAATAAATTCCAGTGCAAACATTATCAAGAATATCTTTTCCTACCTGTACTTGATCTTCAATCTTTTGATATCCTTTTTGTCCTGTTGTTCTTACATTTTTAGCATCAGAAGTTGCTTTAGGATCAGGATTATTTTCTGGAATAAGGAATTCAATTTCGAAATATCTTGGATTTGTGCTCATTTTAATAATCTCCCGCATCAGGACAACTTACAGAATGGCCAGCAGCAACGGCTGTACCAATTGTATAAAGTAACTTATAACCCGCTTTAAGAATAATATTAAGAGGAATATCTAGAAAAATACTAGCTGCAACTTGAGAAAGAGTATTTGCTGGAACAGTAACTTCTGCAATAAGATCATTATTTGCAGGAGTTGCATTTGTAAGACTATTATTCTCAAA
>JGI25613J43889_10000092_pt1 | contig 16654 bp, 15 predicted proteins | sample GraSoi_2013_40cm_FD_43889 | JGI IMG/M metagenome (IMG submission 43889) | reverse complement strand
ATTATGCCATCTGACAACTACTTGCCGGCGCTCGCGGTACCGCCCTTGGCGGCCTGGTAAAGCGGCAACACCTTCTCCGCGTCCTGCGTCACGTCCGCAATCCGGCTGGCATTCGAGGGATGCGTCGAAAGGAATTGCGGAGGTTGGCTGCCGCCGGCCAACTTATCCATCTTCTGCCACAGCGACACCGCCGCGCGCGGGTCGTAGCCGGCGCGTGCGGCGAGCTCGACGCCGATGCGGTCAGCCTCGGTCTCCTGTGTGCGCGAGTGCGGCAGGCTGATCGTGACATCGGCGATAGTCTGCGCCAGGTCGACGTTGACTCCGGTAAGGGCGCCGAGCACCTGTACCCCGACCTGTTGCACCGCCTGCTCGGAGGCGCGCTCGCGGCCGTGCTCGCGCAGCGCGTGACCGATCTCGTGGCCCATCACCGCAGCCAGTTCGTCATCGGTCGGCTTCACCTGGTCGATGAGCCCGGTATAGACGGCAATCTTGCCGCCCGGCATGCACCAGGCGTTGACTTCCTTGGAGGAAAGGACGTGCATCTCCCACTTCCAGCCGGGCGCGTCGGGCCGCAAGGCGCCGGTGGCCGGTATCAATCGGCTGGCGATTCTCTTGACGCGCTCGACTGCAGCCGCATCGCGATCCAGCGCGTTCTGCTTCTGCGCCTGCGCCAGCACGTCTTGATAAGCCTTCTGGGCGCTTTGATTGACCGCGTCGGAGGAGACCATCATGTGCTGGCGTCGGTCGACCCCGACGGCACTCGACTTGGTGGTATCCACGGTTTCGCAGCCGGCGGCGAATACCGCCGAGACGAGAAGGGAAATCACTACTCTGCGGTTCATAACGGCCTCAACGGTTAACCCAATGTGGACAACTTACAGTCCTACGCGTTTCAGGGGATAGGCAAAAAGGAGGCCTGCCAGGGCAGCGCCGGCTGAAAGGGTGAATGCGACCCCGGGACCCGCCACCTGCCAGGCCCAGCCCGCGAGCAGGACACCCGCAGCGCCGCCGGCACCATAGCCCAGGCTTGAAAACAGCGTCTGGCCGCGCGCCTGCGCATGTGCCGGAAAGACGCGGTGCACCGCAGCGACGGCGGCAGCGTGGAAGGCACCGAAGGTCGCGGCGTGCAGCAGCTGCGCTGCGAGCAGGAGGGCAAGCCAATCGGCCGCCCAGCCAATGGCGAGGAAACGCACCACACCGCAGGCCGCGCTCGCGATCAGCAGCGTCGAAAGCGCGTACCGCCTGAAAAGCGCGGGCAGGAAAAAGAACACCGCGATCTCGGCGATTACGCCGAGCGACCAGAGAAAGCCGATGAGCGAGCCGCTGTAGCCGATGCGCTGCAGATGCAGCGTGAAGAAGGCATACAACGCGCCGTGCGCAACCGCCATGAAGAACGCCGAGGCGAGCAGCGTTGCGGCGTTCGCGGGCAGGCGCAGCGAAGGCGCGGCGATATGAGCAGCCGAAGGCGGTAGCAGCAGGGCCACGCCGAGTCCCGCGATCGAGAACGTGACGAGCGCCGCCGGCAGCGTGTCGATCGGATGAAAGTCGAGCCAGGCGCCGCCGGCGAAGACCGCGAGGATGAAGCCGAGCGAGCCCCACAGCCGAATCGGTCCATAGCGTCCCGCCTGGCCGGCGAGCGCGCCGAGCGTGATCGCCTCGACCAGCGGCAGCGCCGCAGCGGAAAGGAGGCTCGCGATCGCCACCAGCCAGGCCATCGCGGCGAAGCTGGCGACCAGCGGCAGCAGCGCAAAGCAGGCCGCATTCGCCGCGCACGAGAAAGCGACGATCGCGCGCTGCATCCCCGTGCGGTCGGCGATCCATCCCCATGCCGCCGGCGCGACGACGCGTGCAAGCTGCGGCAAGGCTAGCAGCCACGCGAGTTGCGCCGCGTCCAGCCCGCGTGCCGCGAGATAGGGCGGGAAGTAGGCCACCATCAGCCCGGCGTAGACAAAAAAGCTGAAGTAGAACGCGCCTAATCGAAATGACAGGGGCATGGCCCTAAATTAGCATCCGCCCCTGCTTGTCACCCTTAATGCCGCGCGCTGCGCTCTATCTCGTCTTCGCCGCGTCCGGGTTCGCCGGACTCATCTACGAGTCGATCTGGACGCAGTACCTGAAGCTCTTTCTCGGCCACGCGGCGTACGCGCAGTCGCTAGTGCTCGCCGTATTCATGGGCGGCATGGCCGCGGGCGCGGCCGGATGCGCGCGGCTCTCTGCGCGCGTGCGCAATCCGCTGATGGTGTATGCGATCGTCGAAGCNCTGCTCGGCGTGGCCGCGCTCATCTTTCACGGCCTCTTCGTGGCGCTGACCGACTGGTCCTACGACGCGCTCCTGCCCTCGCTCGGCAACGAGTGGCTCGCGCTCGGCGCGAAGCTCGGCGTGTCGTGCCTGCTGATCCTGCCGCAGTCGGTGCTGCTGGGAAGCACGTTTCCACTGATGAGCGCGGGTCTGGTGCGCGCCGAGCCGCGCGCCGCCGGCGAATCGNTGGCGATGCTCTACTTCACCAACAGCCTGGGCGGCGCGGCCGGCGTATTGGCGAGCGGCTTCCTCCTCATCGGCANGCTCGGACTGCCTGGCACCCTGCAGCTCGCCGGNGCCATGAACCTCGCCATTGCGCTGATCGCGGCGCTCGCGGCACGCCCGATGCGCGCGCCGTCGCTTACCCCTTCGGCCGGACGCCCATCGGGCGTGGAGCTGCTGCTCATCGTCGCCTTCTTNACCGGGCTGGCGTCGTTCATCTACGAGATCAGCTGGATCCGCATGCTGACGCTGGTGCTCGGCGCATCGACGCATTCGTTCGAGCTGATGCTCGCCACGTTCATCTTCGGCCTCGCTTGCGGCGGTCTTGCCGTGCGCCGGCGCATCGATACCGCGCTCGAGCCGACGCGGCTGCTCGCGCTGGTGCAGATCCTGATGGGCCTGTTCGCGCTCGCCACGCTGCCGCTCTACGACGCGACCTTCNCGCTGATGGAAGCATTGATGCAAGGGCTCGCGCGAAGCGAAGCGGGCTACCGCCTGTTCAATGCCTCCGGCGCGTTGGTGGCGGCCTGCATCATGCTGCCGGCGACGTTCTGCGCCGGCATGACCCTCCCGCTCATCACCGCGGCGCTCCTGCGCCGCGGGCGCGGCGAGGCGGCGATCGGCCAGGTGTATGCCGCAAACACCCTTGGCGCGATCGCCGGCGTGCTGCTGGCGGTGCACCTCGGGCTGCCCCTCCTCGGCCTGAAAGGAAGCGTGATCGTGGGCGCCCTCATCGACGTCGCGCTCGGCTTCGCCCTGCTGCGCTCCCTTGGCGCGAAGTTCGTCCATGCCGCGCTCGCGTGCGCGGCGCTTTTCATCACGGTGGCGCTCGCCGTGGAGCTCGACGCGAACAAGATGACGGCGGGCGTCTACCGCTACGGCGACCTCTCGGCATCGCGCGACGCGACCGTGCTCTTCAAGAAAGACGGCAAGACCGCGACGGTGCACCTGGTGAAGTATCCCGAGGCGACCAGCCTGCGCACCAACGGCAAGTCCGACGGCTCGATCAACCTGGAGCGCGACGGCGAGCGCGGCTCCGACGAGATCACCATGGTGCTGACCGGCGCGCTGCCGCTGGCGCTCAAGCCCGAGGCGAAAGCCGCGGCGGTGATCGGCATCGGCACCGGCCTCACCACGCACACGCTGCTGCAGAGCCTCGACATCGAGCGCGTCGAGACCATCGAGATCGAGCCCGCGATGGCGCAGGCCGCGCGCGGCTTCGCGCCGCGCAACAGCGGCGCCTTTGCCGACCCGCGCGGCGCGATCGTGATCGACGATGCCAAAGGCTTCTTCTCCACCCATGCCCGGCGCTACGACATCATCGTCTCCGAGCCGTCCAACCCCTGGGTGAGCGGTGTCGCGAGCCTCTTCACCACCGAGTTCTATCGGCGCGTTCGCCCGCATCTCAACGCCGGCGGGTTGCTGGTGCAATGGATCCAGCTCTACGAAATCGACGCGTCGCTGGTGGCGACGGTGCTGCGCGCCCTCGGCGAGGTGTTCCCGCATTACGCGATCTATGCGCCGAGCGANCACGACCTGCTGATCGTGGCGAGCGAGGCGCCGCTTCCCGCCCTCGCGCAGGCGCGCGTCTTCGAGCAGCCGGGACTCGCCAAGGAGCTGTGGACCGTCCACGTGCTCGCAGCGGGCGACTTCGACGTGCGCTACGTCGGCAGCCGCGCGACACTCGATCCGCTTTTCGCGAGCTACGCCATGCCGCCGAACTCGGATTACTACCCGGTGCTCGATCTCAATGCCGCGCGCCAGCGCTTCATGGACAAGAGCGCGGCCGACCTGGTCGCGCTCGGTACGCTGGGCATTCCGGTGCTCGAGTTGCTCGAGCCGTCACGTCCGCGGCGCGCGCCCAATCCGCTGTTCGAGGGCTCGGCGGCGTTTGCACGCCTCGAGCACACGCGCCTCGCCTGGTATGCGCGCAACTTTCTCGTCGGCGAGCTGCCGCCGGCCAGCGAAGGCGTGACGCGCCTGCTGCAGAAGGATCTGGAGCTTTTCAAGCTGCGCCTGCTCGAATGCCGTGCGCCGCGCGACTTCGACGTCTGGCTGCACAGCGCGCTGCATGTCGCGCAGGCCGTGAACCCCTACCTCGCGTGGGAAGACCTGGCGCCGCTCTGGTCGCGCGTCGACGCCGCGCGCTGCGTGCCGGCGCTGCATCCGTTCCAGGCGCGCTGGCTCGCGCTGTTTCGCGCCGTCGCGCAGCGCAATGCAGCGCGCATGAGCGAGCAAGCAGCCGCGCTGCTTGCCATGCAGGAGACCGGGCTGGAAGCGCGCGAATACCTCCTGATGGCCGCGATGACGGGATATGTCGCGACCGGCAATCGCGAGGCGGCACTGCGCGTNTGGCAAGCGCACGGCGAGCGCGCGCGCAAGGTGGCGGCGCCAGCGTTCCGGCTCNTGCGCTGTCATGNCCGCCTCGACGATTGCGCGGGCGAGTTCGCNCAACCGGAACGCTGAGGCGCGACCGCAAAACGCACCGCGCCGAGGACCTCGCGCGCCGATGCTCCTGGGAGATGTCCCTCCAGGAGCAGTTGCGCCAGTCCGTGCATCAGCGACCAGGCCGCCGCCGCTGCAAGCTCGGGACGTGGCAGCGCCTTGAAAGCGTCCAGCACGACGCCATNGGCCTGCCGGGCAGCATCGCCCATGGGCGAGACGCCGCCGAACATCAGCCGGAAGCGCTGCGGATGCTGGAGNGCGAATTGCACATAGGCCACGCCGAGCTCCGGTCCCTGCCGGCCACGCAGCCGCTCCGCGAGAAGCGCNAAACCTTCGGCCGCGAGCGCCGCGAGCAGCGCTTCGCGNTGCGGGAAATGCCGATAAGGCGCGTTGTGCGACACGCCGGCGCGCCGGGCGGCATCGCGCAGGCTGAGCGAGGCAATGCCCTTNTGCTCGAGCGCCTTGCCGGCAGCCTTGAGCAGCGCNGCCGGGAGGTCGCCGTGGTGNTATGTAGACATCGGCCACATAGGTTGGCAGCAGATGTTGCTTCTGTCAACTTAACTAGCGCTTGCGCTTCTTGGCGTAGGGGTTGCGCCCGGTGCGGAACTCGATGGCAAGCGGGGTGCCGACCAGCTCGAAGGCGTCGCGGAAATAGCCCTGCAGGTAGCGCTTGTACGAGTCCGGAACCCGGTCGAGCGCGTTGCCGTGGATGATGATGCGCGGCGGGTTGATGCCGCCCTGGTGCGCATAGCGCAGCTTCGGCCGGATCAGGCCGGTCCTCGGCGGGGCTTGTCGTTCGACCGCCGCGATCATGGCGCGCGTGATTTTGGGCGTCGACAGACGCGCCATCGCGGCNGCATGCGCTACGTCCACGGCGTGCATGAGCGGGCCGAGGCCCTTGCCCTGCTTCGCGGAAATGAAGTGCGTCTCGGCAAAGCCGAGGAAGCCGAGCTTCCAGGGGATCTCGGTCTTCATGCGGGCGCGCGCTTCCTTGTCCGCCGTATCCCACTTGTTGACGGCAAGCACCACCGCGCGGCCGCGCTCGAGGATGTAGCCGGCGACGTGGGCGTCCTGCTCGGTCACGCCGTCGGCGACATCCACCAGCAGCACCGCCACGTTGGCGGCCTCGATCGCCTGCAGCGCCTTGACGATGGAGAAGAACTCCGGCGGCGTGCCGGTTTTGCCTCGGCGGCGCACGCCAGCGGTATCGATCAGCGTATAGCGGCGCCCGCCGCGCTCGAACGGCACCTCGATCGGATCGCGCGTCGTACCCGGTTGATCGAAGGCGATGACGCGCTCCTCGCCGACCAGGGCGTTGATCAGCGTCGACTTGCCGACGTTTGGCCGACCGACGATAGCGACGCGCGCATGGCGCTCGTCTGCCTCGTCCGGCGCGTCGTCCTCGGGAAACGGCTCGAGCGCCGCTTCGAGCAGCTCGCGCACGCCTTCGCCATGCGCTGCGGAGATCGCCGCCGGCGCGCCGATGCCAAGCTCGTGGAATTCCGCAATCGCCGTGTCCGCCGCCATGCCCTCGGTCTTGTTGACCGCAAGCCAGACGCGCGGATGGCGGCGCAGACGCTCNGCGATGTCGCGGTCCGCNGGTGTCAGGCCGGCNCGGCCATCGACGACGAAGACCACCGCGTCGGCCTCGGCGATCGCCTGCTCNGCCTGGCGCGCCATCTCGACCGGCAATCCCTCGTGGGCGCGCGGCTCGAAGCCGCCGGTGTCGATGGCGATGAAGCGGCGGCTGCCCGAGCGTCCCTCGCCGTAATGGCGATCGCGCGTCACGCCCGGCAGGTCGTGCACGATCGCGTCACGGCTCTTCGTCAGGCGGTTAAAGAGGGTCGATTTGCCGACGTTCGGGCGCCCGACCAGCGCGAGCACCGGTTTCACAGCGCCAGGGCATGCAATGCGCCGTTTTGCGTCTGCACCAGCAGGGCACCGGGCACAGCTGTGGGCGCGGCGCGCACCGCACCACCATTGGTCGCGTAGCGCGCGACAAAAGCCCCGGTATCCCGCGCGAGGAAGTGCACGTAGCCCTCGAGATCGCCGACGGCGACAAACTCGCCGAACGGCTGGGGCAGCGAAAGCTGCCGATGCGCGAGCTTGTCCTGCTTCCACACCGAGCGGCCGTTGGTCCGATCGAAAGCCTGCACCGCGCCGCGGTCGTCGCTCACGAAGGCATAGCGCGCATCGAGGCTCACGCCGGTCAGCGAGGAGATGTCGCGCGCCCAGACCTGGCGGCCGGTCGCGGCCTCGTAGCAGCCGACACGTCCCTGATAGGTCGCGGCGCACACTTCGCGGCCCTGCATCGCCGGATCGCCGACGACATCGGTCACGCGCTCGAGCTCGGTGCCGCCCTTCGGCAGCGCGACGGTCGCCTCCCAGCGCACGCCGCCGTTCGACAGCGCGATCGCGGTGAGCTTGCCGCCGGCAAAGCCCGCGAACGCAGTATCGCCCTGGATCGTGACGCCCGCCGGGGCGCGGATGATGAGCGACGAGGGCGCGCGCTGGTAGACCCAGCGGCGCTTGCCGTCCTGCGCGCCGAACGCCGAGAGCCGGTTGTCGATGCTGCGCACGAGCACCAGATCGGCACCGACCGCCGGCGCCGCGATCACCTCGCTCGGCACGCGCGCGCTCCAGCGGCGCCGGCCGTTTTCGGCATCGAGCACGATGATTTCGCCGTCTTCGTTCGCCACGGCGACGCTGCGCGCATCGGCGCCGACGCCCCCGGAAAGGCGATTGCCCGCCGAGACGCTCCAGAGCGTGCGCCCGCTCGCGGCTTCCAAGCGCGTCACGGTGCCGTCGCGCGCCGCGCTGTAGACCGACCCATCGACGAGCGCGGGCGTAAAGACGAAGCGGTCGGCGCCGCCGGTCCTCGCCGACCACAAGGCGCGCACCCGGGCTTCGTGCTCCAGTCGCGGCAGCTCGGCGGGTTTCGGACCGCTCGGGCTGGAACAGGCGGCGCACAGCAAGGCCAGCGCAGCGGCGGCGAGGCGCAGGTTCATCCGCCCAGGGCCTCGAGACGCATGCGCACGCTATCGCGGAACGCGGTATTCCCGGAGCCNGCCTTGTCGAGCGCAATGCGGTAAGCCGCGCGCGCCTGCTCGGCCTGGTTCTTCGCTACCAGCACGTCGCCCTTGGCGGCGGCGTATTGCGCGTCGTACGCGGCGGCATGCTTCTCATCGAGCAGCTTGAGGGCCTCGTCGTACGCCTTCTCGTCGAGCAGCACTGCCGCGTAGCGCAGGCGCGCGAGATCGCGGAAATCTTCCTGGCGGGCATGGTCGATGACCCATTGCAGCTGCGCCTTGGCGCTNTTCNGATCNTTGCGCTCGAAGTAGAACCGNGCCGCGCTGAGCGCNCCCATGGCGGCGTACAGCGTGCGCGGGTAGTTCTCGAGCAGCGCGCCGTTGGCGTCGCGCAGCGCCTTGGCGTCTCCGGCCTGCGCCGCGCGCAGCAGCGTGTCATACAACGCACCGGCCTGCGCCGCCTGGCTGCGCTCGTACCAGCGCCACGCCTGCCAGCCGGCGAAGGTCAGCGCCGCGGCGACGATGGCGGAGACCACCAGGTTGCCGTACTGGTTCCACCACGCCTTGAGTTCCGCGACCTGTTCCTGCTCTTCGAGATCGAGCGCCATCAGTGCGCCTTCGAGTTGGATTCTGCGAGCATGCCTTTTACCCTATTCACCACCTGCGCGAGCGGAACATCCGACTCGACCTGGGTGCTCAAGTCCTTCACCTTGACTGCACCGCGGCCGAAATCATCGACCCCGGCGGTGATGGCGATGCGAAAACCCTTGCGGTTCGCGTACTCGAACTGCTTGCCGATCTTTGCCCGCTCGAGATAAACCTCGGTGTTGACGCCCTCGGCGCGCAGGCTGCCCGCGAGGCGCAGATAGTCGTCGAGATAGTGTGCATCCAGGGTCGTGACCAGCACCTCGGCGGGCGTTCTGGCGAGCGGTTTGAGCAGGTTCGCTTCCTTCAGCCGGGCAAACAGGCGGCTCAGCCCGATCGAGATGCCCACGCCCGGCAGCTTGGTATTGGTGAAATAGCTCGCCAGATCGTCGTAGCGGCCGCCCGAGCAGATGCTGCCGATGTCCGGGTGCTGGGTGAGCGTAGTCTCGTAGATCGTGCCGGTGTAGTAGTCGAGCCCGCGCACCACCGACAGATCGATCGAGAACGCTCGATCGGGAACGCCGAACTGCCCGATGGCCCCGACGATTTTATTCAGCTCGTCGACGCCCTGCTGGTACAGCTCATTGCGCAAGCCAAGCTCGGACAGCGTCGCGAGCGTGTCGCGCGTCCCCTGCCGCGCAGAGACGATGCGGTAGAGCTCGGCCGCCGCTTTGCCGGACATGCCCTGGCATTCGAGCTCTGCGCGCACGGCGGCGTCGCCTTCCTTGTCGAGCTTGTCGAGCGCCCGCAGCACCGCGGCCGCCTGCTCCTCCGCCACCTCGAAATGCTGCAGCATGCCCTTCAATACTTTCCGGTTATTGATGCGGATGCGGAAATCGCCGATCGCCATCTCGCGGAACACGGCGTAGATGATGCTCGGGATCTCGGCTTCGGCGAGATAGCTCAGCGTCTCGCGGTTGATGATGTCGATATCGCACTGGTAGAACTCGCGGAAGCGCCCCCGCTTGACCTGCGGGTTCTCACCGCGCCAGACGCGCTGGATCTGGTAGCGGCGGAAGGGAAACGCCAGCTCGCGCTCGCGCATGGCGACGTAGCGCGCGAGCGGAACCGTGAGATCGAAGCGCAGCGCGCCCTTGGTGGCGGCCTCGTCGTCGGGTTCGGCGGCAAGGCGCGAGAGCGCATAGATCTCCTTTTCGCTGCCGCCCTTCGACGTCAGCACTTCGATGCGCTCGGCCGACGGCGTCTCGATCGGCAGGAAGCCGAAGCGCTCGAAATTGCGCCGGATGATGTCGACCAGCGCATTGAACTGCAGCTGGTCCTGCGGCAGAAACTCCTGATCGAAGCCCTTGAGCAGGGCCGGGCGCACTTTTCGCATCAAGCCGCGTATTTTTCCCGCACGTAGCGCTCGACGATCCCCTGGAATTCCTCGGCGATGCGCTCGCCCTTGAGGGTCACGGTCTTTTTGCCGTCGACGTACACCGGCGCCACCGGCACCTCGTTGGTCCCGGGAAGGCTGATGCCGATGTTGGCATGCTTGGATTCGCCGGGGCCGTTGACCACGCAGCCCATCACCGCGACGCGCATGGTTTCCACCCCGGGGCGGGTCTCGCGCCAGATCGGCATCTGCTGGCGCAGATAGGACTCGATTTTCTGCGCCAGCTCCTGGAAATAGCTGCTGGTGGTGCGCCCGCAACCCGGGCAGGCGCTCACCATGGGGGTAAAGGCGCGCAAACCCATCGTTTGCAGGATCTCCTGGGCCACCTGCACTTCGCGAATGCGCTCACCGCCAGGCTCGGGCGTCAGCGAGGCGCGGATGGTGTCGCCGATGCCCCCCTGCAGCAGCACCGCCATGGCGGCGGTCGAAGCCACGATGCCCTTCGACCCCATCCCGGCCTCGGTCAGGCCGAGGTGCAGCGCGTAGTCGCAGCGCGCGGCGAGCGCGCGGTACACCGAGATCAGATCCTGCACCTGGCTCATCTTGCAGGAGATCACGATGCGCTCGGCCGGCAGGCCCCACTCCTCGGCCTGGCGGGCTGACTCGAGCGCCGAGCGGATCACCGCCTCGCGCATGACTTCGTCGGCCTCGAGCGGCTCGGGGCGGCGCGCATTCTCGTCCATCATGCGCGCGAGCAGCGCGGGATCGAGGCTGCCCCAGTTGACGCCGATGCGCACCGGCTTTTCGTACTTCAGCGCGCANTCGATCATCGTGGCGAACTGCTCGTCGCGCTTCGCGCCCTTGCCGACGTTGCCCGGATTGATGCGGTACTTCGCAAGCGCGCGTGCGCAGTCGGGGTACTGGGCGAGGAGCTTGTGGCCGTTGAAGTGGAAGTCGCCCACCAGCGGCACGCGGCAGCCGACGAGGTCGAGCCGCTCGCGGATGCGCGCCACCTGCGCCGCCGCCTCGGGAGAATTCACCGTGATGCGCACCAGCTCCGAGCCGGCGCGCGCCAGCTCGGCGACCTGCTGCACGGTCGCCTGCACGTCGGCGGTGTCGGTATTGGTCATCGACTGCACCACGATCGGCGCGCCGCCGCCAATGAGGATAGCTGCAGCGCCGCCGCCGACGCGGACCTGCCGCGAGACGCGTCTACTCATGGCAGCGTGAAGCGGGCGATCGCGAGCTTGGTGTGCGGGGCGAGGTCGACCGGCCGGTCGTTGTGCGTGATGCGGACGTGATGCGCGTTGCCGATGACGAGCGTCAGGGGCCCGCGCGACTGCACCACGCGCTCGGCGCCCTTCGGGTTGAGGGAGGAGACCAGCATGCGCTCGTTCGCGTCCTTCACTTCGATCCAGGCTTCCTCTTCGCAGCGAATGACGAGGCGATGCACCCCAGTCGCGACCTTGGCGATGCTGGTGCTCGCCACCTTCTCGACGGCCGGTTTGTCCACCACCATCTGCTTTGGCGGCGGCGGTGCCAGCTTGGCAGTGACCTGCGCCTCGGCGGCCTCGTCGATGGTCTTCGGTTGCGCCTTCGGCGCCACGCTCGCTACTGCGGTCGGCTTCGCCGCGGGACGCTTCGCCGCGGCGACCTTGGGGGCGTTGTGCTCGTGGTACCACTGGTAGGCGACACCGCCGCCCAGCGCAAGCACCCCGAGCGACAGGCCGAGGTACACGAAGGTGGAGCGCCGTGCATTGTCGGAGAAAGGCACCGGCTGGCTGTAACGCGCTGCAAGATTGTTCGCATCGGGCGCGGCGAAGCGCCCGGCGATGCTCTCGAGAAGCGGCTCGACCGGAAGCTTCAGCAGGCGCGCGTAGCTTCGCACCATGCCGCGCACGAAGGTTCCGCCGGGAAGCAGATCGAAGCGCTCCTGCTCCAGGGCCTCGAGTTGGCGCGGGGCGAACTTGAGTTGCTGCGCCACTTCCGAGACCGACATGCCGCGCGCTTCGCGCGCGCTTTTCAGCTCGGCACCGACCGCATCAGTCATATTCACCCCGCTGCAGCGACTGGTACTCGCGCGAGGCGGGGAAGCGCCTGCGCAGCTGGTTGGCGTAGCTTTGCTCGGCGACGCGTTCGCCGAGCTTGCGCTCTATGCGCAGGGCCAGCCACAGCGATTCCGGATTCGGCGACACCAGCTTGTTATAGCGCGAAACCAGCTTGCGCGCGTCGTCAATATTCCCCTGGCGATAGCGGATCTGACCGAGCTGGAGAAGCGACGAAGGCTCGTCGGGATCGAGCTTCAGGGCACGCTGGAAGAATTCTTCGGCGTCCTTGACGTTGTTGGCGCGCATGCTGCACACGCCGGCCGCGGCGTAAGAGCGCCACGGCGCGGTATACAGCGAATTGCGCAGCGCTTGCAGGAAGTAGCGGATCGAATCCTGCTCCCGCCCGCTGTGGCAAAGGAACCAGCCGAAATTGTGGTTGATCTCCGGATCGTTCGGCGAAAGGCTCAGCGCCCGCTCGAAGTTCTCCTCGGCCAGGCTCTTTTCGCGCAGGTCCATGTACACCAGCCCGAACATGTTGTAGGCCAGGGCATAGGACGCGTCGGCCGCCGTCGCCAGGCGCAGTTCCTCGAGCGCAATCGCCATGTTGCCGCGCTCGTGGTAGATCGAAGCGAGCTCGGTATGGGTGCGCGCGCGGTTCCGCGGATCACCGACCTCGCCCACGATGGTGCCGGTGTCCGCGCTCGGCCCAGTGCTTTTGGTCACGCATCCCGCGACNAGCAGCAGGGCCGCGAGCGCGGCGAACCGCGTCATGCGCGCACTTCCTTCAGGCGGTATAGCGCTCGGCGCCGCGTGCGGTCGGCGACATCGCCGGCAAGCTGCCCGCAGGCCGCGGCAATGTCGTCGCCACGGGTCTTGCGCGTGGTGACCGTAAGCCCGGCNCCTTGCAGCACCTGGGCGAAGCGGCGGATGCGATCGGCATCGGAGCGGTTGAATTCCGAGGCGGGGAACGGGTTGAACGGAATGAGGTTGAACTTGCAGCGCACGCGCTTGGCGAGAGCNACCAGCTCGCGCGCCTGCGCCTCGCTGTCGTTCACGCCGTCGAGCATCACGTACTCGAAGGTGATGAAATCGCGCGGCGCCTTCTCCAGGTAGCGATTNCAGGCGGCGAGGAGCTCGCGCAGCGGGTACTTTTTGTTCACCGGCACGAGGCGGTCGCGCAGCGCATCGTTGGGCGCATGCAGCGACACGGCGAGCGCGACCGGGCATTCGTCGCGCAGCCGATCCATGCCCGGGATTACGCCGGAAGTGGAAACGGTGACACGCCGGCGCGACAGGCCGTAGGCATTGTCGTCCAGCATCAGCCGCAACGCGGGAATCACGTTGTCCAGGTTGAGCAGCGGCTCNCCCATGCCCATCATCACGACGTTCGATACCGGCCTTGCGCCCTCCAGCAGGCGATTGGCGAGCCACAACTGGCCCACGATCTCCGCCGTGCTGAGATTGCGATTGAAGCCCTGCTTGCCGGTCGAGCAGAACGCGCAATCGAGCACGCAGCCCGCCTGGCTCGAAATGCACAGCGTGCCGCGGTTGGTCTCCGGGATGAACACTGCCTCGACGGCATTCGCCTCGTCGACCTTGAGGAGCCACTTGCGCGTGCCATCCTCCGCCACGATATCGCCCACGATCTGCGGCGCATCGATGCGCGCCGACGCCGCGAGCTTCGCGCGCAGCCCCTTGGCGAGATCGCTCATGCGCTCGAAATCGGTCGCGCCCTGCTGGTGGATCCAGCGCAGCAGCTGTTGCGCGCGGAACGGCTTCTCGCCCTGTGCCTCGAAGAAGCGCGCCAGGCCCGCCGCGTCGAGGCCGATCAGATTCACCTGGCGTAAACCTCGCACGCNGGAAAGAAGTACGCCACTTCGGTGCTGGCGTTCTCGACGCTGTCGGAGCCGTGCACCGCGTTGGCATCGATCGAGTCCGCAAAATCGGCGCGGATCGTGCCCTTGTCGGCCTTCTTCGGATCGGTCGCGCCCATCAGCTCGCGATTCCTGGTGATGGCGTTGTCACCTTCCAGCACCTGGATCAGCACCGGGCCGGAGATCATGAACTCGACCAGATCCTTGAAGAACGGGCGGCTCCGATGCACGGCGTAGAAGCCTTCCGCCTGGGCGCGCGACAAGTGCGTCATGCGTGCCGCGACGATGCGCAGCCCCGCGCGTTCGAAGCGCGCAAGAATCTGGCCGATCACGTTTTTCTTCACCGCGTCGGGCTTGATGATCGAAAGGGTGCGCTCCAGCGCCATCCAAAAAACTCCCTTATAGGCAAAATTAACCTGCAATTTTAGCAGGTTACACGCCATTCCGGGACCCAACCGCGCCGTCCGTGGCCACTCTGGTACCGACTGTCGATGCCAAGGCCCGGCGCCCACACCAGTTCGGCGCCGCTATAAAGCAGCGGCAATCTCTCGCGCTGCCATGGTGGAACGCCCGCTTCCTGAAAAAGATTTTTCAGCGTGCGCCGCGGCCGGCGCGGATCGGGCTGCAGTCGCTCGCCGCCCGAGCGCAGCTTCACCACCAGGTTTCCTTGCGTCACGAAACGCTGGTCAATGCCTGCGCCACGCCTGCTGCGAAAGCGCAGCTCGCCGCCGAGCGCAGGCAGCTCGAGCCGGCGCTCGCCGCGCCAGGCGACCGGATGGAAGGCGCGCTGCGCAACCGGCTTTTGCAGCGTCAGCGCGCCGCGATACACGCGCAACTCGGCGCCGTCGTGTCTGATCCGCGTCCGCGCGCCGCCCGCCGTGAGCTGCTTCAGCATCTCCACGAGCTTCGCCTCGCTCGGGGCGCGCAGGCCTCTGCTGGCAAGGAAATCGCGCAGCACGGTGCCGGCATTCAGCTCGGCGTGCGCAAAATGCCGGGCCGCGCGCGCCAGTGCCTCGCGCCAGCGCGGATAGCGCGCAGCGAGCAACGGCGCGATGCGCAAGCGGATGAAATTGCGCGCGAAGGCGTCCGACGCGTTGCTCTCGTCCTCGATCCACGTCAGACGATGTTCACGCGCGTAGGCCACGATCGACTCGCGCGGCACCTCGAGCAATGGACGCGCGAGCACCCGCCCATCGAAGCTGGCGCGCGCGCGCATGCCGCTCGCGCCGCGCGGCCCTGCGCCGCGCAGCAGGCTCATCAGCACCGTCTCCGCCTGATCGTCGAGCTGGTGGGCAAGCGCGAGCACATCGAACGGCAGCTTGCGCATCGCCTGATAGCGCGCGGCGCGTGCCGCCGCCTCGAGCCCCTCGCCTTTCTTCGCCACCCGCACGCGCCGCACGGTGAGCGGCACGCCGAGGCGTTTGCAAAACTTCCGGCAAAAGCGCGCCCAGCGGTCGGCGTTCGGGCTCAGGCCATGATGGATATGCACCGCCGCGACCGGGGCGCGCTGTGCCAACGCGTGCAAGAGCACAACGGAGTCCACGCCACCGGAAAGACCGACGACGATGCGCTTGCCCTGCAGCCCCTCGAGCGCACGCCCTGCGGCGGCGGTGAGCTCAGCGCTCCTGGGCTTCCTTGAACTTGCCATAGCCCATGAGCCGTTCCAGCCGGATTTCGACCAGCTCTTTCGGCTTCTTCTCCTGGACCTGCTTCAGCGCCTCGGCNAGCGCGCGCTTGAGCGCCTGCGCCGCGGCCTGCGGATCGCGGTGCGCGCCGCCAAGCGGCTCGGGCACGATCTTGTCGATCAGCCCCAGCGTCTTCAGCCGGCTCGAGGTGATGCCCAGCGCCTCGGCCGCCTCGGGCGCCATGTCGGCGCTGCGCCACAGGATCGAGGCGCAGCCTTCGGGCGAGATCACCGAGTAGGTCGCGTACTGCAGCATCAGCAGCAGGTCGCCGACGGCGATCGCCAGCGCGCCGCCGGAACCGCCTTCGCCGATGATGGTGGCGATGAGCGGCGTGCGCAGCCGCGCCATCTCGAAAAGATTGCGCCCGATCGCCTCCGATTGGCCGCGNTCCTCGGCATCGATTCCGGGATACGCGCCCGGCGTGTCGACGAAGGTGAACACCGGCAGCGCGAACTTTTCCGCGAGCTTCATCAGCCGCAGCGCCTTGCGGTAGCCCTCGGGCTTCGGCATGCCGAAGTTGCGCGCGATCTTCTCCTTGGTGTCGCGGCCCTTCTGATGCCCGATCACCATGCAGGCGGTGCCGTTGAAGCGCGCCATGCCGCCGACGATCGAAGTATCGTCGGCAAAAGTGCGATCGCCGTGCAGCTCTTCCCAATGGGTGAAGAGCGCCTGCACGTAGTCGAGGGTGTAGGGCCGCTGCGGATGGCGCGCCACCTGCGCCACCTGCCACGGCGTGAGCTTGCCGTAGATATCCTTGGTGAGCGTCTGGCTGCGCTTGGTGAGGCGCTGGATCTCCTCGGAGATATCGACCGCCGAGTCGTCCTGCACGTAGCGCAATTCCTCGATGCGGGTTTCGAGCTCCGCGATCGGCTGCTCGAATTCGAGGAAGGTGGTCTTCACGTCGGATCAGTATTCTACCGGCACCGGATCGAGCGAGCGCCAGAGGTACCAGGTTGCGACCGAGCGCCAGGGCCGCCAGGTCTCGCCCAGCCGCTTCATGGTGCGCAGCGACACCTTGCGCCCCTTGAAGTAAGACACGCGGATGCCCTTCTGCAGGCCCAGGTCGTCGAG
>JGI25613J43889_10000088_pt1 | contig 17073 bp, 13 predicted proteins | sample GraSoi_2013_40cm_FD_43889 | JGI IMG/M metagenome (IMG submission 43889) | reverse complement strand
GTATTCGAAGAGGCTGAACAGGATATGGTCGAAGGGGTATTTGGTTTAAGGGATCAGCGCGTCTACTCCCTAATGACGCCTCGTACCGAGATCGTCTGGCTAGATGTGGACGACAATATCGAGGAAATTCGGACAAAGATCGCGGAAAGTGAATATTCACGTTTCCCAGTCAGGCAGAATACACTTGAAACGATACTTGGCATTGTCAAATCGCGAGATTTGCTGGTGCAAAGTTTATCCGGTGTGGAGATAAAATTAAAGGATCTGGTCAAAACCGCGTATTTCATCCCTGAAACCATGTTCGCTTCGCGCGCTCTGGAAATCTTCAAAGAAAAAGGTACTGAATTACTTTTGGTGATTGACGAGTTTGGTGGTTTGCAAGGTCTGATCACGATCAATGACATCCTTGAGGAGATCGTTGGCGAGATCGAATTCGACGAGCCGCAAGCTACACAAAGACAGGATGGCTCCTGGCTTCTCGATGGTATGTTGGAAGTGGACGAGTTCAAGGAAATTTTCAAACTGGAAAACCTCCCGCATGAAGATGAATACGAAACTCTGAGCGGATTCATGATGGTCTCGCTCGGGCGTGTCCCCCAAACGGCAGATCATTTCGAATGGCATGACCTGCGCTTTGAAGTTGTCGACATGGACGGCCATCGCGTGGATAAAGTATTGGTCACCACATTGCCAGCCAGAGCCGCATAAGAAAATCCATTTATCGTACGCAATACCAAAAATAAAACATTTGTGCTAAAATAGCCTGCCTCGGGAGAATTATGTCATCCAATGTCATTCGTGTGGTTGGCGCACGCGTTCATAACTTAAAAAATATCACAGTGGAGATCCCGCGCGACAAGTTCGTGGTAATCACCGGCTTATCGGGCTCGGGGAAATCGTCACTGGCTTTCGATACCATCTTCGCGGAAGGTCAGCGCCGTTATGTTGAGTCTCTTTCTGCCTATGCGCGCCAATTCATCGGCCAGATGGATAAACCCGACGTGGATTATATTGATGGGCTTTCCCCGGCAGTTTCGATCGATCAGAAATCCACTTCGCACAATCCGCGCTCAACCGTTGGCACGGTCACAGAAATTTATGATTACCTGCGTCTGCTGTTTGCGCGCGCAGGCATTCCACACTGCCCGATTTGCGGACGTGAAGTGGTAAAACAATCTGCCCAGGAAATTGTGGACAAGATCGAGAAACTTCCTAATAACACACGCGTCCTTATCCTTTCTCCATTGGTTCGGGCCCGTAAAGGGACCTATCAGGCCGTCTTTGAGGAGATTCGCAAATCGGGCTTTACCCGCGCCCGCGTGGATGGAACCGTACATTCGCTNGATGATGAAATTGAACTGGACCGCTATAAACAACATACCATCGAAGCCGTTGTAGATCGTCTCGTAATTTCACAGGACGGNGAAAAGGAAGAAAAGAAAGCCGCGCGTACCCGCTTAACGGACTCNGTTGAAACCGCCTTGAAGTTTGGCGAGGGNTATGTTTCCATTAATCTCNCGGATAAAAAAGAAGATATACATTTTTCCGAGCATCTCGCCTGCCCGGAACATGGCGTTAGTATCTCAGAAATAGAACCGCGCACCTTCTCTTTCAACACGCCCCAGGGTGCCTGCCCGGATTGCCAGGGACTCGGCTCAAAATTGGAAATTGACCCGGAGCGCATCATCCCAGACTTTGACAGATCCCTGAACGAAGGTGCGATTGCCAGCATGGAATGGAGCGGTCCGAAAGAAGAAGGTGGTTACTATTGGCAGGGACTTCAAGCAGCCGCAAAAGCATACAAGATCGATCTCGATCTACCCGTGCGCGAGTTGACGAAGCCGCAGTTGAACATTGTTCTATACGGCACGGGCGAGAAACAAATCCAGATGTCCTACAAGAATTCAAATGGAAATGAGTTTAAGTTCACACGCGCCTTTGAAGGCATCATCACCAATCTCGAACGCAGATATAAGGAAACAAACTCGGAATATATTCGGGAAAAGATCTCTGAGTTCATGTCTGATCGTCCGTGCCCGACCTGCGGCGGCAAGAGGCTGAATCCTGCTGCACTGGCTGTCACTGTGGATGAAGTTAATATCATCGAAGCTACATCCTGGCCCGTCTTGAGGACTCTCGAATGGGTCAAAAAGATTTCCGGCAAAAATTCTCCGTTATCGTCAAAACAGAAGACGATCGCTGAACGCGTCATCAAAGAGATCAGCGAACGACTCTCGTTTTTAATAAATGTGGGTTTGGACTATTTGACCCTGAATCGTTCCGCTGTGACTCTCTCTGGCGGTGAAGCGCAACGCATCCGTCTTGCGACGCAGGTTGGTTCACGATTGGTGGGTGTATTGTATGTATTGGATGAACCGTCGATCGGGTTGCACGCACGCGATAACGCCAGATTGCTCGAAACCCTTAAGGGCTTGCGTGATCTTGGCAATACCGTATTGGTTGTGGAGCATGACGATGAAACCATCCGTGAAGCGGATTGGATCGTGGACCTTGGCCCGGCCGCAGGAGAACACGGCGGACAAGTGATTGCAGAGGGAACACCGAAGCAGATCCTGGCACACCCAAAGTCGTTGACCGGGCAATATCTCTCGGGGCGCAAACGAGTCGAGGTCCCAAAGAAGAGACGCGAAGGAAATGGCAAATCGCTGAAGATCATCAAGGCCACGGCGAACAATCTGAAGGGAATCACTGTCTCGATCCCGTTAGGGAAAATGGTTTGTATCACAGGTGTTTCAGGGTCAGGCAAGTCCACATTAATGAGTGATATTTTATACAGCTCGCTCGCTGCAAGGCTGATGGGCGCGCGGACGAGCGCCGGCGAGCACGAAAAGATAGAAGGCGTCGAACATCTCGATAAGATCATCAACATTGACCAATCCCCCATTGGGCGCACGCCACGATCCAACCCTGGAACATATACCGGTTTGTTTGATGAAATAAGGAAGCTGTATGCCGAGTTGCCCGAGAGCAAGGTTCGTGGATACAAACCCGGACGTTTCTCGTTCAATGTGCATGGCGGGCGCTGCGAGGCTTGTCAGGGACAGGGCGAACTGCGGATTGAAATGCAGTTCCTGCCGGATGTATATGTCCCCTGCGATGTATGTCATGGCAAACGTTTCAATCGTGAGACTCTGCAGGTGTTATTCCACGATCAATATTCAATTGCCGATGTATTGGATATGACAGTTGACCATGCGCTGGAAGAGTTCAAAAATTATCCGCAGATGTTGAATAAGTTAAAATTATTGCAGGAAGTCGGACTCGGCTATGTGCGTGTTGGACAACCTGCGACGACTCTTTCTGGAGGCGAAGCGCAGCGCGTCAAGTTATCCAAGGAATTATCACGCCGTGCAACCGGACGCACGTTGTATGTTTTGGACGAACCATCCGTAGGATTGCATGCAGCGGATGTGCACAAGCTGATCGAAGTGCTGCAAAGACTCGTAGACACCGGCAACTCGGTTTTGATCATCGAGCATAATCTCGATATCATCAAAATCGCTGACTGGTTAATTGACCTTGGTCCGGAAGGTGGCGATCGAGGGGGCGAGTTACTGGCTGAAGGGACACCCGAACAGGTGATGAAGGTAAAAGCATCATATACGGGTCAATTCCTGAAAAGCCACATGAAGTAAGATAAATCTCCTATTCCTTTTATATTTAAACCTAGTATAAGTAAGAATTGACGCCTATATGCGCGTTTTAACGCGCACAAGCCTGCCAAATTCAGGTAGAATATATTGACAGGAGCATAAGGCAGGATAATTCCCATCGAAATATATAGGAATAAAAAATGAATCAGTCATACAATTATCCATTGGCAAGCAAGCCTCCGCGAAAAAGAAGACCGGCCAATCCCAATATCATCTACATCGTGGCAGGTGTATTTATCCTGGGCGGTGTGATCCTGCTCATCTCGTGGCTCTCGGGCCCGGGCAGGCCTCTTAGCACGCTCTTTGCCACTGATACTCCAACTCCTACAACAACTTTTACTCCAACAAATACACCTATACCCAGTGAAACCCCGACGATCACACCAACTGCGACAGTCACTGCAACCCCAACTTTTTCAACACCCTTCAATTACACGGTTCAGGAGGGCGACTATCTCGCGCTCATCGTCGAAAAATATGCACTTGGCGATAACGGAATCCCTCTGATCCTGTTATTGAACCCTTACAACAAAGATACCGGGGTGGGAATTGACCCCTCTACGGGGATCGTCTCTCCCGGACAAGTGATCCTGCTTCCAAACCCAGGGATGGAATTACCAACCGCCACGCCGATTCCGCCCGGCCTGCCACGCGGTACAAAAATTGAATACACAGTCCAAACAGGTGACACACTTGCCGGGATCGCCTCAAAATTTAACAGTATCGCAGATGAAATCGTCAAGGCCAACAACATAACTGATCCGAATGCACTCTACGTCGGTCAGTTGCTTATCNTTCCTGTAAACCTTGTCACTCCCACCGCCACACGCCCGCCGACAAGTACACCCGGTCCCAATGATGCCACAGCAACTTGGACACCAGTGAACTAATCACTAGACAAAAGCACATCCCTCATGTAAAATACCGCTCTTGCGCAGCACATATACAGCGCTGTCTTAAAGAAAAGTAAGTCATTTTTTGGAGGAAGACCTTGGCTAATATTAAGTCTCAGATCAAACGCAATCGACAAAATGAAAAACGTCGCGTTCGCAATCGCACTTTTCGCGGTGCCGCGCGCACTGCCGTGACCAATGCCCGCGCCGCGCTTACGAAAAACGATCCTAATACCAAAGAAGCAGTGATGAAGGCAATNAGCCTGTTGGACAAGGCTGCCCAGCAGGGCGTGTTACACCCAAACAACGCAGCTCGACGTAAGGGCCGCCTGATGAAAAAACTTGCCTCATTCAAACCTGCCGAAACCTCTGCCAAGCCTGTCGAATCACCTGTTGAGGAAAAGAAGGCAAAGAAGCCAGCAGCGAAAAAAGCCGCACCCAAAAAGGCCGCTGCAAAGAAATCAGGGTAATTTATTCTCAAAAAGGTAAAGCGGGAGTCGAAAGGCTCCCGCTTTTATTTACAGATCTATCATTATTTTTCTCAACGATGCATCATTCAAGAAATTAAAGATATAATCCCAAATCATGTTTGAACAAGAACAACAATTGATCGAAGAAAGGGTCAAGGGATTCTGCGCTCAAAATAATATTGAGCTGGCTGAACTCAAATGGCAGGCCATTCCCTTTTCCGGAGAATGGGGACTCACCACATCCTTCTTCCAAACGGCGGCAAATGAAGCGCGCGCAGGGAAGGGGAATAAAATTCCAGTACCGCAGCGCGCCCAGGAAATCGCCGAACAGATACGAGGTCAGATCGGAAGCGTGCAGGGGATCAGTCGCATCGACGCGGTTAAAGGCTATCTCAACCTATATTTCACAACCTCAGAATATGCGCGTCGGGTTGTCGATGAAGTATTATCTGCGGGGATCAACTTCGGGAAAGGCGCGCCAAAAAACGAGCGNGTCATGGTCGAGTACGCGCAACCAAACACACATCATTCCTTCCATATCGGACATGCGCGCAACACTGTATTAGGCGAAGCGCTGGCAAGGCTGGTTGAGTTCGCAGGTTTCGAAACAATTCGTGCATCATACCCCGGNGANNTNGGGCTCGGTGTCATTACCGTGATGTGGATCTACGACAAACTTTATAAGGGTAAGGAACCAAAGGGGNTTCACGAACGCGGACAATGGTTGTTGAAATTATACGTGGAGGCCACTGCCCTGCTTGAGAACAAAGAGGGCGAAACGCCGGAAGAGACCGCCAAGCGCGAAGCTTATGAAGCCGAGCGACGCGAGATGTATCGCAAATGGGATGCAGGCGATCCATATGTACGAGAATTATGGAAGACCACGCGTGAGTGGAGCCTCGAAGAACTCCGTGACGTTTTAAGAANGCTCGATGTGAAAATGGATGTATGGTTTTACGAAAGCGAAGTAGACCAGCCATCCAAGGCGATTGTGGACGAGTTGATCGCAAAGAAAATCGCTGACGATGAAAGGCCGCAAGGGCCGGTCATCGTAAAAATTGACGAGAAGCTTGGCCTGACGAAAGAAAAGTATCGTACGAATGTGATTCTGCGCTCAGATGGCACAACTTTATATCTCACCAAGGATCTTGCACTTGCAAAAGTAAAGTTCGAACAGTATCACGTCGATCGTTCCATCTATGTCGTGGACGTACGTCAATCGATGCACATGCAGCAGGCGTTTGCGATCTTAAAATTATGGGGCTTTGCTCAAGCTGAAAAATGTTATCACCTCGGATATGGCTTTGTAAGCCTGCCTGAAGGTGCCATGTCGGCACGGCGTGGACGTGTGGTGCTGTTCAAAGATGTGGCAGATGAGGCCATGAAACGCGTGCTTGCCGTGGAGGCTGAAAAAAGCGGAGATATTCCAAAGCAAGAGCGCGAGAAGATCGCTACTCAGATCGGTTTAGGTGCATTAGTTTATTCCATGCTCTCGGTAGATAATAATAAGGATATTGTCTTTGATATCAACGAAGCATTGTCCTTCGAAGGCCGCACTGGGCCGTATATTCAAAATGCCCACGTACGGGCCAATTCGATATTGAAAAAGTCGAATGTTGCCAGCCAAACATCTGGAACATTTGATTATGAATTGACAAAGCATGAAATCGAATTGATCGAAAAAATCTCGCGTTTTCCTGAAGCTGTGCAACAAGCGGCGAATGAATATCGCCCATTGGTGATGGCAGCGTATGCGTATGACCTGGCAAATGCGTTCCATTCGTTTTATCATGCGGTACCTGTTTTGCAGACAGAGGCTGAAAAAATTAAAAATGCGCGCCTGAGCCTGGTCGCCGCTTCCAAGCAAGTGATCGCGAACGCGTTGAGATTGCTGGATATTCAAGCACCTGACGTGATGTAAATAAAGATCAGACAGGAAAACCCATGACTACCAACTCTGACCATCCTGTTCATATCTTCAATGAGATCGATCCCTTAAAAGAAGTGCTGGTATGGGGAGAACCGGGCTGCGAGGCCTTATTGGCCCAGCTATTGCCAAAATCGAAAAGTTTATTTTTTACGTATTATGAGGTTCCAGAGGCACGCATGGAATTTCGCCGGATGCAATCGCTGATCGAACAGGAAGGCGTGCAGGTCATCCGCGCGAAAGATGCGTATGTACGTGTGCTCGCGCATCAGCAAATCCCTGACCTTTCAAAAAATTTGCAGGAGTTGGAACGAAAATTTTTACAGCGCGCAGATGAATATTTCGAGACATATCAGCAGGAAAAGATTGCCGAGCTTGAAAAAAGCGGACTTCAGATCACGATAGACGAAATCTACCTGCAGGTAAAAAAGGATATTCAAAGTGTTCTGAAGGAGGATGCTAAAACGTATGGCGAGGAAAACGCGATCAAGTTAAATCATCAGTTGTCGTTTTCGCGCGGGCTGCCGATCTGCAACATATTTTACGGCCGCGACCAATCCAACACGCTGGGAAATAAAATCCTGCTTTCGAATATGCGCTGGGAAGTACGCAAGCCTGAGATCGAAATCTATAAAGAAGTGTTGAACGAACTTGGCTGTGGAAAATACATTGTTGAGGCCGAAGAAGGCTCTATTGAAGGCGGGGACTCAATCATTCTTGGAGATACCTGTTACATCGGCGTTGGAGCACGAACCAGCCTCTCTGCTGTCAAAAACGTTTATAACAAAATTAGTGGGAGTCTAGCAGAACGTGGGATTCAGATCGTTGCGGTCATCAACGAGCGCCACGAGAGGGAATCGGCATCTCCGATGAATCCATCCACGGAACATATGCAGGCGATGCATCTCGATATGTTCTGGGTGCCGCTCGCCCATAACCTGGTCCTTGCGGGCGGCGAAATAGACAATCGCCGCGCGCTCCGCCTGAGTAAACAAAACGGGCAAGTCGCAGCTGAAGATTTAGGCGGCTTAAGAAGCCTGCTACGCGACAAGGGCTTGGAGATTATCGACATCACATCGCAGGAACAAAAGGATTACGCCACCAACCTGCTTAACTTCGGAAATAAAAAAGTGCTCATCGCGCTCTCGAAAAATGAGCGCGTGAATCGAGAACTGGAATCAANGGGATTCAAAGTNATCAAAGCCGAACTAACCAAACTTGTNGGCGGATATGGAGCAGCACACTGCCTGACTGCACCGATTGTGAGGGATTGATTTTGCCAAAGGATAAATCATGAAAAAGAGATGGATCGAGCCAGTCATGCTCTCAGGGTCAAACGTTATTTTGGAGCCACTTTCTCCTGAGCATTTGGAGGGCATGATTGCCGCGGTCAAGGACGGAGAGCTTTGGAATTTATGGTTCACATCCATTCCCTCACCTGAGAAAGCAGAAGCTTATATCAAAACTGGATTGGATATGCGTGAGAATGCAGGAGCCATGCCATTCATTGTGCGTGACCGGGAAACAAATAAAATCATCGGATGTACACGCTACTTTAACGTGGATGAGGTCAACCAACGGCTGGAGATTGGTCACACCTGGTATTCGGAAAGCTATCAGCGAACGGCAGTCAATACCGAAAGCAAATATCTGCTGCTCTCTCATGCGTTCGAAAAACTATCCGCGATTGCAGTTGAGTTTCGTACGCACTGGCATAATCACAAGTCACGAGCGGCCATTGCGAGGCTGGGAGCAAAACAGGACGGCGTCTTGCGCAACCACGCCAAATCCGCTGATGGGGTTTATCGAGATACGGTTGTTTTCTCCATTATTAATTTGGAATGGCCCGCGGTAAGGCAATCTCTGCTGTTTAAGCTAAAGGCTTAGGAAATCATCGATATTCGAAAAGCAAAAATATATAGGCGTAGTTCATCTGAACTACGCCTATATATTAAATTAGAAGTTATTTTACAAAAGCGTGCCGTGCAGAATAAGAGCCGCCACTGAAAAATAGATGATCAGGCCGGAAACATCCACGAGGGTGGCAACGAAGGGCGCAGAGGATGTTGCGGGGTCCAGCCCGGCGCGACGCAACAAGAATGGCAGCATCGAACCGGTCAATGACCCCCACAGTACGATCCCAATCAAGGCAAGACCGACAGTCACTGCAAGTAGAAACCAGTGGTCGCCATAAGAGTTGAAAAGATAATGCCAGGTGGAAATGCGGATAAATCCGATGACACCCAGGATCCCGCCCAAAGACAGCCCGGATAAAATCTCGCGCCTCATCACATTCCACCAATCGCGCAATTTCACCTCCCCCAGAGCCATGGCGCGGATGATCAACGTTGACGCCTGAGAGCCGGAATTTCCTCCGCTGGAGATCACCAGCGGAACAAAAATGGAGAGTACAACTGCCTTCGCAATCTCGTCCTCATACCGGCTCATGGCGGTCGCTGTGAGCATCTCGCTTAGGAACAAAATGATCAACCAGGTAGCGCGCTTTTGTACCATTTTGGAAATCGCGATCTTCATGTAGGGTTCATCTAGCGCTTCAGAACCACCGATCTTCTGAATGTCTTCCGTGGCTTCCTGTTCCGCTACATCCAGAATATCGTCCACAGTAACAATGCCGAGCAACACATCCTCTGTATCCGTTACCGGGAGCGCGATCAAGTCTGCATCTTTGAAGACCTCCACTGCAGTCTCGCGGTGATCGGTCGCCTTTAAAGACACAAAGCGTGAGTCCATCAGATCAGAGACCAGCATCTTAGGCGTCGCCAGCAGGATCTGACGAATCCGCAGGTCGTCGATCAATTTGTCATTCTCGTCAATCACATACACCATACTCATGGTCTCGCTGTCCTTGCCGTAGCGGCGGATATGATCCAAAGCCCGCTCCACTGTCCACTGTGGACGGATGCGCACGAAATCAGGCGTCATCAAACGCCCAACTGAGTCCTCGCCGTATCCAAGCAATTGTGAAGCGACAGTTCTTTCCTCCGGCGAAAGCAGGTTCAACATATGCTGAATCACATTAGCCGGAAGTTCTTCAAGCAAAGAAGTACGGTCATCAGGATCCATCGCATTCAAAATGCTTGCGACTTCCTCATGTGCCATCGCCTTGAGTAATTCCTCCTGCCTTTCGATGGAAAGATAGGAAAATACCTCGGCCGCCTGTTCGCGAGGAAGCAGGCGAAAGACGATTGCCTCCTTCTCCGCTGACAAGGGTTCCATCAATTCGGCAAGATCGCTTGCCGACCAGTTTTTTGTTTCCTCGCGCAATGTATTGAAGTCGCGCGCTTCGATCAATACTTCCAAATCGACCATTTTAATTGTCGGGTTCATGTTCATTCCCTTTCTGTTATGTTTGTTGCAGGATCAAGAGCGCGAACAACTCCATCACTAAGCTATGTTTGATGATTTTGTTCTTGCCCTTCATCATCGATGTAGATGGAGACAACAAAAAATCGCCTCCGTTTGAAAGGCGATTCGCACTTAATTCGTTATCTGCTACTGCTCTCCATGCATGTTCATTCCCGAATCATTCCATAGGGGAGCAAATAACATCAGAGGCGCGCTGACACGACGGACGATGCGAAAGATGCCTTCGTCTAAATGAGATCTGTTTATTACTATCATCGTCCATACGAACACCTCCTTGCACCATGTGTCTGGATTCGCTTGCGCTCCACATGTTGGCAAAATGAACGCCTCCCGTCATAAAGACCAGGAGGCATGGAAAACACATCACAAATGCTGCCTCTCTGGTTGAGCTTTAGCACTGCATATCGTAGGAATTGAGGAACAATTCCAGCCACTTTGAGTGAGGCCTTATGCCGACCTCACCTGGTATACCCTTTGGCGTCTTTCGACGTTTCAGGACAATGGCTTATGTATTTTGCAGACGCCTGGCCTAACGAGGACTATTCAAGTTACACGATGTTTATACTCCGCTGGAGGGTGAATGTCAAGAAAAAAGACCTCCGAAGTCATTACAACTTCGGAGGTTTCGATTAGCCTGGCTTGGTCGTGAGCACCACACCATTTTGCGATGGATCATGAATAAGAAGTCCCTCGTCTATCTGGTTCGCGGGTATATCTGCTTTTTCAACCCTTGAGACGACTTCGTCCAACGCTTTTTGATCCGGCAATTCGATCGTGAAGAATCGCAGGCCAAGCGCTTCTGCTGGTGGCGGAGCGGCACCTTCACCTTGCCATGTGTTAAGGCCAAGGTGATGATGATATCCGCCTGCAGAGACGAACGCTGCGCGCATCATTTTTGCAACGCCCATTACATCAAAGCCGATGATGCCATGATAAAAATCCACAGCCTCGTCCACGTTACGAACGTGCAAATGCACATGTCCGATTCGCGTCTCTTTGGGGACAGAAACATCCAATCGATCATCTTCTTTAAGATGGGCCAGTAATGCATCCACATCCAAGGGCTCACGGCCGTCGCTCAGCGTACCGTCGGTGCGGCGCGTTTCAAATGTCCCATTCGCCATGGTCCACATACCATCTTCGGGCGATTCCGCATACAGCTCAATACCGTTGCCTTCAAGATCATCGAGGTAAGTGGTCTTGGTCATGATGTGGTCTGTTGGATAGTTCGGATACTTTAGAACAATAAGACGAGCCAGCGCGCGAGCCAACTCACGACGATCAGGAAACAGCACCGCGAAATGATACAGCCCGGTCACACGTCGATATCGTTTGAAGTCAGGTTGTTCAACGAGACGTAATAGATCCGCTCCGCCGGCTCCGAGCCCCGCCCTGTTCTCTTCACGCCAGTGCAATTGGAAACCTAGCGCTTGCTGATAAAAAGCAAGCTGATTCTCCAGGCTGGCAACATTGAGAGAGACATCTCCCATCTTTGTTCCTGGATGAATTGAAAATTCAGTTTTTGCTTCTGAGTTTTTTAATACACTCATTTATTATCTCCTGCTGTGCGGCGCCGCGTTGATTCCCAATTTTGTAATCACAAGACGAATTATAAGTCCTATTTCTTTCTACTGATTATCGACGACAGTCAATTTGGTCAACATGAATACAGTGGTAAAACCTGCAACCATATGCATGATCATCAAGGTTATAGAATACGGCCAACCTGCGCCTGGCATTGGCGCAGACACTACTGCAACATCAGGCAAAAAGCTAATGAGAAGAAATATGGATGAAATAATAATATAGGTGCGGGTGGCATTCCTCGCAAAACGAGCAACCACGGCAAACACCAGAACGGCAGCTGTGCAAAGAATCAAGGTCAAACCAATTGGAAGGGCAAGTATCTCAAGCCCAGGGGCATAAGGTGGAGCCAATATGGCCCTCGCAATGGCGCGTACGATCAACACTCCAACGACGGCTGCAAGCACGGTCAATGGGCCGACTGTCCAAAGTTTTTTCAGTTGAATGGATGAAGCAGGCATAGTTTACTCCTCATGGNTCAAGTATAAATTCGAGCTAAAAACCTACTTCTTCTTTAATGATGATCATGGTGATACGATTCGGGCGGATTTCACGATTAATGATCAAAATCTTGTTTACCGCCGTACCCATCTTATAGAGTTGCTGCATATGTTCCTCTTCAAGAGGATACGCATATTCCTGAATGCGCCGAAAACCTTCGTTCAGGTCCTTCACGATTTTTTGCGCACCAACAACCCAGATGACCTTTCCCGCACTAGAAGCATACGGGCTGAGCTGACTGCCTGTATTGGATGCAATCAGCACGTGACCGTCCTCTGTCACAGCATGGACGCTGCCAGCAGCGTAATCTGGAGCGCCGACCAGTTTACGGATCTCGCGGCCTTGAGTCTGACGATCCATCGCGAACATCTTGGGGCGCAGTGCATCAAAACGCCCAGACTTATCAATCTCCTGCTGGATCCCAAGCTTCTCGAGTGTTACCGAGGCACCCAGAAAGACCTCGGCTTCATCCGGAACCAATTCAAAGAACAGACGTTTCGCCTCTTCGCCGTTTTTAGCGATCAAAGCATGAATGCCATTTGCTTCAAGAGCCTTGACAGTGCGGGCGATTTGCTCATCATCCGCCAGTTTTGTAAATTCCTTGTTCGGGGTCTGCGTAATATCTTTATTAACTTTTAACATGATCGATTCTCTTTTCTTTTAATCTATACCTCAGATGGTTTTTATCTTAGCTATTCTTACGCCAGCAATGGCCAGCGTCCAAAGACAATAAAAGCCGCGAGCGCGAGCAGAACAAAGTTAACAGGGATGACATTGTATTCTTTCTTTGGCAAATGTTCCATGAAGATCGCCAGCAATTGGATCACCAAAAGTCCAACAGCCGCGAGCGGTGTCAGCCAGGGCCGGATTCCTGTTACCAGCGGCAGGATCAGCCCAAGCGCGCCGAGCACCTCCGAGGTCCCAACGAAGCGAACAAATCCGTCCGAGCGATTCTTTGCCCACGGCAATTGTTCCTTTGCTTTCGCGGTTTGAAAGGCCTTCAAACTCCCTGACATTAAGTACAAGACAGCCAGCAATCCTTGTGCGATCCACAACGCAATATTCATCTTGACTCTCCTTTTGAGTTATGCTATATTTTGACAACTGTTGCTTATCCAACAGTTGTTGCTAATTTACCTTTGCAAATGTTTAAAGTCAACCATCAAAAAGTGGATTGTGTTGCTTAAGCAACACTGGAGCGAAAATGTTGCCCAATTTATTGGAAGAGAAATTGGACCCTCGTGTCAAACGGACCCGCAGCCTGCTCGAACAAGCCTTTATGGAAGTGCTGGCCGAAAAGGGATTCCAAAGTGTTTCGGTGCAGGATATTACTGAAAAAGCCGGAGTAAATCGCGCCACATTCTACGCACATTTCCCCGATAAATATGCTTTGCTCGATCACAGTATCNGACAGATGTTTAAGCACGANATCGAAAAGCGATTGCTGAACGCCTGTCGTTACAGCGAGGAGAATTTAAAGGCGCTGGTTGTTACAATGTGCGAATTTGTATCAAACGCGAACTCGAATTGCAATCCGGCGGATGGGCAATTTGAATCGCTCGTGGAAACACAAGTTAAAAGTCAATTGCAGGAACTATTGCAGGGCTGGGTGAAATCGGAAGGCTCTACCACGAATCCAAAAACTGCAGCTACTGCTGCAAGTTGGGCGGTCTATGGATTGGTCTTGCAGTGGAGTCATGACAAAAGCAAGAAGCGGCCTTCTGCTGAAAAATTTGCAGAGCAAGTACTCCCCCTTATCTCTGCCAATTTAGGCCTGGGATAGGCCGTCTTAAGTCGCCAGCTTTAAACTGACGATAAATGCAGTGCCTTTATTTAATTCGCTTTGTACATCTATTTTTCCACCCAGCTCTTCAATAATAGACTTGACAATGTACAGGCCGATGCCGCTTCCGGGTATTTCAGCAATGGTGACGTTTTTTGCACGGTAAAATTTTTCGAATAGATGAGGAAGCGCTTCTTGCGCAATCCCCATCCCCTGATCTTTAATCTTAATTTCAACATGATCCTGTGGATATCCAATATTGATCGTGACACTACTGGCTTCCGGTGAAAATTTGGTTGCATTATTGATCAAGTTAATAAACACCTGCTCCAAAGCCCCCTTATCTCCTAAAATTCTTATCGGACTTGCAGACGCTTCCAGAAGCAGGGAAACTCGTCTTTTGTCGGCAATCGGTTTGACCGCCCGGATGGATTCTTGCAATATTGGGATAAGATCCAAAGACGTGCCTTCCAATTTAACCATGCCACTTTCCAGCCGCCCGGCCATGAGCAGGCGATCGATCAGGGTTTTCTGCCGATTCAATTCGTTCTTCAGCGTCAGCCAATATTCCTTTAGTTCGTCCTCAGTGCCTCCCTGCTGGATCAGCTCTGCCATCAGAATCACTGCTGTTAGCGGCGTACGCAGTTCATGTGAGGCCCGGTTGATAAAATCCGTTTTCATCTCGTTGAGACGGATCATGTCCGTGATGTCGCGAATAATGATCAATGCCTCGTTCTGATTAATGGGATGCAGTCTCGATTCATATACACTGCTGCTAAAAGGCAATTGAAATCCTTCCACCCAACGCGCTGCAGTAAAGGANGCCTTATTTTCCTCCCCAAGGATACGAGACACGACTTCTTCAGGCCATGTTTGATCGAGCTTTTTTCCTGCGATCATATCGCGATGAATGTAGAGAGGATGGTCCGGATTGGAACTGTAATCCAGAATCATACCCGCAGAGTTAACGCGGATCAACAGGTCAGGCAGCGTATCCACGATCGCCCGATTTCTGGACTCGTTTAATCGAATGGTTTCTTCATATTGAATACGTTGAAGCGCAGCACCAATAAGGTTAGCCGCTGTTTGTATGGTATTAAAATCTGCAGGCAGCCAGGAGAGACTATTTTCGCGATCGAACAGGCCCAGGAATCCCCAAGAGCCTAATGTCCCTTGAATGGGGATCGCCAAAAANGAATAGTCGTGAACGGCCTTCGTTGCACCAACATTCTNTANAGAAAAAACAGATTCCGGCGAAGAAATGATTTGATCTACAAAGGGCCCCAGTGCAGCTTCAATATCGAATGAACTTATACTATTTTCCACCCATTCATATTGAACTTTAACTTGCGGTACACCTGAAAAATTATCTATTTCAAAAATAACACAGCAAAAAGTCTCTAAAGCATATCCCAAAGACTCAAGCACCTCTGAGATCCTGGATTGGATATTTGCGGAACGAAATAAACGAGCCGTAGCTTCACTGATCACGGAAAGGATGCGCCCGCTTCTTTTAAGATACCTTTCCGTTTTTTTTCTGTCCGTAATATCGCGTACAATGCTCTGGATATAAGCCGGTTCGCCGTTTTGGTCAGAAACAAGGGAGGCACTAACTTCTACCGGAACAAGTGCGCCATCCTTCCTNTTGAGGATCCTTTCATAAAGATTGACCGATTCTGCNGTCCCCGGCTGTTGTTCAAGCAATTCCTCCATCGACATTACGTCACTNACGGATTTTCCAATCAACTCGTTTTCATCATAGCCCAAAAGAAGNAGGGCTTGCCGATTTGCAGCAAGATAATGCAAATCCAAACCTATGATAAAAACACACTCCCCAGTCTGTTCGAAGAGAGGATTTCCAAAGCTGTCAACATCCCACGTTTTTTTCTTTTTTAGCGGCTGCTTCGTTGCCCTGGTTGCGAAAGTCTTGAGAGGTATTGTCTTATCGTCCATATACAGTATCTTCCGCACTCACGTCCGGCAATTCAGCAAGAACCACGCACCCCCTCACACTATCGACAATCTTTACATATCCTTTGAGGCTCTCAAAAACAGCGCGGGCAATTGTAAGTCCCACTCCAAGTCCATCATGCTCGCGATTATCGCCTTGACTAATCTGATAAAACCGGTCAAAAACTTTTTCACGTTCTTGCGTGGATATGCCAGGTCCTTCATCTGATATTTCAATTTTCACTCCACCATTTGTCCCGCTACGAATGTTAAGTTGTACCTTTCCTTTTTGAGGGCTAAACTTGAACGCGTTATCGATCAGATGTAAAACAGCTTGCAGGAATTCTCGTCGAGGAGCTTTTACCTCTCCATTATTTTCGACCTGATGGACGAAATCCAATTCTTTAGTTTTATACCTTTCGAGCCGCTTATATGCAGGGGTTAAAATATGATCTTTAATATCAACGGACTGCCTGACCGAATTCAAGTCTCCGTGCTCGATATTTGAGAGCACAACGATATCGGCAACAAGCGAATCCAGTTTATCCACATTGGAGAGGGCCATTCGGATAAATTTACTTTGTTCCGCAGGATCTGTAAATTTGTGATTCACAGCCAATTCCAACGGCATGGAAATATTCATCAAGGGAGTCCGCAATTCGTGATGGAAGTTTTGAAGGATCTCCTTCTGCAATCTTTCCATATCCTGTCGCGCGATCTCTTTCATTTGTTCACGCCCACGGTCCTCAGAAGCCCGGACGCGCCTCAATAAGCCGTCAATTCGAGCCAGCAACTCTTCCATGACAAAGGGTTTTGAAATGTAATCGTCTGCGCCATCCCGTATACCACTGATACGATCTTCCACCCCGGCACGCGCTGTGAGAAAGATGAAAGGAATGGATGC
>JGI25613J43889_10000080_pt1 | contig 17645 bp, 14 predicted proteins | sample GraSoi_2013_40cm_FD_43889 | JGI IMG/M metagenome (IMG submission 43889) | reverse complement strand
ATATTCTTCATGGCTTGAAGGCACGTTTTGTTTTCGTCTTCTTCAAGTGGCTCGTATCGGCCCGCCTCATCACGTCGATTAGCTTCTAACAGTTTAAGAGCAAAATCGAGCGTGGGTTCAAAAAACAGCGAGTCTCTGGAGAGCTTAATCTCCGCAGTCTTCACCCTAAGGAGTTTGCGATATTCTGCGCTCGAAACATCAAAGCTAACCCTATCAATGTCCTTATAAAATGGATCCTTGCCCAGGCAGTAAACACGCAGCAGCCGGTTCATTCCGTTCGCCGCATCTTTCCACGCCGCAATCAACATCTCAGTATCGGATTGACGGCTGTATTTGATAAATGCTCCCGACGGACGAAGATCTTGCTTAACGAATCTTTTGAACTCACGATGCCGCGTCAATACTTCGAATTCGTTGGCGACCGTATTGATCTCTGGGACACTGAGACGAAGTAGCCGATCGAAGCAGGCGACCTCATCGCATTTTGCGGCCATCCTTAAATTCTGAAGCTTGTCGTTGGACAGCCTTTTCAGTGCTTTGTTTTCTCTTAACAGTTTTCGAATCTGTGGGCGTCTCTGAAACAAACTCAAAAGATAAAAGTTCTTGTCCTGAACCGGATTACGAAGTGTCAGCTTGTAAGTGGGATCAAAGCCTGATGAGTTGAGCTCCGCGTTCTGAGTAAATGAAGTATGGGTTAAGTAAGTACTGTCAAAGCCTGATGAGTTGAACCCTGCGTTCTGAGCAGATGAAGCATTTGTTAATACAACGAAAGAAAGAATGAGGTGTCGCAGCATCATGATTTCTCAATCTGGGGATATTCGTGAGCCATAGATACGTTAATAATCCCGCATCTATCGACTCAGTCTATTTGGAATCGTCAGAGTAGCCTAAAGTCTCATCTGCTACCTCGTTCACCATCTCCGCTACGCCTATGTCATGCTGCTTCGCATATTCCGGCACTTCGTAAAGGTGAATGAACCCGTCTTCATCTTCGTGGGATCTTTCCCCGTAAATGTCCTGCCCGCGACGTATCCGCCACTTGTCTATCACTGACCCGCATCCGCGAACTAACGCGAACCCTGCTGCGGCAGGCAAAAGAGCTACCGTGCCTACGATAAAAGAAGTGGCGCGAATGCTACGAGCATCGTCCCCGAATGAGAAACCGAAGCCCTCGACGATAATGACGCCGATAACGATTGCCCCGACCCAGATGCTTATGAAGAGAAGGTATTGTGTTCGGGTAGTCATCGCTATACCTCCGTATTACAGAAAATCAGATCATGGTTGAAAAAAGACGCATTCGATGAACGCCCTAGTGTGCCCACACTATCGCCTTCTGTGCCCACACACTCTCCGGATATTTCGCTCCGAGTTCTTCGGCCACGCCGCCCAACACCGTGTGGTCATTCGTCCTCTTGTATTGGCTTATTCCATTCCAATACACGGCTTCCGGCGCGGCCGCTGTTTCCGGGTAGCGCTCGATGACCTGAGCATACCTCTGCTCGGCATCAGCCCACTGCTTACCCATGAAGGATATTCTCGCTAACCCCAGCTCCAACTGAGCGCGAAATTCATTCTTAGGCAGGTAACCCTCAATGCGCCACCTCTCCTTTCCGCTTGAGTCCATGATGAGCACGGTGGGCGTCCAGAGAGCGTCAAAACGATGGAAGTAAACGGGGTGTTCCTTGATGTGCGCCTCGACAGGAAGGAAATTCTCATTGATGAAGGTCGAGACTTCATCGTCAGCGTAGGATTCGGCCTCCAGCCGAACACACGCACCTCAAGCCGGCGCGGCGCTGAAGTCGAGTAGCAAGGGCTTCTTCTCGGCCTTTGCTTGAGTGAGTGCAGCATCTACGTCTTTGTTCCATTGCACAGCCATTTTCAAAACCTCCTTCAGATTAAATCAAAAGTCACGCATGCTTCACTCAACCCAGCCCCTGACGCTCCGCTCAAGCTGCGCCGTCAGACTGAACGAGTTGTTACCTATCTTTTCATCATATACACCTTGGAGCGGCAAGCTATCAATAAAAGAAACCCGGGTAAATGCGATCCGTCACCAACCTTTGTCACACCGCCGTGCGTCAGATCTCATGCGCTCTTACAACTTAGACCTTCATCGGAGGTGAAAACTCGTTCATCAATCTGCGAGCAATAAGTCTCCACTAAACACTCGAGGAAGTCTGCCACAAATTCACGCTGCTCTTTGCTACCGACCTAATCGGTTCGCTGAACATACTGCTTCGGTGCCTGAAGCAAATGGTGCCGCCCTTCCCTGTCGGTTAGACGCACGACAACGTCAACAAAGACACCCGGACCCCACTTCGGGCCGTCCCGAGCGACAGCTTCGCACACCGTTGCGTCCGCGCAGTTGATCCACTTCTCGCTCGAATCCTTATTGTTAGCAGGGCCTACCAACTGTTCCCTGAAATCAGAGGTCTCCCACAGCTGCTCGCCAAAAACGACCCATGCCCGTTCGATCCGAATTCCGTTCGGGAATGACTTCTTGTCAGAAGTCGCAACCTTGAATACTGCGATCATTGGTTTACCGTCGATCATTGGTGGGACGCTCGGCATGAAATCTCGCCAAACATATGCAGATAAAGATAAGGACCTCCCATCGAGTACGAGTTTGGTCGGCGCCTTTCGCAACTCGTTTATAGAAACTTCGTTTGCCTGGGCTACTCGCGCCGGAAACGGTTCGAAGGGAAGTGAGGCCGTTATTAATGTTAGCAGTACGACAAAAATCATGTTCATAGTATTACTCGAGGAGCGCGCCAGGTTTCCTTTTGAGCAGCCACACGGACAACGCCGACAGCAAGAACATAGTAAGCGAGATTATGAAATGCTTGCCTGCGATGGAGCGATGGATCTCGGGATGGAGTCTCGGCGGTACGTCCGCAGCCCAGGCGTGGAAGATGGCACTGTTGAGAAATAGCAAGCCGCCGGCCAGAAAGAGAACGAACAACAACCATCTAAGACCAGACCTAAACACGCAAGCCTCTCAGATTTAAAAGTCGCGGCGTTCCTGGCGCCACTCCATCACCTTCTTCATGCCGATACTCTGCAAGAACCTCGATGCGACCAACTATGTTTAGATTAAACTCGGGCAATTCTTCCGCTGGTATCCAATACTCCTGGTGTACCGAGCCACCAATGGTTTGGATGTCGTGCTTCTTCAGATATTCATTTCTTACCTGAAACCGAGTTACGTACCCTACTTTGTCCGGATTGTGCCTGGCATTCCAGTCTCGCGCAATTTGTTTAGCATACTCTTCAGATAAGATCGGATAGAACCAAGCCTATCTTACAATCGTCTGCCTCAATTTCTCGGAAAACCACCGGCAGTTTACTCTTTGGTAGTCGCACGAAGCTTTGCCTCAAAAGTCCTCGGGTACGCAGTTCTCAAGAATCGGAATTGGATTTAACTCCGAAGGAGTTCGCTAACTTCAGCCAACACCTTCGCTGTTAAGTCTCTAACTCTTACGTCGTATTGAGTAAAGCCGCTGTTCCGTCCTTATCAACAAGCGCTCACCCACCACCGCTGGCGATGCTTGGGCCATGTCGTCCAGTTCATTCACGTGCAACAACTGAAACTGGTCGCCGGTTCCGATTACAAACGTTTGGCCTTCCTCGCTCAGGCAGAACAGCTTGCCATTGTAGGCCCAGGGAGAGGTCGTGAAAGCCGTTGCCGCCGGATCAATCCTTGTTTTGTAGGTCTGCTTTCCTGTCTTGGCATCGAAGCGGCTCAGGATGCCGGTCTCCGTTAGGGTATACACCGCTCCCTCATAAGCCACCGGCGACGGCAGATAAGTTCCACCACGCGGTTGCGACCAAACAACATAATCGTTTGAGGTCTTATCTTTTTCCAGAGAGATGTCGCCGGCGGCGCCAGGCCGAAGCGCGAACAAGGGACGTCCACGACCACCATCAATATAAAGTAATCCGTTATACGCGAAGGGCGTTGGTATCGGGGTCGCGGCCATTCCCGACATGCGCCACAACTCATTTCCTGCCAGGTCGTAACTAACAACTTCCCCTGGTCCAATCGCCACAATCTCAGTGCGCAGCGCGTGACGCCAAACAAATGGCGTCGCCCATCCCGAACGTTGCACTGGCTGTCCCTTGCCGCCGAGGTCTCGATTAGTGCGCCAGACCTGCTTGCCTGTTTGTTTGTCGAATGCGGCGATGTATTGCTGCTTCTCGTTATCGCTCACGATCACGAGCAGGTTGCCGGCCAGTGCCGGCGAACTTCCCGTCCCGAAGTCGAGGTAAATCGGATTCGCTTCAACCGGCGTGGACCAGACCTGCCGGCCCTTCATGTTGAATGCCCATAACCCCAGGTTCGCCACATACACGTAAACGAACTCTCCGTCAGTCACCGGACTCTCTGAAACAAAGCTGTTTTTCCGGTGACGTCCGCCAGGGGGATGTCCGATGTGGAATTCCTTCTGCCACTCCACCTTGCCGCTTTTCAGGTTCAGGCAATAGAGGAGGTAATGGAGAACAACCTCGTTCGGCAGTTCGATGTCGCGCTCCGTCACTCGCTTGATCACCTCGTCCATTGGCAGGCCCTGTTTCATTAATTCCGCGACGTACTCGTTGCTGTACTCTGTGCCGATCTGGGGTGGCTTCGACTTCCCTTCAGTTGTTACGGTGGTCACGTACACACGACCGCCAGTCACGATTGGCGAAGACCATCCCCGTCCTGGAATTGGTTGCGACCACTCCACGTTCTCGGTTTTCGACCAGCGTTCAGCCAGCCGCGGATGCGTCCCCACGGGATTTGATTCCGGCCCGCGGAACTGTGGCCAGGCTACTTCCTGGCTGTAAACCGGCAGCGATACAAACAACAACGCGCATATCAAGGAAGCTCGTCGCAAGAGCATGAAGCGATTGATTACTTTGGGGTTAATTTCCAAGTTGGGATTAGTCATTCTGTTCTCGGTTGATTTGCTGGCGAGATCAACTGCCAGATTCCGACAAACACCAGCGCGTCCGTTTGAAAGCGTTACTGATGTTGGGGTAGTACGTGTGGTTTAAGATACTGATGTTGTGCTGAACCCGGCAAGCAGTTTGTGACAGCTCTTTTATTATCTGACCCCGCAGCGTTCGCATCCTTCATAAGAACCGGGGGAAGCCATGGCCTTCCATAATCTCTCTCAGGGTATAGACCCTTCGGTCCTTGGGATCTTTGAACTTCCAATCGCTAGACATATCTTTATCGTCGATCTTGGGCGTCGAGTGCATGCCGTTGTTCAGACGTGTCCCGGTGAGCCTACCTTAAGACGTGCTTATTTCTCCAGATAGTCAGTGTCGAATTTGCCGGTGCCGCTGAGTTGAACTATCACGGCGCCCTCCTTCGCCGCCACGAAGTGTGGGACGCCAGCAGGGATAACAATAAAACTGCCCGCTGGGTAACCCTTCAGCTTTGCCGGGTCGAACCTTTCACCCTCGCCCAGGTACCAAGTCCCTTCGATGACCGTAACCAGTTCGTCGTGCGGGTGCGTATGCGCAAGGACGCGCCCGCCGCCGGGTATCTTCACCCGATCTACCCACGCCCCGCCTTGGCTGGAATCGCCTAACATCCGTGCTCGCTGCCGCCCATCCTTGTAGTAGGAAGGCGTAAACCATCGCACTTGTTCCGGGGTCAACCCAACAATCTCTCTTTTCGTCTTGTCGGCCCGGGTCATTGACAATGTCATCGTCGCCAGAATCATCACTCCGGCAGCGACTACAACGAGCATCTTTCTCATTTCTCTGTCCCTCAACGTGAAATGACCAGCGCCTAACGTTGGCCTTCAGTTGCGGCGCGCGATCAGCATTCAAGCTAAAGGAATAAGATTACTTGAAGAGCACACCGTCGCGCCGTCAGCTGCAAGGCCTGGTTATGCGCGCCGCACGGATAATCGCCGCGCATTTCTAATCCGAGATCTTTCAATAATCACTGTAACCACATAAGTGAGTGACGCGTAGATAACGAAGACCGTAAGTATCGTAGCTACCAGCGCCGCAGGAGTCGGCCCGCACGACTCGCAAGGGGGTGGAGGAAAAACGCGTTCCCAGATCCTAAGCGGCCCCATAAATGAAAAGAATAGAAGATCGATCGTCCGCTCCATTCCTCGTCGTTCAAGCTCTTCTCCAACCAAGCTCGTGAACGCCAGCAGCAAGATGGGAATAGAGATGCCACCCGCACCAGAGATCAAAAGTCGCCTCATCTGCATTCTCATAACTCTCGGTGAGTAAAATCGATCTCAATAACTCGTCAGCATTCAAGCAAAGGAAAGAAGTTACTGAGAAACATGCTAGCGCGCTGTCAGCTGCAAGGCTTTGTTCGGCTTCGGACACTAATGACGAGGTAATTGTTGACCAAATTCATCGTACAAAATATCAACTATCTCGATCATCTGCTTGGCTTCCTTGCAACTGGCAAACTGAGGGTTATCGTACATGTAAGTTCTGTAGGTTTTATCCATGTTGGTTTCTACCACATAGCTCATTCCGTCAAGCCCGCCGCCCTCACAACCAATCGATCGCGCGTCCGGTAGAGAGAGAACGCCCGCATCCACTAATCGCCGCCAACATGCATCCCATCCAGACTTTGGTGTCTGCAAATCTATTTGATAGTCCTTCTTGGCCAAACGCGGATGAATCCCTTGAAGGAAAGTGCCTGCCCATTTGCCAGCGGTGCGTTTCACCGTGAATCCGTTTAGCGCGGTCAGACCGAAGCCAATCCAGATTCGCGTTTCTAGATCACCAGCAGGCAAGGCGGCCGATCGAAGATTTGGGAGATTGGCGATTCCAGCTCTCTCGTCGATTGCCTGAAAGAAAATCGGTTCCCATGTAGCGTTCGGCACAATAATTTCAAATGTTCTGTGTTGGTCCGCGGGTAAAGCGGAAATCTCCGTCGCCTCTTTCGCTGGGTGAGAGGAACAAGACGTGAGTAACAATAAGATCAGCAGCACTCTCATATTTAACTCGACAGAAACCCATCGCTGGGCCTTTAGCTGCGGCGCGCGATCGGCATTCAACTCGCGAGGAACAAGACTACTTGAGAAGCATGCTATCGCGCCGTCAGCTGCAAGGCTTTGTTATGCTGTGCGTTCAATAGACTTGATGGTCCTTCGAGAGATGCTTGTTGATTAGTAAGAGCAACTTTGCCACTTCCATGCTTTCTTCTTCTATCTGGCCCATGTGAGAGAATTGCATCACCTGCACCCTGCCATTCGCACTCAACTGCAAACGTAGATTCGTGCCATCAGCGCGCTCTACTTTCTTCTCCTTGGAACCAAACTCGCGGAAAGCTTTAAAGGTCTGTTCGTAGATCTCCTGAGCGTCATTGATTGAGAGCTTGATCGTGACCTTCGAGGTTGTCGGATTGGGCATGTTGTTCGGGTCGTCCTCAGTCACAATGAAGTTTCCGATTTGATTAAGCTCGACATTGAACTTCTTGTACCAGGGCGCGCCCCCAGTATTAAGGGAGAATGACCACTCAACCGGCTGTTTCGACGCCGGACCCTTGTCTTGTCCATGCAAGCTCAATGAGCAAATGACAATTAGAACCAACGCTGACGCGGTTTTCTTCATAAGCTTGATTAAGGGAAACAGCATAACGCCCGGCATCACCCGCCGCGCATTCAACTATGCTACGGCCAAGCTAACGATGAGAAGGGCGTTGATTCGCGGTCGGGTGCATGCCGTTGTTAGGCTTCGCCGTCCGCGAACTTTCACTTCAAGATCATCACGATACTGACCAACGAAATAGCGGCGATAGCTAGCAACGACGCCCAGCCTAATCCTCTAACCAGTCTGCTCACATTCGCCAAACTAACACCATCGGCTTTTTTAATGAAGACAAGGCCAAATACAACACCAGCAACTAAGCCCCCCAGATGAGCAGCATTGTCAATAATAGCAAACCCGACTAATCCTATTACTCCAATGAAACCTATATAGATCAGAAGAGATTTGAAGAAACCCGATGGCAAAATCTCTTTTCTCCTATATCCAAGGATCGCAAGAAAGCCAACTAACCCCATTAAGCCGCCGGACGCACCCACCGACGTACTATTAGGCATTAGCAGCAAACTAAAAATACTCCCGCACACCGCAGAAGGTAAAAACACAATCGCTAAATATGCACGGTTCGTAAGAGATTCGATCAGCCTTCCAAGCCCAATTAGAGCCTGACCATTCATCCAGATATGCAGAAAATTGACGTGGAGCGTCGCACAAGTGAATAGACGCCACATTTCGCCTTCCCATACAGCGCTTTTCACTAAACCAGCAGCTTGGATAGATTCCTTGTCTCCGGCTATCAGTTGAAGAACAGCAACGGCAATGAGGCAAGCTAATACGGCTTTGGTGTAAACAATCGGAGTCTTCTCTATCGACTTCGAGAACTCTTGGGCTTGGTTATGTTGATTGAGGTCTTCTACCGTTAATCTTCTGGCTTGATAGTATTCCCAGCCGCCGCCGACGAAACCTACAACACCTATTATGAAAAATAAACTTCGGAAGAGGTCTGAAAAACCTATCACCCCAAAGACTAACAAGACGATGTGAAGCAAAATGAAACCCGAACCCCAGAGGATAGCTGAGATTGCATCCTTGCGAGATTTCCGTTTGTACTCGTCCAGCGAAACGCCTATTTGATCTTGAGACTCGATAACCCCTGTTTCCTGGATAGCCAGTGAGCTCATCTTAATTCTCCACAACTGAAATATTTTGCAAAACTACGCCTGTCATTGTAGAAGCCTAACGCTGCTTCAGCTGCGGTGCGCGCTCAGCATTCAAGGTGCGAGAAAAAGATTACTTGAGAAGTTCGCTATCGCGTCGTCAGCTGCAAGCGCTTGTTGGGCGGCGTTGTGCGTCCCCTGTGCCCTTAATAGAAGAAGGCTTGCACAGTAGCTCAGTTCACGGTCCACAACGCGAGCGACGAGACGTCCTTGACCAAAATCCGACCGCCGGAGATTGTCGGCTGGGCCCAAGTCGCACTGTCAGCAACGGTATAATGTTTCAGCGGTTCAAATCCCTTCCGGCTGCTCCGCGCCACGATCAACTCGGCGTCGTCGTTCAGCAGGAAGAGCAGATCTTTCGCCTTAACAATTGCGGTGTTCGTCGCCTCCCTTGGCGGACCAAGCCACAGGACCTTGCCAGTCTTCGCGTCGAGCGCAAAGAATTGCCCTGACGCCCGCTCGGACAAGCCGAACAGCGCATCGTGGACAAGCACCGGGTTGCTCAGAAAAAGTGAAACGTCCTTGTTCTCCCACACGACATCAACCTCCCACTTGCCGTTGCGCCTGGTTGGCTTAAGCGCCGTCACCGCCATTCCCTGACCGCCGACGATTATCGTCTGGCCATACAGCAGAGGCGTGATGGCACTCGCCGTCCTTGTTGATACCCAGGGATACTGCCAGAGGAGCTCGCCACTGGCCACCGAGACACCGATCACACTCTCGGTAGTCATTGATACCACTTGGCGAGTTCCTCCCAGCTCGACGATGATGGGCGACGCCCATGCGCTATCGCCGTCCGCGGTCCATTTGACGTTGCCTGTCTCCGCGTCAAACGCAGTGAGCGGGCCGTAGTTGCCTGGGTTGACGATTACTAGATTCTTGTCACCGACGGGAGACACGGCCATACCGAAATACGGGTGTTCAGACGGTGCGGGTTTCTGCCACACAAGCTTACCGGTGACCGCATCGAAGGCCGACACGATGCCGCTGATGCCGAGCGTGTACACCCTGCCATTATGAAACAGCGGCGTCGCCTTTGGGCACGCGCCGTGCGCCGCCGCAGGATTCGCAACTGTGTACGGTGCTGGATACGGTGTTTGCCAGACGATTTTGCCGGTCGTGGCATTGAGTGCCAGTAGCACCTCGTTGCCATCGCGTCGAATGAAGGAGTAAACGGTTTTGCCAACAAGGATGGGCGTCGCGTAGCCCTCTCCGACGATGACCTTCCATCTGCGAGTCAGTTTTTCGGGCCACGATGTGGGTTCTGAGAATTCGCTCGCCGAGCCATCCCGGTTCCGCCCGCGCCACTGCGGATAATCTTTCAGAGAGCTTTGGGCTACTGCTTCTGTATATGCAAGTAAAAGAAGAGCGCAAGCGAGGCAAATTATCTTTTTCATACTTCCTATCTTTAAGCGGCTACGCTCAGCCGCCCAACGCTGGCCTTGCAAGCTATCACGCCGTCAGCTGCAAGGCTTTGCTAGATTGCGCGTTACCGATTACTGCCATTGATTCGTCCATTCAAGCCAGGAGCTTAACAGATCGAGGGACCGGAGCGCGGATAGCGTCTTTATCAACTTGATTGTTTGATTTGAGAAGTTGAAGGTAATCGCCCGCATCCTTAAGTTTGCTGAATCCATTCTGCGCGGTTGAATGCTTAGCGCGCGCCGCCCACCAGAACAGTATCATCCCCCGGGTCTCGAGATAGCACCGCTAACGCCATATTATCCCCGGCACTTATAGCACCCATCCGTAATGTCTAATTGGATGAAGTTCGTACGACGGGCGCGTCGTGATCATTTGAGCCTAAGAACCGCAGACGTTTAAGTGCGGCAGATCAAACGTTCACTCTCATCTTCAAGTGATTTGCTGGGACCGCGGGCGTCCCGCCCGCAAATGAGCGCGAAGCGCGAAAATGGCTTGCGACAACGTCAGAACCTGCGCGCCTGCGGTGCGTTGCGGGCGGGACGCCCGCGGTCCCAGCAAATCACTTGAGCGATCAGGTTTGTCCTTTGGAGGTTGTTTCACTTTCAGTCGAGGTTGTTTCGCTTTCGTCTGCCTTAGGTGGCGCCGGCTTCTCTCCGAGCACCACTCGAACCTCGTGAGTCTGTCCATCATCAGTTAAGGGAACGTCATCATCAACCTGAACTGCTCCGTCTAACCCGACGCTGGCGACGCCGCGGCTGAGTCCGTGAGGGTTCTCTACTTTAATGTGATAGGTCGTGCGGCCTCGACGGTAAGTAATCTCAAAGTCGCGCCACCAGCGCGGCACGCACGGATCGATCTGCAAACGTTCGCCGCGCAACTTGAAACCAAGAATTGATTCGAGTCCAGCGCGATACATCCAACCAGCTGAGCCTGTATACCAGGTCCAACCGCCGCGGCCCGTGTGCGGCGGCACCGCATAGACATCACCCACGGCGACGTATGGTTCAACTTTGTATTTGTGTAGACCGGCCCGCGTTGACGAATGGTTCACCGGATTGAGGAGCGAGAAGAGTTCACCGGCGCGCTCGCCATCGCCCAGCATGGCAAAAGCGATCAGGGTCCAGAGCGCCGCGTGAGTATATTGTCCACCATTCTCGCGCACGCCCGGCACGTAGCCTTTGATGTAGCCAACATCCAACTTGCCTTTGTCGAATGGTGGTGTAAAGAGAATTACCAGCCCGTTGCCGCGTTGAATCAAATACTCTTCTACTGCTGCCATCGCGCGTTGCGCTCGATAACTTTCAGCCGCACCGGAAATGACAGACCACGACTGCACAATCGAGTCGATGCGACATTCATCGTTTTGCACGGAACCAAGCGGAGTGCCGTCATCGAAGTAGGCCCGGCGATACCAGTCGCCGTCCCAACCTTTTTCCGCCAGGGCCTTCTTCAACTTCTCCAGATGCTCGCGATAGCGATCGCCGCGCGGCTTATCGTTCCGCTGATCACACAAAGGCGCAAACGCTGTCAGCGCGGTATAGAGAAACCAGGCCACCCAAACGCTCTCGCCTTTGCCCAGGTGGCCCACCCGGTTCATACCGTCGTTCCAGTCGCCGCCCCCCATCAGCGGCAGGCCATGTTCGCCGACTGCCATACTACGATCGAGCGCCCGGATGCAGTGTTCAAAAACAGGCGCTGACTCCGCCGAGATTGAGGGCTGCATATAAGCTTCCTGTTGATCTGCTTGCAGCGCCGGCTGATCGAGAAAAGTAACTACCTCATCGAAGACTGAGTCGTCGCCCGTCACGGTTGCATAGAACGTCGCGACAAACGGCAGCCATAGAAGGTCATCGGAAAAACGCGTGCGCACGCCGCGTCCACTAGGCGGATGCCACCAATGCTGCACGTCGCCTTCCTTAAACTGGTGGCTGGCGGCAAGCACTATCTGCGCGCGCGCGATGGCCGGGCTGCTGTAGACCAGCGCCATCACATCCTGCAACTGATCGCGAAATCCAAACGCCCCGCCGGATTGATAGAACGCCGATCGCGCCCAGATGCGACACGCCAGGGTTTGATACAGCAACCAGCGATTAAGCATGGTGTCCATTGCCAGGTCCGGAGTCTTGACCTCCACCGTTCGCAGCAGCGTGTCCCAATGCGTTAGCACGTCCTCAAAGGCGTCGTTAACGTTTGCGGGGTGCACAAATCTCTCAACCAACGCCTGCGCCTCTTCTTTCGACGCCGCCTCTCCCAGTAAAAAGATGACTTCCCTTCCTTCATGCGGCGCGAGTTCGATCGTTACCTGCAGCGCGGCGCAGGGGTCGAGACCGGCGCCATCACGGCCCGCGAGATTTATGCGGCGCAAGGCTTCCGGTTGCGACAACGTGCCGTTGCGTCCGAGAAACTCCTTGCGATCGCAAGTCGCGCTCGAGACTCTTTCATTGGTCGCGGTAAAAGCAACTCGACCGGCAAATTCGTTGTTGAAGGGATTGTGCGCGAAGATTGATGCCTCCGCTTGAGCGATCTCGGTTATGACGTAAGGCGCCGAGGTAGTGCGTTGCAAGCCGAGCACCAGTTCGTTATACAAGGTGACGGTAAGCTTTCGTTTCCGGTCCGTACGGTTGCGCAAACGCAAGAGCGTAATCTTGACGGACGATTCCAGCGGCGCGAAGAGCAGCAACTCCTGCGAGATGCCGTGACTGGTGTGTTCGAAGACGGTGTAACCCTGCCCATGCCTGACGATGTAAGGTTCTCTTTCACGAATCGGCAAGGGCGTTGCTGACCAGAGCGTCCCGGTATCTTCGTCGCGCAGGTAAACAATCTCGCCTGGCGGATCGCTAATCGCATCGTTGGACCACGGCGTCAAACGGTTTTCACGGCTGTTCACTGACCAGGTGTAGCCGGCGCCGGTTTCTGTAACCTGAAATCCAAAGTCATTTTTGTTGGCGATAATATTTGCCCAGGGTGCGGGCGTCCATTGTTCCGCGCCAAGCAGAGTCACATACTCCCGCCCGCCCTGATGAAAGCCACCCAGCCCGTTGAAAAAATCCAACTCCGGCCGCGCCACGGTAGGCTCGGGATAAGCTTGTGATGGCAGCCGCGGTACAAAACTGGCCGGCAATGGCTCCGAGACTTCCGGACGCTCGAGCTGATCATAGAGCGGTCCACGCTCGCAAACGATTACCGCGCGCGCAACAGAGTGAAGCAGAATTCGATCTGCCTCCGGCATCTGATCAGTACGGCGCAGGAAGACGCCGCCCGGCTTATCCTGTAAAGCTCCCAAACCACTGGTACGAAGCAGCGTGTCAAGTTCCTTGTGCAACAACTGGAGATAGGTGGTGGGATTATCGTTGAGAATTACCAGATCGATCTTGAGTCCTTTGTAATGCAGATACTCGTGACCGCGCACCAGCTTGCGAACGGTCGGAAGATCGGCGACCTCTCCGATTCGCACCACCAGAATCGGCAGATCGCCACTGATGCCGTAGGGCCACAAGCTCGATTGCGCCAGTGTATTGAGCGCCAATACGTGAGGTCGCGGCCGCAGCGATGGATCGGAATAAACGATGCGCGAGGCCAGGCGTTGAAACAGATGTGCTTCATCCGCATCAATCCCGAGGTGACTCATTTCCACCTGCGCTTTGGTCCACGCCAGGCGCAACTCGCGTTCAAAAGTGCTTGGATCGTGATACTTGTCCGCCAGCATTATTGCTTGTTCGCGCGAACTGGCGATGATTGTACTGAAGGAACAACGTACAGTTTGGCCCGGCGGAATTCTTACGCGCCGGCGTAGACTAAACACCGGATCGAGCACTGCTCCGGTCGTGTTCGACAAGGGACGATCTTCCATCACGGCGATCGGATCAGCTGGTGTGTGACCGCGACCCAGAAAGCGCCCGCGGTCAGTTTCGTATTGCACCGCCCCCACCAGATCACCTTCTACTACAACAACGTGAACGCTCCAGATAGGTTCGTCCTCGCTCGAGCGCCGGCGGCGGTGCGCCAGCAGCGCATTTTCCGCCGCGAAGAACTCTGTTTCGATGAAGAGGCTACTGAACGCCGGGTGGGCCGCATCAGCTTGTGGCGCGTTGAGAACCACTTCTGCATAACTGGTCAGCTCAATCTCGCTGGTGCGCGTCGAGGTGTTGGTCAATGAAACGCGACGCACTTCCGCGTTGTCCTCGGCAGACACCACGATCTCCATGTGCGTCCTGATGCCCGCGTCGGTCCGCCAGAAATCTGCTTTGTCCTCGGCAAAAGCGACTTCATACGATTGCGGACGTTTGCATACTGGTTGATAACCGGCGGACCAAACAGCGCCGCTGCGCACGTCTCTCAGATAAATGAAGGTGCCCCAGTTGTCTCTTGTAACATCTTCACGCCAGCGGGTAACTGCGTTTGCGCCACAGTTCGAATAGCCGCCGCCGGCGACTGTAACCATGACGTTGTAAGTTCCATTCGAAAGCAATTGCGTTCGCGGCGACTCTGTGTCCACACGGTGATAGACCCGCTTAATTAATCCTTGTGGCGCCTGGGCAACGCGGCCGGTAAGAACTTCCTCCGCGCGTGGGTGCGCCGCCGCTACACCCACCGGGATGCGCTCCTGCAATAACAACTCAGTCGCCTGCACCAAAGGATCGGCGTGGAAGCGTTTCTCCATCCGATCGTCGTTGAGAATGTTGGTGAGCGCTACCAGACTCATACCTTGATGGTGAGTCATGAAGGCGCGAATTAAGACGTGGGTTTGATCCTCTGGCAGGCGCTCGATTGTGTAGTCAATAGCTTCGTAGTAACCATAGGCGCCCAAAGCTCCCTCTTTCTCGAGCCGCCGCAGGTTGATCATCGCCGCGCGCGGATTGATCTCAGCCGCTAGCATGGTGGCGTAAGGAGCGACGACCACGTCTTCAATCAGCCCGCGCTTCAATCCTAAACCGGGAACGCCGAAGGGCCCGTACTGGTAATTTAGTCGTAGATCGCGGACGTGATACGCCGATTCAGAGATGCCCCAGGGAACGCCGCGCTCCTCGCCATACTCGATTTGGCGGTGAACTATGGTCTTATAAGTTTCATCGAGCAGCGTGTCAGCGTAGTCGCGCATCACCAGCAGCGGCATGAGATATTCGAACATCGTGCCGGTCCAGGAAATGAGCGCGCGTCCACCATCGATCGGGGTTAGTTGACGGCCCAGGCGGAACCAGTGTTCCTGCAGCACGTCACCTTTCGCGATCGCGACGAAGCTCGCCAGCCGCGCCTCGGAAGCAAGTAGATCGTAAAAGGAGTTGTCGGCACTCTGGGCTGATACGTTGTAACCGATGGTGAATACCTTGCGCTCCGAATCGAGCAGAAACTTGAAGTCCATCGCCTGCATGATCTGTTCGGAACTGTGCGCCAGGCTGCTGAGTCGCGATAGGAAGTCTCCGGCGGCGACTGCACCCTGTTCAATCGCTCTAGTGAGTTTGTCCAGGACTTCCAGGGTCTGATTTTCAGCAGCTTGTTTCTGAAGCTCGCTACGCAACGCTGCTAACTGGACGAGCGCGTTGTCGCAGATTTGCGGCACCTCAGCCAGTGTCCACACGTTGTAAAGAAGGACTACAAGAAACTCCAATCCTTTTGCGGTTTCACCGCTACCCGTTGCAGCCAGCGCCTGGAATTCTGAGAGCAGACGCCCCCAGGGCGCGAGCGTCTCAGCATCGCGCCTGCAGGCACTAACTTGATGTTGCAGGGACCCAAGCCACCAACGCAGCTCGGTGAAGTTGGTTTCTCCATGCTCGTGGGCCAGCGCGTTGATGATGTCTTCAATTTCAGTAGCTCGTTCTTGCAGCGATTCAAAGAGCAGAAACCACGACGGCAAACTATCCACGTCCGCGGCCAGGATAAGCTCCTGGCAAGCTTCAATTTCATTGCGCAGCTGGCTGACCGTGACGACTTCTGTTCGCTGACGAAAGCTGCCGAGTCGGTCTAATTCAGCGGCGACGGCAGCGAGTGTGTCCGCGAGTCCCTGAATGTTGCGGACATCGAATAGTTTTGTATCGGGTAGTTCTATGCACGCTTGTTTCAGCGCAATGGCATGGCCCGCCAGGTTGCCGCTGTCTACCGTCGAGATGTACTGAGGTTGCAGCGGCTCAAGTGTTTTAGTGTCATACCAATTGAAAAAATGCCCGCGGAATTTTCCCAGTTTCCCAAGCGTTGCGAAGGTGAGTTCTACGCGCTCAAGAAACTCCAGCGACGCAACGTAGCCCAGGTCGTGCGCCGATACTGTGGCTAGCAACAGCAACCCTATGTTGGTCGGAGAGGTGCGGTGAGCGGTTACCGGCGAAGGATCTTCCTGAAAATTATCGGGCGGGAGCCAGTTATCTTCAGCGCCAACAAAAGCTTCAAAAAAGCGCCAGGTACGCCGAGCTATCCGCCGCGCCAGTTGAACGTCGGCATAGCTCATGACCTTGCGCTCCGGCGGCCGCAAAGTGCTGATCCAGTTAGCAATGAATGGTGAGACCAGCCATCCCGCCACGAAGACTGTCATCACTCCAAGCGCTGCCGGTCTAAAGATGAGCGTGAGAGCCAGCGAGGCGAGCGCCAGCAACTCCGCCGGGAACATAAACCAAAAAAATGCGCCGGCGCCGCCGCGTGCATCTTTCTCGGCGTCTGCCGCCGTAACCCACTCCAGCAATTTCTTGTGTGAAACGAGTTTGCGGTAAATCGTGCGCACGATCGCGTCAATCATCAGATAACCCTGGTGCGGGAGAAAGATGAGTGATAACGCGACCTGGGCAGTATTCGTTCTAACATCACCCCAGACACTCCAGAAATGACTGGTCCAGGGGATGCCACGCGGATGGATCAGCAGGCTCGTCGTGACATGCAGGTAAACCGGAAAGGCGATGGTGATGACTACAAATAGACTCCAGAGCAGCGGCGAGCCGGGCAAGAGCGTCCAGGCCGCGAGCAACCACAGGAACATCGAAGGCGCTACCAGGCTGCGACGCAGGTTGTCGAGAATCTTCCAGCGCGAAATCAGCGGCAGCGGATTGCGGACCATACGCCCGGTGGCATCCGGAATCGTGGGAAAGAGCCAACGCAGAATTTGCCAATCGCCGCGGGTCCAGCGATGTTGTCGTTTCGCATAAGTGTCGTACGATGCCGGATAGTCGTCCAGTAACTCTATATTTGTAGCCAGGGCTGCGCGAGCAAACAGCGACTCAAAAAGATCGTGGCTCAGTAGTTTGTTTTTGGGAACGCGATCGTTCAAAGCTGCTTGAAATGCATCTACGTCATACAGACCCTTGCCGGTGAAGTTTCCCTCCCCAAACAGATCCTGGTAGACATCGGAAACGGCAGTCGTGTAAGGGTCTATCCCAGTATTACCGGAAAAGATTCTGGCAAATCTTGAACGCGAAGCGCTGACCAGGGAGATGCTTACGCGGGGTTGCACGATGCCATAACCTCGCGTGACCAGTCTGTCAGTTAGATCCAGATCAGGCCGGTTGA
>JGI25613J43889_10000063_pt1 | contig 19492 bp, 20 predicted proteins | sample GraSoi_2013_40cm_FD_43889 | JGI IMG/M metagenome (IMG submission 43889) | reverse complement strand
CAGATACTCGTCGATGGCATCCGCGTGCGCAACGGGCGCGAGACAGCCCAGCATTGCAATCCCGGCCGCCACCGCGCGGCGTCTCACGTAACGCATCGATTGGTACTCCATGCCTGATGGTAGCTGACGCTGCGGGCCGGAGCCAACGGCGGGTCAGGCGCGCAGGTGCACGCCGCGCCTGAAATTCCCGAGTATGTAGTCGCAGGTGCGCATCGCGAAGGCGATGATGGGCATGGTCGTGGTCTTGTCCGTGGAAGTCGGAAAGATGCTGGCATCGCAGATGTAGAGATTCGGCACGTCGTGCGCCTGCGCCCACTTGTTGGTCACTGAGGTCTTCGGGTCTACGCCCATGCGGCACACGCCGCATTCATGCAGGCTGGTGCCCGGACGCTGCGGAGCTGAATCGACGCTCCACAACTCGCCGCCCGCCGCCTTGAACAGGTCCGCCATCACCTGCTTGGAGTGCTCCCACATCAGCATCTCGTTGGTGCCCCACTCATAGTGAAAGCGCAACTGCGGGATGCCGTAGATATCCTGCTTCTCCGGATCGATATCGACGTAATTGGTGGGACTCTCGAGTGACGGCGCCTGGATGAGCGCACTGATCGGCGCCGGATAGTAGCGCTTGATGTCGCGCTTGTAGGAGGCGCCAAAACCCTCGAGCTGCCCGTAGTGCCAGGGAAACTCATCGCACCCGCCGCCGATGTAAAGGGAATAGCCGCGGATGAATTTCTCCGTGCGCGGATTCTCGAGGTTCTGCCAGCGCGGCATCCAGGCTACGGTGGAATTGGCGATGTTGTCGGGCGTGGGCGGCTGACCCAGGAGTTGCGGCAGGTAGCCATAGCCCGGACTGCCGTACAGCTGGTCAATCAGGTTGCGCCCCAGCTGCCCGCTCGAGTTGGCGATCCCGGTGGGCCAGTGGCCGGACTTTGAATTCAGCATGATGTGCGCGGTCTCGACGCACGAGGCGGCCAGGACCACGACCCTGGCGTACGCCTCGACTTCCCGCCGCGACTCGCGATCGATGTAGGCCACGCCGCGGGCCATCCCGCTTTCGTCAACCAGCACGCTGCGCACCAGCGCGTCGGTGACCAGCGTCAGATTGCGCGATTTCTCGGCATCCGGAATCGTGAACCAGGTAGGCGAGAAGAAGGAGCCCGCATCGCATCCCTGGCTGCAGTTGCCGCAGTAGTGGCAGGCGGGGTGTCCGTTGTGTGCCACCGTGAGCTGTGCGCACCGGTCCGGCAGATAGGGTACGCCGATCTTTTCGGCCGCCTTCTGGATGATGTAGTCGAAGCAGCGCCAGGTCATCGGGGGCAGATACTCGCCGTCCGGATTGCTGGGGCGATTCTGGATGGTGCTGGCGACGCCCATGTAACGCTCAGCGCGTGTGAACCAGGGCGCGATCTCCGCGTAATCGACGGGCCAGTCCTTGCCGAAGCCATCGAGGCTCGCCGCCTTGAAATCAATATCGCCAAATCGGCAGGAGGATCGGCCCCAGAAATTGGCCTTGCCGCCCGTCCCCTTGCAGCGCTTCCAGTACCAGTTGGAGCCGGCGGCATTTGCATACGCGATGTCGTGCTCGAAGAGCCGCGGGCCTTCGTTGTATTCNGACTCCTCGACCGAATAGCGCTCCTGGTGTGCGCGGCCCGCCAGCGCCTGCGGGTTGCCATAGCCGCGGAATTTCAGGTCGTAGGCCTGGCGGTGCATGCGGTAGTCCCGGGCCGGCTCGGTGCGCGGCCCCGAATTCAGGGCCAGCACCTGCAGGCCCCCTTCGCACAGCGTCTTGATGGCCGTGCCGCCCCCGGCACCCGTGCCGACGACGATGGCATCGTAGATCTTCATGTGGGCAGGAGCCGCTTGTGCTCCGGGTCATCGTGATGAGGGCAACCCGGCGGCCGGTCCCACACGGAACGCAGGCCAGGCCAGCCCAGACTCTCCATCCCCACCCGCGAGGTGTAGTAGCCCGCGACCGTGTAGTCGCGCAACAGCTGGAAAAATTCGCGGCCCGCCTCTGTGGCGCGTGTGTACCTGGCCTTGTAGGCCAGCCTCATGAGCAGGTCATTTTGCTGAGCCGCGCTGCAATTCAGATAGTCGTGCCCGAAATCGTAAATGCATTGCGCATCGATCCAGGCCAGGCCATCGAGCCACTGCCGCTGCAGCTCCGAGCCGAAGGCCACGGCCGAGTCTCGCGGGCTGTCGGCATGGCCGGCGCCGCTGACGGGCACGCGGTTCGCCACCATGAAATCGATGAACTCGCCGACGCCAGCCTGCTGCGCGCCCGGTGTGTCGTCGGCAGGGATGATCGCCTCGGCCAGATGTTCGACCAGCGCAAATTGCGTCTGCGAAAAAAACAGCGGCTGGTAACGGCTCGCGGCCAATCCGCCACCGGCCGGCCCCTGTTCATCGGCCATGCCCGCAAACGCCCAGCGGCTAAAGCCCGGGAAGGTGGCGGCCACGGCGGCAATGCCCATGAGCCGGACGACTTCACGGCGCGCGATGGTTTGCCCGGCCATGTCTGCCCCGTTTTTTGGTGTTCTGTTGAGCCCCAGCTCGGCTTGTAGCATCCCGCTCCGCGGGAAGTCAAACGGGCAGGCGCACGCGCCGTTCACCCGCGCGTCGTTGCGTCCCGCGTGGGCGCGCGCCGCCCGGGCCCGGGACGGTTTGACATAGGGGTATTTGTCAGAATGAGCACCAGTTATTTGACAAGGGGGTGGTAGGGTTTCATGTTACGCGTCGTCCGCCCACCGGACGATCGACCGGAGACTCGTGATGCGCAGCTCCATCTCTCACGCGCAGCTCATGCAGGCATCCGAGCAGCTGCTTGAAGCCACGGCGCGTGCCGGCTCGCCGCACGAGCGGATGGTCGCAAGCCGCGTCAGGGAGAATCCGTCGGTCTGGGTGCGGTGGGAAAATGAACACGCCGGGCTGATGAGAGCCGTGGCCCTGCAACGCCGGCCGCCGCGCCAGGTCACGGCCCTGAAGTCAGCCTGCTTCTCGCTGATTCACCGCAAGGCGCTGTTCGAGCACTTGCGCGTCCAGCACGTGCATGGACGGATGCGCGAACGGCTGCTGCGCTTTTTTCATCAGTCGCGCGGCTACAGCCAGGCGCTGGTCGAGGAGCACGATAATTACCTGCGCTCGGCGTGCAGCTACATGTGCTCGAGCCACGTGGGAAGTGCCGTCATTCGCGACGGGGTCTTCGAGGATCCTATGCGGCGCTACGAAGAACTGTACAGTGAGTATTTCCGCCTGTTCTGCGAGGGAACCATCATCGGCGGCGACGCGGGGGCCTCGTCCAAGGCACTGCTGCCGTATCTCAAGTTTCAGATCAACGAGCAGCGCCTGGCCGTAATCGCGATGCCGCGCAGGACACCCAGTCTGCTGCGCGACGCGGCCCTGCGCCGGCCCACCGGCGACACCGAAAAACTGCGGGTGGACGTGCTGCGGGAGAATTTCCGCAGCTGATTCCGACTGTGTGCGTTCCCGAACAGACCTCGCCGCGGCGTGCGCGCACAGTTACCGGTGTTCAGCGGTCGCCGACGACTGCATTGCAATGATGAGGAGTCCCAGCATGAATAAGCTCCTGCTACCGGCACTGGCTGCGGCGACGATCGCAAGTGCGCTGGTTGCGCCCGCCGTCGCTGGCGATGTCGGCATATCGATCAGTGTGGGCGAGCCCGGTTTTTACGGCCGTCTCGACATCGGCGAGTTCCCGCACCCAGAGCTGATCTACAGCCAGCCCCTGATCATCGAACGGGCAGAGGTCTACGGATCTCGCCCACCGATCTACCTGCGGGTACCCCCCGGACATGAAAAGCACTGGCGCCAGCACTGTCACGAATACAATGCCTGCGGGCAGCCCGTCTACTTCGTTCGGGATCGTTGGTACGAGCAGACCTACGCGCCCCACTATCGCGAGCATGGGCATGGTCACGGGCGGGACAAACAGGGCGGGAAGCACGATTGAATGCGCAGAAGATCGTCGCCATCCTGCTGGTGGTCGCGGGCGTTATGGCGCTGGCCTACGGTGGCTTCAGCTACACCAGCGAAACTCACCAGGCTGACATCGGCTCCTTGCACCTGTCGGTTGACGAGACCCGGCATGTCAACGTCCCGGTTTGGGCCGGCATTGGCGCCCTGATCCTGGGCGGCGTGTTGCTTGGTGTAGGACGGAAACGCTAGCCTGGCTGTGTGCTGGCCTGGCGGAGGGATTACTCCAGCGCGGCCAGATAGAGTGATTGCCTGGGCTGCGCGAACACCCGGCGCAGCATCGGCTCGAAGAAACTCAGCGGCAGAGTCTCCCCAGCAGGATCGAACGCCGGTCCGTCATAGCGGGCACAGAATTCCTCGGTCTGCGCAAAATGGGCATGGCCGCGGAACATCTCGCGCATGTCCCGGTTCATGCCGATATGGTGGAAGAAATAGTAGCCCTGAAAGATGCCGTGATGCTCGACCATCCAGCGGTTCGCCTCCGATACAAAGGGCTGCAGCACGGCCGCTGCGACCTCGGCGTGATTGTAGGTGCCCAGCGTGTCGCCGATGTCGTGCAGCAACGCGCACGTCACGTATTCCTCATCCCTGCCGTCGCGGTAGGCCCGCGTGGCCGTCTGCAGCACGTGTGAGAGCCGGTCGATGGCGAACCCTCCCGTCTCGCCATGCAGGAGCCGCACGTGCACGAGAATGCGATCCGGCAGGGTGCTGGCGTAGCGGACGAATTCGCGCTGGATGATCGCCCAGTCACGGGCCGTACTGGCTTCCATGCTGGTGAAGCTCGCGCAACCGGTGCTGTCCTGTCCGGCGCCCATCGATTTTTCAGTTGCCACGCTTACTCCTGCGCGTAGACGGCCACTTGCGGCCTGGATGTTGCGCTCACCTTTCCACGGTACATGCCGGTCGTGTTGAACGACCAGGCAGTGGATCCATCCTTCCCCAGTACGATGACCCCACCGTCACCGCCGAGCGCCAGCGTTTCCGCCTGCACGGCGTCCGCCGCCTGTTGCGGCGTTTCCTTCAGGAAGCGGATCCGCGCGCAGATCTCGTGGGCGACGCCTGCGCGAATATAGTATTCCCCGGTTCCGGTCGCCGACACCGCGCAGCCGCGATCATCCGCATAGGTGCCCGCGCCGATAATCGGGGAATCACCCACCCTTCCCCAGCGCTTGCCGGTCAGGCCGCCGGTCGAGGTGGCCGCCGCGAGGTGGCCGCTCCTGTCCAGGGCCACCGCGCCGACCGTGCCGTGCACGCTGTCCGGCGCGCGTGGCTGGGCACCGCTCTTGCGGGCGTCGTTCCCTGCCGGGTGCAGGAACTCCTGCAATTCGAGCCAGCGCTGGATGGTGAAAAAGTAGCGTGGCTTGACCTGCTCCAGGCCCTGCTGCTTCGAGAACTCATCGGCTCCCGCGCCGGCCAGCATCACATGCGGGCTCTTCTCCATGACGGCACGCGCCAGCGAGATGGGATTTTTGGTGCGGGTCACACCGGCGACCGCGCCCGCGCGGCGCGTGCTGCCGTCCATGATCGCGGCGTCAAGTTCATTGACACCCTGGGCGGTGAACACGGCACCGCGCCCGGCGTTGAACAGCGGATCATCCTCGAGTACCCGCACCGCCTGCTCGACGGCCTCGAGCGCCGGGCCGCCACGGCTCAACACTTCCGCACCGCGCGCGAGGGAGCGCTGCAGGGCGTCGCGAACCGCCCGCTCCCGCTCGGCGCTCAACTGGCTCCGTTCGGGGACACCGGCGCCGCCGTGAATCACCAGCACCCAGTCGGATTCTGCATGGGCGAGCCTGCCTAAGCCCGCCAGCGCGCCCAGTATCGCCAGGGCCGCGAACAGGGGTTTCACCGCAAGTCGGCTGACCGGTCGGACGCTGCAGGGTCTGTACACGACGGCCCCCTTGAATTGCCTGTGGCCGGCCAAATTCAACCACAGTCGCACTGAAGTCGCGAGCGCCGGTGAGCAGTACTATGATGCCCTGGGTAGCGGGGGCGGGCCGGACGCGTCCAGCCGGCGCCTGGCGAATGAATGGACGGGGGATCGTATGCAAAAAGCGGTACGAAAATATCTGACTGCCCTGGAAGCGGGCGATGCGGACAGGGCCGCCGCGCTGTTCATACCCGACGGCTGGGTGCAATCCCCGTTTCTGGGGCGCTTGCCCGTGCGTGAATTCTTCGCCAAGGTCAGCAGCGCGTCGAGCGGCGCCAAGCTCACGGTGCATGACGTACTGGTCAGTGCCGAAGGGCACCTGCGCGCCGTCGCGTACTACATGTACGACTGGTCGCTGAAGGACGGGACGCGGGTGTCGTTCGATTGCGCCGACGTGTTCAATTTCGACGCGGACACCGGGCATATCGCCTCAATCGTGCTCGTGTACGACACGCACCCGGTTCGAGGCGTCGTCGCAAAGAAATATCCGTAGCCCCGCAGCCACAGGCGCCAGCGTGCGCAGTCCTGGAATTCTGTACGGAACGGCCTGGAAGAAGGACGAGACCGCCTCACTGGTGAGAAAGGCGGTCCAGCTTGGATTTCGCGGCATTGATACCGCCTGCCAGCCCCGGCACTACAACGAGGCGGGTGTGGGTGCGGGCCTGACGACCTGCCTGAACGCCGGGCTGACGCGCGCCGACTTGTATCTGCAGACGAAGTTCACGCCCGTGTCCGGCCAGGACCCGGCGACGATTCCCTATGACCCGAAGGCTCCGCTGCCCGAACAGGTGATGCAGTCCCTCACCACTTCGCTGCGAAATCTGCACACGGACTACGTGGATGGCCTGATCCTGCACTCGCCGCTGTCCCACGCCGAGGACACCCTGCAGGTGTGGCGGACCTTTGAGCAGCTGGTGGACAACGGCAGCGTCCGGCAACTGGGCATCAGCAACTGTTACCGGCTCGAAGCGCTCCAGGCGCTCTGGAGTGCGGCGCGCATCAAGCCGGCCGTGGTGCAGAACCGCTTCCACGCCGAAACCGGCTACGACCGCGAGTTGCGTGAATTCTGCAGCTCGCACCAGATCAGCTACCAGAGTTTCTGGACGCTGACGGCCAATCCGCTACTCCTCGCCCATGAGAGCATCGGGACCCTGGCGTCGCAACTGGGCCGTACACGCGAGCAGGTCCTGTTCCGGTATCTGACGCAGATCGGCATCGTGCCCCTGACCGGGACCCGCTCCGAGGTTCACATGCGCGAGGACCTGGCGATCTTCGATTTCGCGCTCGGCGCCGGCGAGTGCACGGCACTCGCGGCGATCTTCTGAGGTAATCAGCGCTTGAGGCGGGCCGCAACCGCATTGAGTGAGCGGTTAAAATCGCTCATCGCTTCGTCCGCCGGGGGGTAGCAGGGGTTGGTCCGTGGCGTTATGGCGCTGCACGAAGCCGTCACCGTGAACACATAGCCTCCCTCCGTCCGCGGAGTCCGGGTGACGCGGCAGGCCAGCGACCGGCTCACCTGGCGCGGGATCGTGTTGTTCACCGTGTTGTAGGTCTCCAGCAGGTTGTCGGTGTCTTTTTCCAGCTTGTACCCACAGGCATTGCGGACCCATTTTCTCGCCGCCGTCCACATCGCAGCACACTGCTGGGGTGTCGTGCATACGGGCGACATCCCCAGCGGGTGCGCCGCGCGCTGTCCCGGCTCCGCGCCCGCCGCAGAAGCGCCCACGACAGCGCCCAACATCAGAATCGCCATATTCCGTTTCATGTGCGCTGTCCCCCGCGGGTCGGTTGCGGACTCAGTCGATCGGCCAGGGCATGGACTTCGGCACTGTCATCGCTGGCGGCGCATCGGACTCGGGTCCGCGCAGCATCTGATCCACCCCGCGCCACCACGGCTCGACCTCCTCGGCATGCGCGGGCTCCACCGGCTGGCCGAGCCGCGGCATGATGAGCTGCGCCCCCGTTTTCGGGGCGAGCTCCAGCAACGCTTCCGCAGGCTGGTCCCAGGCGTGCATCGCCAGGCTGAAGGTGCCCCAGTGCACCGGCAGGAAGCGGCCACCGCCGAGCAGCCCTAAGGCCTTGAGTGCGTTCGCTGGTCCGAGGTGTATGTCACCCCAGGCCGGATGGAACGCACCCACCTCGAGCATTACGACATCAAACGGCCCGAGGCGTTCGCGGATCTCGCGGTATTGCATCGTGAGCCCGGTGTCGCCACTGAAGAAAACCGTGTGCCGCGGCGAGCGGATCACCATCGAGGACCAGAGGCTGGCGTTGCGGTCCTTCAGGCCACGCCCTGAGAAATGCTGCGACGGCGCGGCCGTCACGGTAAGCCCGCTGTTCGCCAACTGGTGCGATTCCCACCAGTCCAGCTCGAAAATCCGCGCGGCCTCCACGCCCCAGGCTTCCAGGTGGGCGCCGACGCCCAGTGAGGTCACGAACGGCACGCTGCCCTTGGCCAGTTCGCGGATGGTCGGATAGTCAAGATGATCGTAGTGGTCGTGCGAGATCACCACCAGGTCCACCGCCGGCAGGGCGCGGAGCGCAACGGGCACGGGCTGGAAGCGCTTCGGGCCGGCGAATTGCGAGGGCGATGCGCGCGCTCCCCACACTGGATCGGTGAGCACGCGCACACCGTCGATCTCGATAAGCACCGTGGAATGCCCGAGCCAGGTGAGGCGCAGCCCGCTGGCGGGCGGCGCGGCCCAGGTTCCCAGTGGGCTCATCGACGGCAGTGGTCCGCGCGGCACGCGCCGCTCGCCGCCGCAGATGAAATCGGCGAGCGTGGGCATCGGCACGCCAGGATCGCGCAGGCCCGGAATGATAGGCGGCACGTTTTGAAATCCCTCGCCCGCCCAGCGCGGTGAAGCCTTGATGCGCTCAAGCCGCGCACCTTCCGATCTTTTTCCCAGTGACTTCATGCTGCAACCTTTGGACGTATACCAACTCTACTCCCATACCAGACTCAGGCAGAGGGACGTGCCCCTGTCATAGCGACGACATCAGCTTGCGGTAGCGTAGGAAACATGACTCCATTCGCAGACAGTTCCGGGCATGACGGCGACCGTAGCACCGATGAGTCCGGCGACGCGTACCTCGCCTTTATGGCGGTCTATGAGGCCTATCAGAAGCAGAGCGCCATGCTGCTGGTCTACTCGCTGCTGCGCGGCGATGAAGAGGGAGTGGGCTGGACGCCGGGACTCGGTTACCCTACTGCACCCTATGAGCGATCTCTCCGCCTTTCCCATCACCCGGAAGTGGCCGCCTCAGCACCCGGATCGACTGCAGCTCTACTCTCTCCCCACACCCAACGGCGTCAAGATCTCACTGATGCTGGACGAGACGGGCCTCCCGTACGAAGCGCACCGCGTCAGCTTCGAGACGAACGAGCAGCTCTCGGCGGAGTACGCCTCGCTCAATCCCTACCGGAAAATTCCGGCGATCATCGATCCGAACGGCCCGGAGGGGAAGCCCCTGCCGCTGTTCGAGTCCGGTGCGATCCTGATCTATCTCGCCGACAAGACCGGCCAGTTCCTGCCGGCCAATCCGGCCAGGCGCTACGAGACGATCCAGTGGCTGATGTTCCAGATGGCCGGCATCGGTCCCCTGTTCGGACAGATCGGTTACTTCCATAAATTTGCCGGCCGGGCAATCGAGGACAAGCGGCCGCGCGATCACTACGCCGCCGAGTCCCGCACCGTGCTGAGCGTGCTGAACGGGCGGCTCGCTGAGCGCGCATGGATCATGGGCGAGGAGTACACGATCGCGGATATGGCGACCTTCCCCTGGGTGCGCAACCTGGTCGGCTACTACGCGGCCGGAGAACTGGTGGGCATGGCCGACTTTCCGCATGTCACGCGCGTGTTCCACGCCTTCATGGAGCGCCCCGCGGTCAGCCGCGCCATCCGCATCCCCGGGAGCGCCTCCTAGGCGAGCCGCGAGCGCAGCCAGCCGGCGATATCGTCGATCTCCGCGGCGCACACTTCGTGCGCCATCGGATATTCGTGCCATTCAACGCTGACGCCCTGCCCGCGCAGCAGGTCCCGGCTGTGGGTACCCAATTCAAATACCAGCACCGGATCGTGGCGGCCGTGGCACATGAGGACGGGGGTCGCGCGACCCGCCGCCGTCAGTTCCTGCTCAGCCTTGGTCGAGAGCGGCAGGTACGTGGACAGGGCCATGATGCCCGCAAGGGCCTCCCCGTGGCGCAATCCGGTGTGCAGCGCGACCGCCCCGCCCTGCGAGAAGCCCGCAAGCACCAGGCGTGCGCGTGGCACGCCTGCGGCCACCTGGGCGTCGATCAGGCCGTCGAGGAGCAGCGCCGAGGCGCGGATACCGGTCTCATCCTGGACGTCGGTGCGGCCCAGGCCGATGAGGTCGTACCAGGCGCGCATGCGCATGCCGCCGTTGAGTGTGACGGGCCGGGGCGGGGCGTGCGGGAACACGAAGCGCACCGACAGCGGCGGTGGGAGTACCAGCCTCGGTACGATGGGCACAAAATCATAACCGTCGGCGCCCAGGCCATGCAGCCAGATCACCGCGGCGTTGGCGGCCATGTTCGGTTCCAGGATGACCGAGTGCGCCGACTCGATCGGCTTCACCACTCACCCGGCACCGGTTGTTGCACTTTGGCAGACATGCGTCTGGCGCATAGTGCCCCAACCGGCACCGACGTGCCGAATCTTCGCCACCGGCTGAGCGGCTTGCGCCGTCAGTCGGGATTCGGCGCGGCCTTGATCACGCCGAAGACGCCATTCGTCTCGCCGTCAGGGCCCGCGGTAAAGTAGAGCGATTCCGGGCTGGACTTCGCGCCACCGCCAAAGATCAGGGCCCAGAGTCCGTCGATCCACACCGGTGCGCCATTCGTGCCACGCAGCGCGCCCAGGAAGCGGCCGTGCGCATCAAAAGCGTTGATCCTGCCGTCCTTGAAATTGCCGANCAGGATCGCGCCGCTCAGGGGACCGAATCCGTAGGGCGCGCGGGCNAGGCCCCAGGGAGAATTCAGTACGCCACGCCGGGCGAAGCGACGCAGCAGGTGGCCGTCGGTGTCAAAGACATCGACAAAGCCGTTCCCCGGCCCACCCACGTCATCGCCCTTGTCGGCAGACTGCAGCGCATAGGTCACGAACAGGTCACCATCGATATTCTGGATCCCGAACGGCGCGAAGCCGGGCGGGATGCGATGATCAATGAACCCGCCTGGCACCGTCACGGGAGTAAACTGGTTGTCGAAAACTTCGACTTCCCCGGAGCGGAANTTCGTGGCGTACAGACGGTTGCCGGTCGAACTCGTGCCGAAAGCCAGGCCCTTGTAGTTGGCCATCAGGGCGGAATGGTCGACGGCAATCACCGCGCTGCCGACACTGGCCTGCGCATTCCACGCCGATATCGTGCCATCCTCGGTGTCAAAGATGAAAATACCTGGCAGCGTGGTCCCTGGCACGTGGAAGCCCGAGGTGGGATTCCAGACCATGCCGGTGGGCGCGGCCATGGTGCCCGGATCGGCGCCCAACGGCGGCGGGATCGTCACCACGAGCGGGATGATGCTGCCATCACCGGCGTACAGCGTGGACACGCCGGCGTGGTTGTCGTTGACCCAGAAAGGGCTGCCGGGCGCGATCGCGATACCCCATGCATTCTGCGCATTGGGATCGGTGAACGCGGCGCGGCCGCTGACGTTGGAGTCCAGGTTTGTGACGGTGAAGGCGATGCCCTCCGCTCCGACATCGGCGCGAACGGCGCCCGCAGCGCCCAGATTCAACACGAATAATGCCGCGAGATAGCTGGCGGACGCCAGCGTCTTGGTTAGACTGGTCATAGATCCCCCATAGGTTCTGCTGAGTGCCTTATTGAGTGCACTGCATTCGGGGAAAGGTTCTCTGGCCACCGACGTTCAATGGCAATGAGCCCAGGCGCCAGGGACAAACATGACAAGAAATTCACGTTGGGTATGCGCCGCGGCGGCGGTGGTCGCCCTGGCCCACAGCGCCCACTCACAAACGGTTGCAACGGAGTCAGGCATCCTGTCCGGGTCGCTTGAACGCAAACTGGTGATTTACCGGGGCGTCCCGTTCGCGGCCCCGCCGACCNGTCCGTTGCGCTGGNGCCCCCCGGCCCCGGTCTCGCCCGGGCAAGGCACGCGCAAGGCGGACACGTTCGCCCCCGCATGCATGCAGGAAGGCGTCTCCATGCCGGGGGAGACGCCCCCGGCAATCAGCGAGGACTGCCTGTACCTCAACATCCGGGCGCCACGATCAAGGCACTCGCAGAGACTCCCGGTGATCGTCTGGATCTACGGCGGCGGCTATTGGAACGGGTCCGCCGCCCTGCCGCTGTACCGGGGCGACCGGCTGGCGCGAAAAGGCGTCGTGGTCGTCGCCGTGGCCTATCGAATTGGTCCGCTCGGATTCCTCGCGCTGCCGGCACTGAATCTATCTGTACGGTTCGATGCGGCGGGTCTATGCGCAGCGAATCTGGCGAACCGTGCTGAAGTGCACGGCCCTCTCAATGACCTACGTCGCGTCTGCGGCGTGCATGGTGATGGTCGCGATCTCGTATAGCGCGGAGACCCTACAGCAACTGGGGTATCCCAGGCCGGCGTGCATTAAAAACTGTTCGGCGTGATCGCGTCAACGCCCGGCTCCATGGGGCGTTTCTAGGGATGAACAGCGCTTGATCAGGCGGCGCGCTGTACCCCTTTAGCCACTATGGAGAATGATATGTCTAGTCGATCCAGCAACACGGTTTGGGTGGCCCTGGCGGCCGGCACGCTGCTTTCCCTGAGTCTGTCGACCGCTGCCATGGCCGAGACACAGTGGGAAAAGACGCACCCGCGGCGCGACCAGGTGAACGGCCGGCTGGCGCATCAGAGCAAGCGCATCCATCGTGAAGTGAAAGAAGGCGAGATGACGCCCGCGCAGGCGGCAGCGCTGCACAGGCAGGATCACCAGATCCGCAGGGAGGAGCGCATCATGGCCAGCCAGGATGGCGGCCATATCACCAGGCAGGAACAGCGGACGCTGAACCAGCAGGAAAATGCGGTCAGCAAGGAGATCGGCAAGTAGCCGGGTCTTCGGATCCCGTCGAGCAACGCAGGGGGCCTTCGGGCCCCCTGCCCTATTGAGACCCGGACTTTCGCTCCCCGACTGGGCCCGTGTGCCACACCACCGGTTCGATCCGGGGTATCAGGACGCCGAAGGCCAGTGAACCGAGCAGCGCGACTCCGGCGGCAATGGCAAACGCCCAGTAGTACTCGCCGGTGCGATCGACGACGAAGCCGGTCAACGCCGGAGCGGTGACCCCGGCGAGGTTTCCAACCAGATTCTGGACGCCCATCCACTGGCCCGCGGCGCGCGGACCGCCCAGCGTCTGCGCGATGGCAAAGATGTTAGGCGTCTGTGTCCCGTGCAGCGCCGCGGTCGCCGCCAGCAGCAGGACCGCTGTGGTCGACACAGCACTCGCGCACACCATCATCACCGCCGCGATACCGATCAGCCCCGACACCAGCAGCGCTTTTCGCACGCGATTGGCCGAGGAGCCGGCCAGGATCCAGCGATCCGAGCCCCAACCGACCAGCGCCGAACTGGCCGCGTGGATGGCGTACACGCCGGCACCAATCTGGGCCATTTCCTTAACGCTGTAGCCGTAGGCCTTGACCAGAATTAGCGGCAACCAGGTCAGGACGAAGTAGTAGGAATAGGTCGAACAGAATTGCCCGAGGCTGGAACCCCAGAGCGCACGCTGCTTCAACAGCGTGAGGTACGGCAGCGGCTCGCCGTGCTCCCCTCCGTAGGTCGCCGTGCCACCACGGGTCACGATGAACCATGGGAGCAGCCACAGGAGTGAGGCGAATCCGAAGGCAATGAAGGCGGCCCGCCAGCCGAATCTGACCATGATCAGCCCGCCGACCAGAGTGCCGAAGGTCGGGCCGAGCGCCTGGCAGGCCGCGATCACACCATTCGCTCGCCCGCGCTGGTGCTCCGGACAACGCTGCCCCAGCAGTTTGGAGTTACTGGGGTAGGTAACACTCTCGCCGACTCCCAGCAGGAGGCGCAGTGCAAACAGCATGGCGAAGCTCGTCGCCAGCCCCACCAGCGCCGTCGCCAGCGCCCAGATCACCAGCCCGCATGACAGGACGTAGCGGACGTCAAAGCGCTGCGCCAACCAGCCGCCACCGGCTGCAGCGGCGCGTACGACATGAAGAACGCCGAACCCAGCAGACCGAATTGGAAATTGCTCAGTCCCAGATCGCCCTTGAGGAGCGGGCCGGCGGTGGCGAGATTGCCGCGATCGACGTAGTTGATGAACACCGCGATCGCGAGGAGAGCCACCACGCGGAAGGGCACGCCCTGCGGTGCCGGAGTCGATCCACCCATCGGCTCATTTCATCCCTGCCGGACCGCGATGTAGTTCGTCGTCTTGAAGAACTCGTCGCGCTCCTTGTAGCGCCTGATCCTCTCCGCCCCGAACGGCGTGATCCGGTACAGGTCGAAGTGCTGGTCCCTGAAGAAGTACCAGAAGTCCTGAAAATAGGTGCGCGTATCGATATTGCAGCCGCCAAATTCGAACTGCAGCGCCCGCGTCGCGTCAATGCTCTTCCAAAGCCCCTGAGCGCGGCCAGCTCATGTCCCTCGATATCCAGTTTCACCAGGTCCAGCGGCCGGCCCTGCAGCTCCGATCCCCAGTAGTCCTCGAAGCGGATGGTGGTGACCGCCTCCTCCACATCAAATGAAATCCTGAAGTGATCAAGCCTGCGCTTGCTGAGACTCCCCAGACCGGAACCGGATTCATCGGCAAACAGGCGGGCCGACCCCGCAGCGTCGGACACGGCGAGCGGGACCAGCCTGATCAATGGGTCATGGCCAAAGCGGGCACCGAGTTTGCCGATGTTCACGGCCGAGGGTTCGAAGACGTGTATTTCCAGCGACGGATTGGTGTTTCGCAGTTCGGCCGTGTAATTTCCGACGTTGCCGCCGATATCCACCGCCAGCCGGGGTCTGGCTCCCGACAGGCGCTGCAGCAGCCTAACCTCCTGCTTCACGGTAGTGGCACCATACCCCTTGCCCTGCGCCCGGGCCGCCACGCCCTCGATCAGTTTCATGGCCCTGAAGAACATGACCGAAGTGTAAGCCTTCAACATTCGCGAGTAGAGACTATTGTGAGCACAGCTGCGCGGGGATGGGAGTTCTGGATCGATCGTGGCGGTACATTTACCGACATCGTCGCGCGCCGGCCCGACGGGTCGCTCGCCACGGCAAAACTGCTGTCGGAAAACCCGGAACAGTACGGCGACGCTGCCATTGCCGGCATTCGCCAGTTCCTGAAAGTGGCTCCGCGCGCGCCGATTCCGGTCGGCGGGATTGCCCTCGTCAAGATGGGCACGACGGTCGCGACCAACGCGCTGCTGGAACGCAAGGGCGCAGCGACGGCGCTGCTGACCACCCGCGGCTTTCGCGACCAGCTGCGCATCGGCTACCAGAACCGTCCGCATATCTTTGCCCGGCACATCATCCTGCCCGAGCTGCTGTACGCGCAAGTCCGGGAGGTGCCAGAGCGCATCAGCGCTGCCGGCGAAGTCCTCGTGCCCCTCGATGAGCGCGGGACCCGCGAGGCGCTCCAGAGCCTGTGGAACCAGGGANTGCGCAGTGTCGCCATTGTTTTCATGCATGGCTTNCNCCATACGCAGCACGAGCGGGTTGCGGCGCGCATCGCGCGCCAGATCGGCTACACGCAAGTCTCAGTCTCCCACGAAGTCTCGCCCCTGATGAAGTTTGTCTCCCGCGGCGACACCACCGTGGTCGATGCCTATCTGTCCCCGATCCTGCGCCGCTATGTCGATGAGGTGGCCGCGCAGCTTCCCGGCGTGCGCCTGCTGTTCATGCAGTCCTCCGGTGGCCTCATCGACGCCGCGGCGTTCCAGGGCAAGGACGCGGTCCTGTCCGGTCCCGCCGCAGGCGTGGTGGGTATGGCGCGTACCGCCGTGGATGCCGGGCACGAGCGGCTCATCGGCTTTGACATGGGCGGCACCTCGACGGATGTCTCGCATTTTGACGGCGAGTTCGAGCGCAGCTTCGAGACGCAGGTGGCGGGCGTGAGAATGCGCGCGCCGATGATGAGCATTCACACCGTGGCGGCGGGCGGCGGTTCAATATTGCGTTTCGACGGCGCGCGCTACCGCGTCGGGCCGGATTCGGCNGGCGCCAACCCGGGCCCGGCCGCCTACCGCCGCGGCGGGCCGCTGACCGTGACCGACTGCAACGTCATGCTCGGCAAGCTGCAGCCGGACTTTTTCCCGGCGCTGTTCGGGCCACAGGGCAACGAGGCCCTGGATGCCGACACCGTACACCGGCAATTCGCCGCGCTNGCGGCCCGGATCGGGCACAGCTCGGGCCGGGAGNTCANGCCCGAGGAAGTGGCGGCGGGTTTTCTGCAGGTCGCCGTGGACAACATGGCCAACGCGATCAAGAAGGTGTCCGTGGCGCGCGGCTACAACGTCACGCAGTACACGCTGCAATGCTTCGGCGGCGCGGCCGGGCAGCACGCCTGCCTGATCGCCGACGCCGTGGGCATGGCGCACATCTACATCCATCAACACGCCGGCGTGCTCTCGGCCTATGGATTGGGTCTGGCGGATGTCACGACGATCGTGAGCCGCACCATTGAACTGCCCCTCGGAGCCGCTTCCCGGCCGCTGCTGGAATCCGCCTTCGGCGAACTGGCCGCGCAGGCCCGCGCCCGGCTTGCCGCCGAAGGGTTCGCCGCCGCGCAGATCAGCTGCCAGCGCCGCGTTCACGCGCGCTACGAGGGCACGGACACGGCCCTGCTGGTGGACGATGGGACGGAGGTGGAGATTCAGTCCCGATTTGAGAACGCCTATCGCCGGCGCTATTCCTTCCTCATGGACAACCGGCCGCTGGTGATCGAAGCCGTGTCGATCGAAGCGATCTGCGCCAGCGGCGAGCCGCTCGGCGAGGCCGTGGGGGCCGCGCCGCGCAACGGCGCGCCGGCGGCAGCCGCCCGGCGCCGCGTCTACCTGGCGGAGCGGTGGCAGGACATCCCTGTTTACAGGCGCGAGGCATTGGCGCCCGGCGATACGATCGAGGGACCGGCCCTCGTTGCCGAACCCCACGCCACCACGGTGGTGGAACCGGGCTGGCAGCTCAAGGTGAGCCCGCGCAATCACCTCGAACTCAAGCGCACGACGCCGCTGACTCGCAACCCGGCGATCGGAACCACCGTGGACCCGGTGATGCTCGAGGTGTTCAACAACCTCTTCATGGCGATCGCCGAACAGATGGGCCTGCGCCTCGCCAATACGGCCTATTCGGTGAACATCAAGGAGCGGCTCGATTTCTCGTGTGCCCTGTTCGACCCGCACGGCGCACTCATCGCCAACGCCCCGCACATGCCCGTCCACCTGGGTTCCATGGGGGAATCCGTGCGCACGGTGATCCGGGAGAACACGGCACCCCGGAGCCGTGTGATCCGGCCTGGGGACGTCTACATGCTGAACGCCCCCTACAACGGCGGCACGCACCTGCCGGACATCACCGTCATCACGCCGGTCTTTGATCCCGACGGCGCCCGTATCCTGTTCTACGTGGGCTCGCGCGGCCACCACGCCGATGTCGGCGGACTGACGCCCGGTTCAATGCCTTCGGAATCCACTGTGGTGGAGGAGGAAGGCGTGCTCATCGACAACTTCCTGCTGGTCGAGGGCGGAACGCTGCGCGAACCCGAAGTGCGCGCCCTGCTCTGTTCAGGCCCCTACCCGGCACGCAACATCGACCAGAATCTCGCCGATCTGCGGGCGATGATCGCGGCGAACGAAAAGGGCGTGCAGGAGCTGCACCGGATCAGCGCCCAATACGGCCTCCCGGTCGTGCACGCCTACATGCAGCATGTGCAGGACAATGCTGAAGAATCGGTGCGCCGCGTGATTGCCGGGCTGGCGGCACAGGCGCCCGCCGGCCAATGGGTCGGCGAGTTCGCCTATCAAATGGACCACGGCGCACTGATCAAGGTCAGGATTGCACTCGATGCGGCCGGCCGGAGCGGCGTGATCGATTTTACGGGCACCTCGATGCAGCTGCCCAACAACTTCAACGCGCCGAGCGCCGTGTGTCACGCGGCGGTGCTGTACGTGTTCCGCTCGCTGGTCGATGAAGACATCCCACTGAACGCCGGCTGCCTGAAACCACTCCAGATCGTGATTCCGGAGGGCTCCATGCTCAATCCGCGCTACCCTGCCGCGGTCGTCGCGGGCAATGTGGAGACCTCGCAGTGCCTCACCGACGCGCTCTACGGCGCGCTGGGCGCCATGGGTGCGAGCCAGGGCACCATGAACAATTTCAGTTTTGGCAATGCGAGCTACCAGTACTACGAAACCATCGCCGCGGGCTCGGGGGCGGGCCCGGGCTTTCACGGGGCCACGCCGGTGCAGACGCACATGACCAACAGCCGCATGACCGATCCCGAGGTACTCGAGTTTCGCTACCCCGTGCAGGTCGAGGAGCACTCGATCCGCTACGGCTCGGGCGGCCGGGGGCGGTGGAATGGCGGGCCTGGGGCGCTGCGCCGGATTCGTTTCCTGGAAGCGATGGAAGCCTCGATACTCTCGGGCCATCGCCGCGTGCCGCCCTACGGCATGGCGGGCGGGGCGCCGGGCGAGGTGGGCCGGAACTGGGTCGAACGGCGCGACGGGACGGTGACGGCGCTGGGCGGAGCCGCGACCACGCACTGCGGCCCCGGAGATGTGTTCGTGATTCAGACGCCTAGCGCCGGAGGCTTTGGGGTCGCGGAGCCATGAGACTGCTCGTATTCCAGCATGCCGCTGCGGAGCATCCAGGATCACTCCGTCAGCGGCTGCGCTCGGAGGGCATCGCCTGGGACACCGTCCAGCTCGACGAGGGCGGGCGGATCCCGCCGCTCGAGAGCTACGACATGCTTTGGGTGATGGGCGGACCGATGGATGTCTGGGACGTCGATCAGCATCCCTGGCTCATCGAGGAGAAGCGCGCGATCCGGCGTTTCGTGCGCGAACTCGAGCGCCCCTTCCTCGGCGTCTGCCTCGGACATCAGTTGCTGGCGGACGCGCTCGGTGGAACCTGCGGACCCCAGCNGCCGCCGGAGATCGGCGTACTCCCGGTCACGCTTTCCGGCGAGGGCCGGAGCGACCCGNTGTTCGAGGGTGTGGCTCACACCGCCAGGGCCCTGCAATGGCACCACGTGCGCGTCGCCCAGGCGCCCGAGGGAGCCGTGGTCCTGGCAGGCTCGCCGGCCTGCCGCTGCCAGGCGATGCGCATCGGGCGCTGGGCCTACTCGCTCCAATTCCACGTCGAAGTGGAGCCCGACACGGTGAAAAACTGGGCGAAGATCCCCGGCTACGCGCACTCACTCGAGAATATTCTGGGCCCGGGATCCGCGCCGCGTCTCGAGGCCGACGCCGATCTCGCGATGAGCGAGTTCACGACCAGCGCAGCACAGCTCTACCGCAATTTCATGGGCATTGCGCGACGGCACGCGCGCTTTTCCGGGTCGCCAGCCAGGAGCCGAGCAGAATGAGCACGAAGG
>JGI25613J43889_10000052_pt1 | contig 21480 bp, 19 predicted proteins | sample GraSoi_2013_40cm_FD_43889 | JGI IMG/M metagenome (IMG submission 43889) | reverse complement strand
TGAAAAACAAACGCTGAGCCGCATTGATTTGCCACTGCGATCACTTTCTCCAAAAAATCATTATCTTCGGGATGCTTTTGCCCGAGAAACCGAATTAGGCCGATAGTCGCGTGAAATGCATGATGATTTACGTCCTGTCCGAAAATACCAAAGCCATTCATCTTTAAAACAAAGGGCGGCAAAGTGACCTCAAACGACTTTTTACCTTTGCCGTGGTAATTCACTAGGTTTGGCGCCCGAGAAATAATATCGTTTTCAAGTGCCTGCCGGATCGCCGCAGGATGCACGAATCTTTCATGCGCAGCGATAGATACTTGCAAGATCTTTTCCATCTCCCAAGACTTGGGCACGGACTCCATTGCAAACGAAATGAGGCCTCTACTAAGAGCCGCTGCATCTGGGAATTCGAGGTCGTTCCGATAGGCGTTTTCAATGCATGTGCGGGTGACTAACACTGCTGCTAAAGCCTGCGAGACTATGTGCTCTCCCAGATTGCTGAGTTGGCGCAGAGTGAAACACGCGAGCGCAAACAACTCGCTTGTTTCGTTTTCCGGAAAAGGATAACGTCCTGTGTAATCGATTTGGATTGCGAGCTCGTCTTTGGAATAGAAAACGGTTTCTAACCTCATGTCTCTCTCCTCGTTGCAAGCTTGCTTGGCCTAATCTACCTGAGAGCAAACAAATGCGCGGATAAGTTTGCATAGTGCCACCTAAGTATGGGTACTACGGCATCCTGTATCAACCCCCAATTTGGCTTCTTGTACAGCACAGCCACTGTATAAGACCTTACATATTGCTTTTGACAAAATGGTTGTTATGTTGGCTAATATTTTACACCTCCGAACAATTGCTTTAGCATCATTTTCTTCTCGGGGTAGAGGATAATGAAGCTGTTAGCAAAAACTAGGAGAGCGACCTTGCATCCACCAATTCCAAACTTGAGCCATTGCTAGAAACCCCCTATTCTTCGATTTTCTCACTGTTGTTCAAGCTCGTAGCCGTACAGGTTTCAAATCGCAGCAACCTTCGCCTGGCAAGCTGGATTGTAACATCTGTGATTGCATCCGAGATTCTCCGATGCATGTACATCTAGCCATTTAAATTGCCATAAAAGTCTGTAAGCAGTGGACGACAAAATGAAACATTTCCGCTAAGATAAGAAAAGTTAATTCGGCTGTCATTCGTTCGCCTCACGCCTCTGCTGGCGATGGGAATATTCGTTAGAGCCGGTCTTCAACCGTGACGATATCCCCTGCCGCCAGCTTTTTGTTTAACTGGCTATGACTGGATAAATATGTTGAACAAAAACTCTCATGCCTATCTCTCCCAACTCACTGACGCCCATGAGCGCAGCGGCCTCTCATTGCGTGAGGTCGCCCAGGAATGTGATCTCGATCCAAGTTACATCCACTACATCCTGAAGGGCGCACGCCGGCCCCAACGCGATGTGATCATTGCCCTCGGTTTTGCATACCGCCTGCAACGCGTGGAAGTAGACGAGATCCTGCTCCTGGCCGGCCTGCCGCCTATCGGACGATCTGTGCTGCGGGAGTATCGTCAGAACAATCGCCAATCCAGTGATTTGGAAGAAAAGGAACAAACTTGAGTCTCGTCATTGCTCTTGATCCTGGCTTTGGGAATACCAAAGTCGCCTCCTCTCAGGGAGTGTTCGTCCTGCAATCTGCGGTCGCTCGTCCTCGGGAAATTGGGATGGCTGCGAAGGGACTGGAGACGCAAGCCCGTCCACAGACTGTAACTCTACCGAACGGTCAAGCGTATGTCACGGGTCCGGGAGCATGGGCGTGGGGTGAGCCGCTTAGCACGTTGGACTTCAACGACCAGACCAGTCCGCAAAGAGTTGCTTTGTTCTATGCGGCGATTTCTCACCTGCTCCCGCCCGGTGAACATGTCTGTGATCTGTTGGTCATCGGCTTGCCTGTGCCATTGCTCCAGGATGAATTGCAAGCCAAGATAGTCACAGCCGGCTTGAGCTTGTATAAGACGACCCATGAATTCGCAGTGGATGGCAAACCATACAAACTGACCATCAAACAAATGCGCGCTCTGGCCCAGCCTGTTGGCGCTTACGCAGATTGGATGCTTAACGACGAAGGACATGTTCGCCAAGGCGCGGCCAGTGCCGAGGCCGCGATCATCGACATCGGAATGAACACGCTTGATCTGTACGTCATTCAAGGTTGGAAGGTGGCGCCGCGTTTCATCGGTGGGGGCAAACTCGGTATTCGCCGGCTGCTGGAAAATCTCAATCCCAATGGTCGTGACTTGGAAGAATTGGATGAAGCATTGCGCCGCGGCGGACTTCAACCTACCGAGGATCAAAAGCGTGTTTGGCTTGGAGCGATCCTGGGAAACATCGAACGCCTCTGGCCAAGCCTGCGCCGCTTCAACATCGTCATCCCAGCCGGCGGAGGCGCGGTCGTGCTCGGTGAGACACTTCGCTCGGCGCTCGCGGCGAAGGGCGCGGGGGTGTTCTGGCCGGAGAACCCGATCACTTCAAACGTGGCCGGCTTCTACAAATGGGGTTGTCGTGCCCATCGTTAGAAAGCCAGATGGCACGTTGGTGGTCGGTGTGCGTATCACACTGAAGCCTGGGCGCGACGATGATCTGATCAACCTGGTGCTGTCAGCGAAGAAACTGGCTCCGGCAATCCGCGAAGCAATGCGAAGTGGTGTTGTAAAGGATGTATTTGCTAAGACTGAGACAATCCCGGAAGAGCTGACTTCCATCGGGATGGAACTGTGATGTTACATTTTGGCAGTTCTGGCCAGATTGTCACATTAGCTGATTTTGACAGCAACAGGCCTAAGTTTCACTAACTGTTCCAGCTGTCGAAAAGATCGAAATAATCTGGTATTGGGCGGTCAACTCGATGTCAAAATCTCGTTTGTCTGGCAAAAAGGCTGAAATCCGACGTCACTGGACGGTAAATTTGATGTCAGAATTACCTTGCAAATGTCGAAAAATGGGGATGCCCTGTTAAGTCGTCTTTCTGTCGGTCAATAAGTGGCATGTTTGGGCGATCCTGTCCGGCTCACAACTCCATCGTTTTAGAGATTGACCTGTCAGCTGGAAAGAAGAGCTATATCTTGAACAGGATTGCGCGTCAACTATGGCTAATAGGTATACAAAGATTTTCTGAAAGATAGGAAAGTAACCAGGAGGCTCGATCTGAGGTTTCAACTTTGAGTTCTAAACTAGATTAGTTTTCTTGCGGTGGCGAATCGAGCCCCAAATCTGCGTCAATTTTGTTTTTGACTGCCTTCCGCCATTCATTTTCACAAGCCGCAACCAGATCATAAACGTCAGGCACCGCCGCAGGGATCGCGAGTGACTTGCTCATTTTTTCGACGGCTCGCTTTAGTTTTTCTCTTTCAATGTCAGCCAGATCAGGTTGTCGGGCCGGCGGTTCATCTATGCCTTGCTTTGTGCTGAACTCCAATACCGAATTTAGAAGCTGCATGATGGCATCGTTTTTCCGTTTTATATCCTCATCCCGCATTATCTTTAGAACCTCTTCATGAGCCTCGATCAGGCCGGCCAATAACTTGACTTGATCTGCTGACAACGAAATTTGATCAATGTAAACCCATTCCGATGATGAGTCAGTGTCCTTATCTGCATCAGAGGGAGGACTATTCTTCGGTTTTCTTCCTCGTTTTGGAAGTTCAATTGAAAATTGTATTACCCATTCACCGATAGTGATACCTTCGGTCTCCCATTCCTTCGTTGTGTGGGTTTGTTCGAGAATATCGAGCGGCTGTGAGCCGCGCAGCCATACAACATGCCTGGTAGCTTCGTCCCAGACGATCACACCATGATTTTCTAAAGTTCGTTTTTGTGAAAGATTAGCCCATTCGGGAAACGGATGCGTAGAACCATGATCATAACGGTTGAAATGCCCTCCCCATGAAAAGCCGTCTTTGATACCCGATATGCTGTCCATATCACCTGCCTTTGCACTGACTTTTTCCACTACAGCGTGCGTGAACATTTCTTATGCCACCAGCGTGTGCTGGATAGTGTTACCGAGGATTTTTAATTACATCTGCAATTTCATGCGCTATTTCATCGACAGTGAAATCAGATGTATTTCGAGCAACTTTATCTGCAAGTGATGGGCTTTGAGCCATAACTTCACTTTTAGTAATCTTATGCCATAAGGGAAGAATAGTCTGCTCACCAGTCATTTCTCGCGTAACAAGACCATCCAGCTCATATTGTGGCCAGTTCTTTTCAAAGAATGAGTGAGAAAGCACAACAATACCAAAGCGACTGTTTGCCAGCCCAGAGTCGATCTTTCGCCTTAAACTATCACCGATACGCAATTCAAATTCATCGTACCAAACGCGCAGTCCTTCATGAACTAGCGCATTTGCTAATGGTCGAACGATTTCATCTTTGTCTTCAGTGGCGTGAGAAATAAAAACATCATAAAAACTTGGATTGTTTTTTTCTTCTGCTTCAATTGATTGATTGGGCATAACGGGCTGCACTAGACTTGAAAGTGGGCGTGGCGCATATTCAGGGAGTGGTGTGAATGCTTCTTTTGAGATAATACGAATAGATGAGCGGGTTTGCCCTCTAAGCCCTTGCATATCTACTGTAACATTCCAATTTCCACTATTAGGGATGGTTAGGCGCGTAGGTGACTTGCGAACTAACCCGCCATAATATTTATGCTTACGTCCTGATTTGTAGTTTTGAAAATTAGAGTTATCAAGCAAGCGCACATTGGCTGCGCTTCCTGACAAAGTTATTTCAACTACAGTCCCTCGCTCTTGATGTCCAAGATCATAGTGCGTAAATTGCATTATTGATCTCCTAATTTCCTCACGTAAACATCCCAATTTTTCAACATAAACCCTCGCATACCTACACCTGGGTTGTATGAAGGGTAAATTCTTTGAAAAGCCTGCTCTGCCAGTGCAAAATCTTTAGGGACTTTATCAGTGTATATTGCTAAATAAAGCAAGCCGATACTTGGGGAACGGGATTCTCCCAAGTTGCAATGGACAAGAACCTTATGAGAATTGCTCAAACCCTCATGGACATAATTTATAGCAGCATCAATTATTTCTTTGGGAATATAGTTTGGGTTGGGAGCATCCACTAGATTTAGAATCAGTCTATTCCCTCGCCTGGCAATTAGATATTCAGGATGGCTTTTAGGAGCACCCAGTGCAGTATATCCCAGCTCTTGCCGATGATAAGGTTCTTTGCACGCATGAACAACTACCCAATCAGGCTTTCCCTTCACCCTGACTTCATAATCTTCCGCTGTACCTATAAAAAAACTTGGAAATATTTCAATCATAGTTTGATACTCCTGTATGAAGGAATACAGATCTTTAGGAATTTTAATATAAAATTCCTAAAAACACGAGAACGCTAATTATCATTGCACTCCATAGGACAAGTATTATTATCGTTGTGGTGAAAAGCAGAAGAAGAGTTGCTTGCAAACTTTGAGAAAGCTTGCGAGCTTTAAAAACCCTTTTCCACGCGTCTAGCGTAAAACACAGAATTTGCTTAAATAGATTAATCATTTGGCCTCTCATCATCGGATTTGGTTATCTTGAGAGGCATTATTAGATACTTAGGGTATTGTGCAAATGGGAATATTTACGGAGTGTTTCCCACCCCCTTTTGCTTTTCCCGCCAATAATCAATTCTTTCTCTCACGTCTCGCCTGCCTTGAACAGGTTTGTCATTAGGTGGAAATGGTGGCTGTCCATTTTGAATTCTTTTCAGGGCATCCTCTAATAGGATACGCTTTTGTTCTTCATTCAACCTTGGTCGGCAATAACTCAATAAATCGCCAGCAAACTTGAAAGTCGCAGGACGATGATTATGTTCTGGCTTTTTCATATATTCATTGAACCATAAATGCAAATTATATTCCCCGAATTGCTTTTCGAAATTAGTCTTGTCATCCAACCAAACAGAATATTCGGTAAGCAATTCTCCAATCCGTTGATTAATCTGTTTGGCTAATTGATTATAGGAAATTCCCTCGGCTTGAGCTTTTGAAATTCTTTCATAGAAATTATTGGTTTCATCCTGAGGCGCTCCTTGCCATTCTATCAGCGCGTTCCTCCATTTATCTATTTCCCACCAAGATTTTTCAAGCTGTTTTATTGTAGTATCTTCGAGAATGACAATTGCTATCCTTACATTGCCTGTTGGCATTTCAATAGGATGAACCAGAATGCCAGTTTCCGTCTTGAAGCTGAGGCCATACGCATAAAATGCATATGCTCTAAATTCGTCGATTAGATTACCTTTTGCGCCTAACTTCGCGGCTTCTCTCGCTGCATCCCTATCTACACCTTCCATTTCTCAACTCCTGAAATAAAACTAGCCACCTGCTTGACCAAGGCTAACTTATGTTTCCTCCACTATTCTTATCTCATCCTCTGTCAACCCATACAACTCATAGACTAACTTATCAATCGCTCTATCCGTGGACTCGATCTGCCGCTGCAGGGACTCTTTCTCCTGCGGCGTTTTCGCCAAGATGAAAGACGGGAAAAGCGATCGGGAAGCATGGCAGGAAGTCTCGCGCCGGCTGGGACAAAACCGCGTGGAGGTGCCCAACAATTATATCCCTCCTTGTATGCAAGCTAACACTTCGAAGAAGCCTGATTGAGGTATGCCTTTTCAAGTCAAAAATTATGTAACCGCTGCATGTTCAAAAAGATCGAGAAAATAACGGCGTAGCGAAGTATGTGGTTCCCTAATAATATTCTTTCACATACCCATACGCCTTCTCGAACAACTCCTCATCCTTGTGGAGCTTGTACTTCGCCAGGGTTCTACGCAATGCCTTCCTGACCTCGCGCTTTCCGCCATCAGTGGCCTGCCAGCCGTCGAAGCGGATTTTCCGTACGATGTCGTCTATATCGTCCACGATACGCTCGACGACTATGGGTGTGTCGGCATTGCGGGATTGTTCGAAGAGTTCAGTGAGGGCAGCTTTACCGCGGTCTTCATCCTGCTCCTGCGGGACTTCCTTCTCCGCGTTGACCAGGTCACGGGCAAGGTCGAGAAGCGCTTTGAGGAAGGCAATACTGTTGAGCTGGCCGGCCTCGTGCTGTTCCTTGAGTTTCTCAAGCCGTTCGGAAAGTTTACGGAAGCGCGGATTATCCATATGCTTGCGCAGTCTTTCCGAAATCTTTATCTGCATCTCTTTAGCTTTGTGATCCGGATCTTTGGAATTGAGCACCGCGTCGAGTAATTCTGCATCGAGAATAATCTCATCGAGGTCGTCGCGGACAGCTTCCACATGAATATTCTGATGGATAAGTTCGATAGTCTTTGCGCCGAGAGAATGCCATAACAATGCACCTGTGCCAGTGGTGGGTTGAACCGAGATATAGACTTGAGAGAGCCAGCGATAATCTGTTTCAAGGGGAGCAAGGATCGGGTCGGGAGAGACCGCTTCCCACAAACTGGAGAGCAGACTATAGTCGCCGGCAAAGGCATCGCGGATATCGTTATTGGGAAGGCATTGTTGCGCCGCGATGAGTCCTTCGTAGCCGCGCAGGGCACGATCCACGTCCGGGAAGTAAGCAAGGCACTTTTGCATCGCCTCGGGAAGTTTCAACTTTAGACTGAGCACGTTATCGACAACTTTGCGGAAGCCTGCCTCGTCGAATTGCAGTGACTTGGCAACATCATCGAAGACGCCGAGATAATCCACGATAAGACCATGGGTCTTTTTATCGCCATAGGTGCGGTTGGTGCGCGTGATACCTTGCAGTAACGTGTGATCGCGCATAGGCTTGTCGAGATACATGGCTTGCAGAATGGGTGCATCAAAGCCCGTGAGCAGTTTGGCCGTGACGATCAATATCTGAAGCGGATCGTTTGGATCGCGGAAACGGTCGAGCAGTTTCTCCTCGGAATCGCGGTCACGTTTATAGGGCCGATATCGCTTGTCCTCGCGCTCCTTGCCCGAGACGGAGATGACAATATCGGTGGCCTCAGGCGGTAAATATTTATCCAGCTCGGCTTTGTAGAGCAGGCAACTTTCCTGATCGAAGGTGACCAGCATCGCCTTGAATCCATTCGGGCGCANTTTCTCCAAAAAGTGATGAGCAACATCGGCACAGATTTTTTCTATGCGATCTGGCACTTTGACCAGTACCGCCATTCTTGCGGCGGTCTTGGTGAGCGTCTCCCGATCAAAGTCTGAGAGGCCACCGGTGAGTTCAGCGTAGGCAGAATCGATCGCCTCCTTGTCGATATGCAACTCGACCATACGCGGCTCGAAGTGAAGCGGAAGCGTGGCTCCATCCCGAATGGACTCTTCGAAACCATAGCGACTCATGTAGCCATGTTGATCCTCCTCCGCACCGAAGGCGTAGAAGGTATTGCGGTCACGGCGATTGATGGGCGTGCCAGTGAGACCAAACAGAAACGCGTTTGGAAGGGCAGCACGCATCTTCATCCCGAGGTCGCCTTCTTGCGTGCGATGGGCTTCATCCACCAGCGCGATGATATTCTCGCGGTCATTCAACATGCCGCCGGCTTCGGCAAATTTGAATATGGTGGTAATGATGATCTTGCGCGTGTCCTGCTTGAGCAGAGCTTCAAGTTCAGCGCGGCTTTCGGCTTTGACAAGGTTGGGTATATCAGAAGCATGGAAAGTGGCGCTGATCTGCGCATCGAGATCGAGGCGATCCACGATGATCAATATCGTGGGGTTGCGCAAGGCGGGATCCAGTCGCATTTTCTGCGCGGCGAACACCATGAGCAGGGACTTGCCTGAACCTTGAAAGTGCCAGATGAGTCCTTTGCGGGGGCCTCCTGCCAGCACGCGTCGAACGATCTTATTTGCGCCGTCGTATTGCTGATAGCGACAAACGACCTTCAGACGTTGTTTCTTCTTGTCGGTGGCGAATATGGTGAAATTAGCCAGGATGTCGAGAATAATGTTTGGGCGCAGCAGGGACTCGGCTGACTTGCTGATATCGACCAGCCCGCCTTTCCCGATGGTCTCATCCGGTCGCCACGGACCCCATTGATCGAGCGGCATGTAGACTGCACCATAGCGCAGGTCTTTGCCCTCTGTGGCGACGCTGAAAACATTGCAAGCAAACAGCTCAGGGACGAAACGCTCATAATCGTCATGGATTTGCTTCGCGCCATCAAACCAGCTCACGGACTGACGCACAGGCGTCTTAGCCTCGACGATTACAAGGGGCAAGCCGTTGACGAAGAGGACAACGTCAGCACGACGCTCGGACGAGCCGGCACGAAAGGTATATTGCGTGGTGACGAAATATTGATTCTTATCGAGATCTTCGTGGTCGATCAACTTCACGGTGACGTGCTCATTGTTATTCCCAAATGGCATGGAACGGTCGCCGCGCAGCCAGGCAGTGAACTCTTCATTGGCTCGGATCAGCCCATCAGAGCGCACAGAGAGCACAATGGCGCGCAGTTTGTAGAGCACTTCATCGGCGCGTTCGGGCTGGGCCGCGATCTCAGGATTCAAGCGGATAAGGGTTTCACGCAGATATTCTTCAATGAACACGTCATTGACGCGGCGCGGCAGGGAAAGCGATGGAACATAATGCCAGCCCGCGCCTTTGTGATTGCGCCCGAGGGGGATGTAGGGCGCGGTGTCGTCGCGACTCTCTCGGCCCGAAACAGGCGGCGGGGTTACGCCCGTGAGGAGGTTGACGACGTAGTTTTCGACGGTATTCTGTTCGTTGAACATTAGCCCAGATAGCCTAATTTTTTTGCTTGCCTACTAATGTCGTCCAAATATTTTATGGCCGGTTTGAACTGGTCGTCCACATCCTCTTTGATCTCATCTGGCAGACCATTCTTTTGAATATAATTACCAATTGCGTACAGCGCCTTGCCTTTCATAGCCAAAAGAAGAGTTGGATCTGTATAACCTTGCTCAACTAAAAGAGCGACGAGATTTATTGAATCAAGTAGACGACGCCAATTAATTCCCCTAACAGGTCTTCCACTTGCTGCCTCTTTGCTAACTTGATTGAATAAATCTGTATCCAATGCCTCAATGGCAGTTTTTAGACCAGTGATCTTTTTTTCGATGGCCTCCTTATTCAATTGTCGAACTTGTTTAATAACCAAGGCTCCGGATACAACAATTAACAACGTCTGAATACCCTGTAATACAAACGCCCACGCCGTCCATCTTAATGATAGATCGGGACTACTCATCGTCAGAGTCCAAAGATCGCCGAAGCTCATTTAACACCTCCTTGGGAGAATTGTAATGCTGCAATAGCGATGCACTCGGTATACTGCGATCAAATCGCCATATTTTGCATAGTCCTTCACTGCCAATCGAGACCAGCGTGCTCTCGTCTATAAATTGCAGACCGCGTAGCCAACCATCGTGTGCAACGAATCTGCCAAGTATTGAACAGTCTGGTAATTGCCAAAGACAGATTGAAGATTCTTTTCCGCCTGTTGCAAGTATTTTCCCAGACGGAGAAATGGCAAGCCCATTTACACGACCAGAATGGGCCTCAATGGAGCGTACATCCAAACCAGTTTCTAAATCCCAGAGTTTAACAGTACCTGTCCAGGCGCCACTGGCAACAATACCTCCGAAAGGATGCACTGCTAAAACTATGATTGCGCCAGTATGTTTTTCTTCACTCCAAAGAACATCATTTTTTTCAAATGACCAAACTGTGATCTTGTAGTCCGACCCACCGGAGACAAATCCCTTTCCATCTAATAAGTAACGTACACACGAAACTGTTTTTGAAACATGAATGAACGACTCGATTATTTTGAAAGACTCGGTATCCCAATGATAAATGGTTGGCGCCGACTCCTTTTTTGCGCGATGGCTTGTGAGAAATTTAGTTCCATCTGGAGAGAAATCAATCGAGCGAATCCAATCACTAGCGCTCGTCTTTGAGATTATATTGCCGCTATTATCCCACTTAACTAATTCCCCATTTTCATTGCCGCTAACCAAGATGTTTTCAGTAGGTGAATAGGCTAATGCCCATACACGGCTCTGATTGTCTCTAAAAGTACGCAAAATTTTACCCAGCTCTACGCTGCAAATCGAAATGAATCCGTTTCGCATCCCAACTGCGAATTCTTTTCTTGCAGGATGCACAGTTACACATACAGCAGCATTTCCCAAGGCAAGACTGGCTTCTAATACCGCGTTCATCGGATTTATTGTATTCGAGTTAATTTCAAAAGATCCAAGGGCAGGATTGAAGCCAAAAAAATTTCTTTGATATTGAGTTGTCCAGGCACAATCGGCAGTAGGCATATACCCCTGGGCCATATGCGATACCTGGCTTGCATAAAGCTTTCCATCTCTCCAATATTCGACTAAATCAACAAACTCAAGAGGCATTTTCCGTCGTTCTGCCTCCTGTAATAACTGATCAGTTGCAATGATTTGCTCGACGGTGTTCTTGATTATGTTTTGTATGATTTCAAAATCATCTTCGAATTTCATGTTGCCTCACAATTTGATTTTCAATAACGACAATTGCTCGACGGCTTTTTGTTCGTTGAATACGCTGGCGTCCTTAATTCGAGAGAAGCGTATTCAGCAAATCAGTCTTCAATTTCCTTTGGTTCTCAATATGTGATTCTAACTGTCCCTTTGACATATTGAATTCATTGAGCTTTTTCACCGTACTATCTTGGCCCGAAAGTGGCGGCAATGGAATTTTTTGTTTTCTAATGCCTTGAGTGTTCAAATTATAATTGCCGGCGCTTGAACGGATCTCGTTCATAAGGGTTCTGCGCATGTGCCTTGAATTAAGTATCGCTTCAATAAATGAAGGATTTGCTCTGTCCTCCAAAACTCGCAGTCGTATCAGGTAACTTGCGTAAACCGAATTCTCTGGAATATCTTTCAGAGCAACACATCTTCCTACGTAATTCGGATTGCCATTGGTTCTCACAATCAAAATATCGCCGGTATTCAGTCTGTATTTTTCAAATTCAGATTCGCTTACTTCAACCCATGCTAATTTTGATAAATCTATATTGCCTGCTACAACATTTGGAATACCGAGAATTGGAACTGTTCCTTCACGTTGCAACCCAGACTTTTTCGATATCCCATATTGTGTTTCTGTCAGCAATTCATCGAAAAGAGTTTGTCGCCAACCATTTTTGAGTCCGTTGGCAATCTGAGTTTCCAAAAATGATGTTGTTGTAGTATGTAATTTATCCAGCGTACTTTGATATTCTGTAATTGAATCATCCGCGGCCCAGAGCAGGTCAGCGATACGGCGCTGTTCGTCCACGGGCGGGAGCGAGAATATATATTTGGTAATTTGATTGTAGTTAATAAAGAGATTTGTTGAACCACGATTATTCTCTTTTTCAAATTGCCTAAATTCGTTTGTGATTAAAATGAATGGCAAGAGTTCAGGGAGTAGTTGCTCTGGATTTGCTTCAATAATATAAGTCGTGTTTGCGCAAATTCCTTTTCGATCTGCAACTCCAACTCCATGTGGAACGCGAGATTTATATAACGTGTGCCCTGGTAAAAAACACATGTGAAAGGCCGGTCCCATTACACCATCGTTAATGGGTTGCCACTCGGAAATAAGAAAAGAATCATTACGGATGCCGCCACCAGGAAGATAATGTGTAATATCTTCCGATACAGGATCAGAGACTTTGTGTTTGATTTGCCGCGTAACATCGCCAAGCTTGACAGTTTGCCAAGCCTGGCTGTCTTTCGCTTTAGCCACTTTTTTCCTTTGCAGAACCTAAATCATCCAGCATTTCTACTAACACTTCAATCTGTTGATGCAACATTTGACTACTATGATTCCATGCCTTCAATAATTGTTTTAGATTTCTACCACTCAAATCCGCGTCATTTCCATTGATTGCTTTGCTGACATACAAGGGTATTGATAGGCTGTATTGTTGTTTTGCGATTTCATCAATAGTAGCAACTGCGGCAAAACTAACTTCATTTGTAAAAGCATGATATGCCTTAGCTACATGATCTTGATGCTCTTGTCGCAAATAACTCATGCTTCGTTCACGTGTCACTTCGTCCACAGCGTCAATGAAAATCACCTTGCCGCGGCGCTTGGCGGATTTGTTATTTCTGCAGACTACCACGCAGGCTTCCATTGCTGAGTTGTAGAACAGGTTGGCTCCCAGCCCAAGTACACAATCCACCAGGTCAGCATCTACTAGTTTTTGGCGCATTTCTCCTTCTTCTTTGCGAAACAAGACCCCGTGCGGAAAAAGGATGGCGCAACGGCCTTCATTATTATCCAAGCTCTTGAGGATATGCTGAAAGAACGCATAGTCTGCGCGTCCTTGCGGTGGTGTACCGAGGAAATTGCGTCCCCACGGATCTGTGGTCCATGTCCCGCGGCTCCATTGTTTGATGGAGTAGGGTGGGTTTGCCAACACTACATCGAAGGTAGCGAGACGATCTTTAACTGTGAAGGCAGGCCGTTCAAGCGTATCTCCGCGTGCGATCTCGAAATTGTCCACGCCATGCAGGGCCAGGTTCATGCGTGCAATGGACGCAGTCATGTGATTACGTTCCTGCCCGTAAAGTTTCAAGGTGCGATATTCGCCGCCTTTGCGCTTCACTTCATCAAGCGCCGAGATCAACATGCCGCCTGTGCCGCAGGTTGGGTCATAGATCCGCTCGCCTGGTTTGGGCTCGAGCATTTGAACCATTAAGTGAACGACGGTGCGGTTGGTGTAAAACTCCTGCGCGGTATGTCCGCTATCGTCGGCGAATTTCTTGATCAGGAACTCATATCCGTTGCCCAATTCATCCTCGGGTACGTTCAATATCGATAGCTCATGCTTCGAGAAATGCTCCAGCAAATTCTTGAGTGTGGGGTCGGGCAGCCGTTCCTTATTTGTCCACGGCGCGTCTCCGAAGATCCCTGCGAGTTTGTCCGGGTTGGCAGCTTCGATGGATCGAAACGCATTCTGGATGGCTTTACCCACTTCCTTGGCTCTTTCGCGCACATCCTTCCAATGTGCCTTGGGAGGAATGGCAAAACGTTCATTGGCCATCTGCGCGGCGTAGCCAGCGTCGTGGGTTTCGGCAAATGCATCCGCATACTCTGCATCCCATACATCCGAGATGCGTTTGTAGAATAGCAATGGGAAGATGTACTGCTTGTAATCGCCGGCGTCCACGAGCCCGCGCAGAATCGTCGCCGCGCCCCACAAGTGGGTTTCGAGTTCGGCTTGGGTGAGTCGCTCAGTCATTGAGCAAGCCGCCTTCCTGCAGCAACGTCCGCAGCTTTGCTTCGGCTTCCTGAGCCCGTTCCCATGCGGTTTTAAAATCCTCAATTGCCACATTCAAGGGCGGGATGTCTTCCCCGATGGGTGGCAATACATACCGGGAAATGTTCAACGTCCAATCTTGTTCCTTGATCTGATCCAGCGTCACAACCCGCGCTCGATCCTGAACCTCTTCGAATTTATTTGCCCACACTGTAATCTGTTTCGCATGTTCCAGGTCGAGGTAATTCTGAGCGCGACCTTTACGAAACTCGGATGACGCATCCACGATCAAAACTTTTCCCTTGCGATCTTTGGACTTCTTTTTACGAAGGATCATCACACAAGCGGCGAGTCCTGTCCCGTAAAACAGATTGGGTGCAAGCCCGATCACGGTCTCGACCCAATCCTGCTCCAGCAAATATTTACGGATCTGCCCTTCAACTCCGCCGCGAAACAACGTTCCCTGTGGCAGGACGACAGCCATTCGTCCGCTTTTCTCCGCCATCGACTTGACCATATGCTGTACCCAGGCAAAGTCACCATTTGAGTCAGTGGGCAAGCCGGCAAATGAACGTCCCCATGGATCATGTTCCCAAATCTCGCGTCCCCATTGTTCCAAGGAGAATGGCGGGTTTGCAATCACACAATCGAAAGTGGCTAGTCCGCCCGTGCTTGGATCGGTAAAAATTGGGTTGCGTAATGTATCTCCGCGCTCGATGACAAAGTCTTCCATACCGTGGAGTAATAGATTCATACGCGCGACCGAGGCGGTGGTCAGGTTCTTTTCCTGCCCATATAGTTTTCCGTAAAACATGCGCGGATCACCGCCCTTGGAGCGCACATGTTCGACCGCTCCCAACAACATGCCGCCAGTACCACAGGCCGGGTCATAGACTGTTTCACCCGCTTTTGGGTTGAGGATGTCCACCATCAAGCGCACGACGCTACGGGGCGTATAAAACTCGCCGGCCTTGTTATTCGTGGCATCTGCAAACGTCTTGATCAGATATTCGTACCCATCCCCAATGATGTCGCTATTCACATGACTGTTGCTGAGATTCAACGCCGAGAACTGCTCAAGCAAATCCTTGATCAGAGCGTCCGGCAGGCGGTCTTTGTTTGTCCATTGCGCATCTCCGAATACACCATACAAGTGCTTTTGGTTTGCTGCTTCGATCCCACGCATGGCATTTCGCATTGCCGTTCCGACATTTGTCGGCCGTTCCCGTACACGCTTCCAATGACTTCCCTCGGGCACTTGAAAACGATGTTCATCAGGATAATCTTCGCCAAAGCTGGCGACCGATTCTTGATACTCCTCGTCCCACACGTCACAGATGCGCTTGAAGAACATCAGTGGCAGAATGTAACTCTTCCAATCTGTGCGGTCCACCGGGCTGCCGCGAAGGATATTGGCAGCTTCCCAAAGATGTGATTCAAGAGTAGATAGAGTGGTTGTGGATGCCATGGCGATTCTTAGCGGTCATTGCCCCGCTTTTGTTTTATTATACAGCGGATGTTCCGCGGATGTTCTCAAATTATCTAGGCACTTTTCCTTTTGCGCGCTTTGCATCTTCATATCGTGTGAAGACTTGACTACGCCGGCTCTTTAATATCATTTCCCCTTTAGTCTTTCTGTCAGTCCAATATTCGCCAGTAAGGATATCTGGATAATAATGAGATACTCCATGAGTATCTAGCACCATCGTTCCGTAATGAATCTCGCTACCGTTTCCTCTTAAACGTGATGATGGTTGGTTAGTATATACTCCAACAATTTGAAACCCCTCCCCTTTCAGAGAGGGCTGAATTCGGTCGGCGATGACCCAAGAATCGGATTCCGGTGTCATTAAGTGCATTTGGAGGCTCGAGTAACTTTGTATCACCGCAACATAACATTTTATTGGTTTGATAGCTTTCTTGGTCTCAGGATCAGCCCAGTCCGATGTTAGGTCGACTGTCCATGTTCCACTTAGATTTGGTCGCTTGACCAACCAACCTTGAAGCCACCTTTGTCTCCAGAAATATTGATCGAAGGCAAATACAATAAACCCAATGGTTCCAGCCACTGTTCCAAATGGAGTCAAGTAATCAATTGTTAAGGGGACACCCCGTATGAATAGCGTGAGACCCCAAACAATTACAGCGATCCCAAGGAGAATTGAAATATATGCTTTTTTCATGGTCTTACTCCAATAACTTCCCAGGATTTATTTATGAATTTGAAAGCTTGTTCCCTTTTTGATGAGGGAGATCCTCGAAAGAGATATTTCAGTTCGCTAACTTCTCCCCAATCAGAACAAAGTTGGTCTGTTTTCGTATTTGCCCAGAGATAAGCCAATGTGGATTGCACATCTTTATCCCAGGTATCATGGCTGAAGCACCAATTTGGTGCATTCCAAAGAAGGCATTCTATGTCAAACCCTTGTATTGGTTTTGCGGCATCCATACCGGCGCTGTCCATGGTGTTCCGAAGACTCTTTATTGTTCTTACAAGCGCCTTGAAGCCTCGACCGGTTGCAGTGTTTTTTGAGATACCGTTTTCATAGTGCTGCTCTGGCCAATTGGTAATTATCTCACCGCTGTCGGTATGTAGTCTAACGCCGGAATAATAATTTGCTTGACTCGTATATCTACGATGTTCGAAAAAGGGAGTAACATCTGCTTCAACGTGGTAAGTATTCTCGTGAACATTATAAGTTTTATTGCCGCGCTCGACTACTGAAGATCCAAAGTAGTTCACTAAAGCTTCTCCTACATCGTTTTTGAAGGTGGAGTATTGATATGTCGCATCTGTATGACCAAAGCTTTTGGCAGTTATTCCCTCAGGGTAAGTAGGGAAAAATGTATCGTAGCAGAGGATCCCGATATCAACATCACTATCCTTTTTTACGTTGACTCGATTTCGATAAGAACCTTGTGCAAACACCTTAATATTTCTGTACTTTAGTTTATCGAAAGACATTATGGCTTTCCGAATAGACTGCTCTGCGTTTTCACAACGCTCTTGTTCGGTCTTTCCCGGGGGCTGAGCCCACGATGCAAAAACACTTTCCCAATCTATTGTCATACAAACCTCTTAGTCGTTCAGAAACTCTTGTTACTATGTTCAGCTGACTTCCCAAAGCCTAAATCGTTGCTCGCACTCATTGGCGGGCAGTCGACTACCTCCATCCAGCATTTGATGTAAGGTACGCGCCGCTTGCTTTTTTGTGAGCGCTTCCTGCCGTACCATCTCATCTAGTACCCAGATCGTTCCATGTACGGACACATTATGCTTTGCTGAAAGTCGACGCAAACGGGAATCGCCTGTTAAGAGGGGCAAACCCATATGAGATGCTAGAACTAGTGCAAAGATGTCGTTCGCGGCGATACTTTGATTGTGTGTCCAGATGAATTCCACTTCCAGCACTTGTTCACCGGTTAATTCTGCGCTTAGCAGGCCCATCCGCTCCAGTTCGCTTCCATCAGGAACTTCCAGTTCGGCAACAATGACATCAGAAGAGATAAACTCATATGGGAGCGCGAAGAATTGCCTGATGACTCCACCACGGTGCAAGTCAATCAGGATATTTGTATCAACGATAAGCTGGGAGCGGGAAGCCTTCATGTTGTTCGCTGGCTTGTTTCCAAAATTCAGTCAAGGGCTTGCCAAGCAATTCTGAAGCGCGCGAATCCGAGATCACGTCTTCTGCAATCGCTCGTATGACCAGGCGTTCCAGCCGGTCCATTTTTTCAGGTGGGCATGAATCGCCCGGTTCCACGCGATTCCAATTATTAGCTCGGAATAGTTTAAACATACTGGTGACTGCGGTCCTCGATAGGATTCCAAGATCACTGGCACGATAGATCCAAGCCTGCATACTCATCCCATATTTGTGTTTGAGCAAGTGCAGTTCGTAATGATCAAGTTTCTCGCGGTGTTTGCCTAATTCTGCAACGACGTTTGGGGCAGGTGCCAGAAATGCACCTGCAAAACGGTGCGCAGCCTTCTCGATATCAGCGTCACTCCAGTCATCTGGAATCTTCATAATGATATGACCCAGTTCATGCGCGATGCTGAACCTCTGTCGGTCGCCGGGGACACCCTCCCTGACTACGATCACAGGCAAGGTATCGTTCGCATATAAAGTTAGAGCGTCAAAATCATCTGCGGCCGGCACGATCCCAACCTTCACGCCATGGCTTTCAAGGACTTCCACCAGTCCGTCAATTGGATCAAGCCCCAGCTCCCAGGTCTGGCGCAGCTGCATTGCAATCCGTTCGACATCCTCATGCACTTTCACCTGTCGCTTGATTTCAGGCATCTTAAATTCAGACTGGCTGGCCAGGATCGTCTCGATGCCCAAATAGCGCTCCAGCCAATCCTGGACTCGGGCTTGAATCTCATTTTCGTTCTTTTTGCTCAGTGTAGCTCGCCTACGGTAGAGGGGTTGGGATAAAGTGATATTGATCGGGCGCAACAAGTATTCTACGCGTACGCCTAATGATTTTGCCAACCGAATCAAAACAGGGGAACTGGGGGTATCCATGCCCCGTTCATATTTTGAAACTGCCTGTGCACTGACCCCCACCTTTTCCGCAAGATCTCGCAGGCTCAGGCCGGCCTGCAGGCGAACGCTTTTTAATCGCTCTCCTATATTCATTTTTTCTCCTTTCTTGCGTCGGTTTACATTATACAATAATTTATATATATTGTAAACCGAGCTATGGATCGGAGTTTTTTCAGCGAACCCTTCGAATTCCTGGCTAATCAGAATGGACCGCATTTTCGTCTCTTTTTCATTTAATTGGCGGCTTTCAGGATTTGCTGAAAAGCATCAAAACAGTGAAATTGATACAGACGACGGAATTATTCTGTACTACGATAAGTTGCTATTAGCAACTTATCGTAGTATGAAATATTCAGACAATTTACTTGGATTGATCTGGCAAAATTCGGCAATATGGGACAGGTCCATGCGAAGCATGCTCGGCCATTCCCCAAACGAATTTTTCATACGTGTCCCACCAGGCCGGCAAAAACTGTAACCAGGTGACGGCTGGTGGCGATAATCCATTGCGGCGATCGCGGGGATCCACGAATCTGTGCAATGAGGGGTATATGCCGGCCAGAGCATAAAAACCTGAGTTGGGAACTGCTGCCGCTATTTGTATACCTACCTCACTGAGAAAACAAATCCCGTCTTTTACATTCTGTCTTGGGTGGCTAATTCGATACTGTTGTGCCAAATCGTTATAGGATGCGTGACGGATTTCAAGCCATTCAAAGTATGTACGCCCGCCAAATTGTGGCAATTCCATTGGTTGGTTCGTTCGCCAGGCAAAATATGCTAATGGGGTAATTAAGGCAGCTATCAGCCCAAACAGAATTATTTTGAATGCTGCGTTAATGAGTGATCCGATCAATTTCATTATCATAGTTGCCTCTTTCTTCGGATAGTTATTTTCTCTGCAACCTCGGGCGTCTACGAGAACTGCCCCTGAAATTCAGGTTATCCATGGGGCTGAAGCGACGGTGTTTGTCCTTTACATCGCTGGAAGCCAGGTTTACATATCTTTGAGTCATTTGGAGCGACGAGTGCCCGAGGATCTTCTGCAGGCTGAATACATCCCCTCCGTGAATCAAATAGCGTACACTGAAAGTGTGCCGGCACAAATGAGGATGCAATCTGGGGACGCCGGCTGCTTTTCTGACGCGCTGGAATACCTTCTGGATCACGGTGGACGAAATCAGATACCCCTGGGCGCTCAAATACACATTGTCTTCGATCTGGGGACTCTGCGGGTCCGGCCTCTCTTTCGAGAGATAATCGATCATCGCTTTTTTGGCTTGTGAACCGACCGGGACCTTGCGCTCTTTGTTGCCCTTTCCAAGGATGGTCATCTCACCCAGTGCAAAATCGATCTTGGATTGTTTCAAATTCATCAACTCGCTCAACCTTAGGCCGGTATCGAGAAAGAGCATCATCATCGAGTAATTCCGCAGGCTCTCCAACGTATGATACAAGCACTCTTCCAAAACCCTTTTTATTTCCTCCTCGCTGAGTGGCTCGGGCTGTGTCTTGGGCAGCTTCGGCAGCTTCAACCTCTGCATGATGTTCTCGTCTAGATAGCCTTCTTCATGCGCCCAGGAGGAAAAAGAACGAACGGCCCGCCCAAAACCATGGATGTATTCGATTGCAAGTTTTCCATCTCTCGGCTCGACCAGCGGGTGATCGAGATATTTCTTGTCGCGGCTCATCAGCTCCCGCATGAGTTCCCTGCCGTCCTCGAGGGTCATGTCCTGGAGCTTGCATTCCTCCCCGTATGTATGATGCATTTGCTTGATGAAAAGCTGTAGCCGCTCTCTTAGCCATTTGACATAGCGCGGGCTTTTTCCTTCCGTTTCGAGCGTCGACAAATATAGTTGAATCCCTTTTTCCAGTGTGATCGTATTTACCTTGTTCATTCTGATTGCCATGATAGGCCTCCTGCTGCTCAAGATGGTTGACCGTGATTGACAACGCGAAATTCCTTTAATATAGAATCATGGACTTCTTACATTCGCGGCGGGCCGAAAGGTTTTTGGCCCAGGTCAAAATCGGAGGCATTAACGAAAAAAACCTACCATCAGGTAGGTTTTGGTCGAGTATTTTTGCCGATTCGATATCCCTTACGGGAAGTGAACTGCAAATCTTGTGAGCGCGGAGAGATTCGAACTCTCAACCTACGGCTTAAAAGGCCGCTGCTCTGCCATTGAGCTACGCGCCCGTCTTCTGGAAAGCGGTTTGCATTCTATCACGTGAAAGTAATACGGGCAAGGCACACCACATCCATGCAACTGGAGGCAGAAATGACAGATGTTCAATATGTAACCGAATCAGATTTTCAAGAAGAGGTCATTGGTGCAAACCTGCCCGTTCTTGTGGATTTTACAGCAACCTGGTGCCAGCCATGTAAGATGATCGACCCGATTGTTAANCAGCTTGCAGGCGAGTGGGATGGAAAAGTNAAGGTCGTAAAGCTCGATGCCGACCAGAACCCAAACATCATGATGCAATATGGNGTGATGGGCATCCCAACCTTAATGCTCTTTAAAGCCGGTCAGATCAAGGAACGGGTTACAGGCTTTCAGCCGAAAGACAAGCTTGTAGCAAAAATGACCCCGCACGTGTAATAAAATGAGCCGAGTTTACTCGGCTCATTGCTTTATATCAGGCGAT
>JGI25613J43889_10000041_pt1 | contig 26252 bp, 26 predicted proteins | sample GraSoi_2013_40cm_FD_43889 | JGI IMG/M metagenome (IMG submission 43889) | reverse complement strand
CACGCGATTGCCCCAGGGACAAGTCGCTTCGACGAGGTCCCCCTTTCGGGCCCAGGAGAACTTGGTCTTCGCTTCCGGCACCACACGCTTCATTTCGCTGCCGGCGTGGGTGAGGCGCTTCTCCAGGTCATCCAGGCTCGGCACCACGAAGCCCGCAGTACCGCGCAGCACCTCGGCGCGCGGCGGCTCGGCACGGCTCGGCAGGTGGCACTGTGTGCGGCCGAAATTCACCCACATGTTCTCGAGCCCGTTGAAAAGATACGGGTCGCGCGTGCCGCCGAGGCCGACGACATAGAACAGCGTCGCCAGGCGCTGGTCGGGGATCACGACGTTGAAATGTTCGAGGTGCACGATGTTGCCGACCGTCTGGGCGGCGCGATCGTATTGCCGGACTTTCTCGGGCGCGTTCATACCGTTAGTTTAGTCCCTGGACTCCATTCCCCACACGCGGCGCGCGAACTCGGGATAGTCGCAGGCGAGTTGCCGGGCGACGCTGCTGCGCAGCAACGCGAGGTCTTCGGCCGAGGGCAGCGGCGTTTCGGCCACGCGCTCGGCATCGAAGTCGAATCCCGTGCTGGCGCGCACGTCGTCCATGCTGTGCCCCGGGTGCACCGATTCCAGGCGGAAGCGGCGCTTGTCCTTCTGCCAGGCAAAGAGCGCGCTGCCCGTGACGAGCGCCACCGGGCCGCCGCGCCGCTGGACCTCGGGCGGGCTCCAGCCGGGCGCCGAGATGAATTCCACTTTCGGCACCAGCACGCGGCGCGAGTGCTCCTCGCGAAACAGGATCGTGCGGCAGGTGAAATACAGGAACGCCGAGCCGAAGGATCCGGGAAAGCGCCGGCCTTCGGCACGCACCAGGTTGATGTTGGCCTCGCCGTCGATCTGCGCGCCGCCGAGGAAGAAGCTGTCGATGCGCCCCTGGCCGGCGAGATCGAACAGCTCGCGCGAGCCTTCGCTGAACGGATTGCCTTGGCGCTTGTGCAGCCGCGTCACGCGGATGGCACGGCCTTTGGCGCGCAGCAGCTCGCAGGCCGCCGCCGGAATGGGAGACGCGGCCCCGACGGCGACGTGCTTGGCGTCGCCGATGAGGCGCGCAATCACGCCGGCAAGGAGCTCTTCTTTCTTTGCCAAACGTGCTCGTCCAGGTAGCGCTCGAAACCCTCGCGCGTCTTGGCTGCCGCGGCGTACGCGGCGAGATGAGCGTCGTCGATGCCATAGACGCCGACAACGCCCAGCGGCCACGCGCCCTTTTCGGCGCGCGCGATGCCGCTGACATAGATGCCGGAGATCACGCCGGGGGCGAGCAGCTCGTCCTCGAGCATGTCACCCGGACGCAACTCCTCTACCGTTACATAAGTATTGCGCGCCGCGTGCGCGATGGTGGCGAGCTCGCGGCGCCGGCCGACCCAGACGTTGCCGGCCGCATCGCCCCAGCGCGCGTGGAACAGCGCCACGTCGGGCACGATCGCCGAAACCAGCAGGATCGGATCCTTCGCCGGCGAGAACGGGTTCTGCGCCACCTGCCAGTCGGCGCGGCCCGCCACCAGATCGGAGCCGATGACGCCGCGCAGCGGCATGAACGGCACGCCCTTTTCCGTTGCCTGCAGCGCGGTGTGCACCGCGGGGCAGGTGTAGTCCACGACCTTGATCTCGCCGCGCTCGACCGCCTCGCTGAAGCGCGGCGCGAGACCCGCTTCGCCGAGCGACACGGCGCTCGAGTGCACTTCAGCGACGCAGCCGGCGCCGATCAGCAAGTCCGCCGACATGCCGAGCACCGGCACGCCCAATAGGCGCAGGTTTTTCGCCTTCCTTTGGATCAGAGCGCGCACCGCGTCCATCGCCGGCAGCGAGTAATCCGGCGGCAGCGCGATGAGCGCGCCGTCGGGGATGTTCGCGACCAGGGCGTCGACGCCGCTCAGGTGCTACTGCCGCCCGCAGTTCCTCCTACGGTGAGGCCGTCGATTTTCAGCGTCGGCTGGCCGACGCCGACCGGCACGCTCTGGCCTTCCTTGCCGCAGGTGCCGATGCCGCTGTCGAGCGCGAGGTCGTTGCCGATCATGCTGACGCGCGTGAGCACGTCGGGACCATTGCCGATGAGCGTGGCGCCCTTTACGGGATGCGTCACCTTCCGTCCTCGATCAGGTAGGCCTCGGCGGCGGAGAAGACGAATTTGCCGTTGGTGATATCGACCTGGCCGCCGCCGAAGTTGGTGGCGTACAAGCCTTTCTTCACGCTGGCGATGATTTCCTTCGGATCGCGCTGGCCGGCGAGCATGTAGGTGTTGGTCATGCGCGGCATGGTGATGTGCGCGAAGGACTCGCGCCGCGCGTTGCCGGTGAGCGGCATTTTCATCAGGCGCGCGTTCAGGCTGTCCTGCAGGTAGCCGCGCAGCACGCCGTCTTCGATCAGCACGTTGCGCTGGGTCGGGGTGCCTTCGTCGTCGACCGTGAGCGAGCCGCGCCGGCCCGGCAGCGTGCCGTCGTCCACCACCGTGACGCCGGGCGAAGCGACGCGCTGGCCGAGGCGTCCTGAAAAAGCGGAACTGCCCTTGCGGTTGAAGTCGCCTTCGAGGCCGTGGCCGATGGCCTCGTGCAACAGGACGCCGGGCCAGCCAGGGCCGAGCACCACCGTCATGGTGCCCGCGGGGGCCGGGCGCGCTTCGAGGTTGGTGAGGGCCTGCGAGACCGCCTGCTCGGCGTACTCGTCGAGCACGGCATCGGTGAAATGCGAGTAGTCGGTGCGCCCGCCGCCGCCGGCGGTGCCGCTTTCGCGCCGGCCGTTCTGCTCGGCGATCACCTGCACCGACAGGCGCACCAGCGGACGCACGTCGGCGGCGAGCTGGCCGTCGGCCCGCGCGATGAGCACCACCTCGTATTCGCCGCCGAGGCTCGCCATCACCTGCGTGACGCGCGGATCGCGCGCGCGGCACTTGCGCTCGATCCTCTCGAGCAGCGCGACCTTTTCGGCGGAGGGGAGCGAGGCGATCGGGTCGATCGAGGGATAGAGGGGCACCGGCAGCTTGCGCGCGCCGGCTTTCACGATGCGCGCCTGGCCCGCATTGGCGATGGCGCGCGTCGCCTTTGCCGCGTCCTGCAAGGCGTCGAAGCTGATCTCGTCGGAGTAGGCGAACGCCGTCTTCTCGCCCGAGATGGCGCGCACGCCCACGCCCTGCTCGATGTTGAAGCTGCCCGACTTGACGATGCCTTCCTCGAGGCTCCAGCCTTCGGAGCGCGCGTACTGGAAGTAAAGGTCGGCGTAATCGACTTTGCGCACGGCGAGCGTGCCGAAGACGCGTTCAAGCTCGCCCGCCTCCAATTCGAAAGGCGCGAGCAAGGTGCTTTTGGCGGTGTCCAGTATCAATGCATTCTCCGGTTAGCGTTTGCAGGCAGTGCAGCTTGGACCTCGCGGATGCGCGATAGGTCCATTTCGGCAAGCACGACGCCTTCGCCTTCGGGCTGCACGGCAAGGATCTCGCCCCAGGGGTCGACGATCATGCTGTGGCCGTAGGTGCGCCGCCCGCTGGCGTGTTCGCCGCCCTGCGCCGGCGCGATCACATAGGCCTGGTTCTCGATGGCGCGCGCGCGCAGCAGCGTTTCCCAGTGGGCAGCGCCCGTCGGCACGGTAAAGGCGGAAGGGACGAACATGGCGTCGAAGCTGCCAAGCGCGCGATACAGCTCGGGATAGCGCACATCGTAGCAAACCGAGAGGGCGAGGCGGCCGAAGGGGCTTTCGACCGCCACCGGACGATCGCCAGGCTCCAGGGTGCGCGTTTCATCGTACCGCTCGTCACCTGAAGTGAAGCGGAACAGGTGCATCTTGTCGTAGCGCGCGACGCGCTTGCCGTCGCTGTCGTAGACCAGGCATGCGCCGCGGACGCGCTGTGCATCGCCGCAGGCGATCGGCACGGTGCCCGCGACGAGCCACACTTTATGCGAGCGTGCGGTGCGGGCGAGAAAATCCTGGATCGGGCCTTTGCCGTCGGGCTCGCGCACTTTGACCTTGTCGCCCTCGTGGCGGCCGATGATGTAGAAGTTCTCGGGCAGCGCGACCAGCCGCGCGCCCGCCGCGGCAGCGGCAGCGATCAGCCGGCCTGCGGCCTCGAGGTTGGCAGCGACCTCGGGGCCGGAGACCATCTGCACTGCGGCAACGCGCGTCTTGCTCAAGGGTTCGCGGTCTCGCTCGGGGTGGTCTGCACCGCCACCTTCGCGACCTTCGGATCGACCCAGCTGCCGGTGACTTCGAACTCGTGCGCAAAGATCTGGCCGAGCGGGTTCTTGAGCACGCGCTGCGCGAGCGCGGCCGCGACGCCGGCGACCGGATTGACGATCGCCAGCGCGGTCGACGCGGTGCCGCCTAGGCTCGGCACCACGCGCAGCTTGAGATTCTGCGTCTCCTGCGCGAGGTCCACCTGTCCCGACATCGCCACGTCGGCCGCCGGGCCGGCCATGTGGAACTCGCTCAACTGCAGCGTGCCGCGCTCGACGCGCGACACGGCGTCGATCCGGTCGAAGCGAAAGCCCTTGGAGAAGACGTCGCGGAAGTCGAGCCCGATGCGCCGCGGCAGCGCCTGCAGGTTCATGAGCGAGATCAGCTTGCCGACCCCGGGATCGATCTCGAGGAACTGGCCGTCCTCGGCGTTCAGCTTGAGCTCCCCGGAGAGGCTCGGGTAGTCGATCGTCGTCGGGTCGCCGAGCCAGCGCACCGCACCGTTGAGCTGCGCTTTTCCGCCGAGCACCATGCCGGAATAGCCGACGCGGGTGAGGAACTTGCCGGCGTCGGTGGCTTCGAGCGCGAACTCGAGCTCGCTGGTCGGCGTGGTGCCGCCGCGCCAGCGGCCGCTCGCGCGCAGCGTCGCGTCGGGATTCTCCATGCTCAGCTTTTCGACGCGCCAGTCCTCGCCATCGCGCTGCGCGGCGAGCTCGACGCGCCCGAGCTGCTTGCCGCGCAGGCTGAAACGCTCGGCGGTGAAATCGATCGCCGGGAAGTCGGCCGGCTTGGCGGCCGTACTGGCGTTGGCGTCTCCGACGCTGCGCGGCACGCTGAAATGCAGCAGGCGCGCCACCAGCTTGCCGGCGCCTTCGGCGCGATAGGTCAGCTGCCCCGCGGCTTCATCGGCGTCGACCACCGCCGACCAGGCACCGGCCTCGGCGGCCACGCGCAGCGCCACGTTATTCATGCGCTTGCCATAGACGTCCAGGCGCCCGAGCTTGAGCTCGAGCGTGGTGGGCAGCGAGCCCTCTCCCGGTGGCAGAGCCGAGCGCCACCGGTCGGCGTCGAGCGCAGCGAGCGAACCGTAAATCAGCACGCCGGGACGCTCGGGCAGGCGAAGCGACTGGCCGCCGGGGGTGAATAACAGCGCCGCACGGCGCAGCTGCATCGCGTCGCCTTCGCGCCGGCGGTCGATCTCGGCCAGCGCNACGCGCGCGGCGGAAATCACGATGCGATCGCGCGCACCACCCTCGGTGCTGGTGAATTCCACCCGCAAGGGCAGCGCGTCGGCGGCGGGCTTCTCGAACGGTGGCGGCAGGCTGCTTACAACGCCGCGCAGCGAGGAATCGACCACTACGCGCTGCTGCCCTTCGCGCAGGCTGACAGTGGCGACGTAAAGGCTCGAGCCGGAAAGAAAACGGCGCAGCGGATGATCGAACAGCGGCCCGAGCGTCGCGGGCTGCGCTTCGCCGCGCGCCACGAACTCGAACGCGCCGCTCGGGCGCGTGCCCCCGACCACGCTGACGGAACCGCCGAAGATCTGGCCGCGGCCCTCGCGCACGGCAAAGCTCGATTCGGTGAAAGCGAGCTTGCCGCGAGCCTGCTCGAGCGGCGGCAGCGTGCGCGCGAGCACCAGCTCATTGCCCGTGAATTCGTACTCGCCGGCGACCTTGGTTGCCTTGAGCGCGGCGAGCGGCAGCTCGAGCTTCAGGTGCAGGTGCCCCTCGCCGGTGGCGCTCATCGCCTCGGTGAATCGCCCGGCGCTCGCGCGCAGCGGCGATTCCCGCAGGAACCTCAGGAACTCGGCGGTCGGCCCCTGTGCCTGTCCATTGACGAGCACGCGCGGCGTGCGCACGCCGAGCTCCGAGAGGCTCACTCTTACGTCGTGCAGGCTCGCGCCGAGCACGCTGGCGCTGCGCCCGGCGATGTCCAGGCGGTTGCGATCGAACGTGAGCTCGGCCTCGATGTCCTGGATACGCGGCCATTCGGGGGCGTACTGCAGGAGGCCCTTGTGCAAGCGCGCCTTGACCATGAACTGCCCGCGCGCCGGATCGGCGAACGGAAAGTCGTGCAGATCGCCCTTCAGCCGCAGCTCGACGTCGCTCGCGTACCCGGCGAGGATGCTGGTGACCAGCCACTGGCGCGGCCCCTCGCCCATCAGTGCGCCGAGCGGCAGGTAGTGCGCAAGGTTCCTGGCGTCGGCGCGGTTGATCACCGCGGAAAGGTCGATGCTGCCCGGGCCCTCGCCCTGGTAGGCGTAGCTGCCGAAAGCATTGCCGCTGAGATCGGCGTTGGAGAACGTGAGCGACGCCACCTGCACGCTCAACACACCGTTCTCGCGCCGCCAGTCGAGCTGCCCGTCGAGCGTGTCGAAGACCAGGCGCGGCTGCGGAAAGACGCGCGGCAGGTCGATCTCGGCGCCGCGCGCTTGCAGCCGCAGGCGCCCGCCGGCATCGGTCGCCTCGACGCTGCCGGCAAATTTGGCGAAGCCGGGCANCGTCTCGCGCGGCTTGAGGCCAAGATCGAAGAAGCGGGCGCGCGCGCGGTACTGCGCCGGCGCCGCGATCGTCCCCTGCCATTCGAAGGCCAGGTCGCCGAGCTGGCCGCGCGGCTCGAGCTCGAACGCGAGCTTGCGCAGCTCCGCCGGCAGCGGCAGCGCCGCGGCGAAGTGCGCGAGCGGCGCGAGCTCGAGCATGTTGGCGCTCAACACGCCGCTTTCGGCCTTCCAGGCGAGCTGGAAATCCACCGGCGCGAGCGGCTTGCCGCCTTCCGGCGCCATCTCGAGCTTGCGCGCCGTCAGCCGATAGCCGTCGGCGAGCAGCTCGGCGTGCAGGCGGCCGCTGACCGACGCGAGCTCGAGCGCCGGCAGCTCTTCGCCCAGCGTCGACACGACGTTGGCGAGCGCCACGTCGGCGGTCGCCTGGCGCAGCGCGCCGTGCTCGATCTTGCCCCAGAGGCGCAGCGCGCCCTGGCCGCGCCGCAAGTCGATCGGGTAATCGAACCACGGCCGCCATGCCGCGAGATCGGTGTAGCCGAGCTCGGCGTAGAGCTGGCCGTCCCAGCCGCTGATTTGCGCCGCGCTTTGCCCGGTGAGCTCCGCGCGCAGCTCGACGGCCCTGCCGAGCGCCTCGGGCAGGCGACCCGTAAGTCCGAAGGAGTGGTGCTCGGCGCGGTTGGTGAGCCGCAGGTTGATCCCGGAAAGCATGAGCGGCGCGCCATTGCGCTTTTCGTCGCGCCATTCGATCTCGGCGTTGCGGATCTGGATCTCCTTCTGGTCGAGCAGCCAGTCGCTCAAGCCGCCTTCTCCCGAGGCCGCCAGCTTCATGCCGGCGATGTACAGCACGCCGTTGGCGTCGCGCCGCATCGCCACCGCGGCCCTTCGATGCGCAGCGCGTGCAGCCGCAGCCCGCCGTGCGCGAGCGAGCGCCATGAGAGAATGTTTTCCACCGAAGGCAGCACCAGCGCTTCGCGGCCTTCGGCGTCGTAGATGCGGACATCGGAAAGGTTGATCTGCGGCCGCAGCCCGAGCCATTCCGCGTCGATGCGGCCGATCTTCACCGGCTGCCCCACGGTGGCGGCAACTTGCGCGACGATTTCCGCTCGGTAGCGCTCGACCTGCGGCAGCAGCACGTAGCGCAGCACGAGCAGCGCCGCGGCTAGCGTGAAAAACGCAGCCCAGGCGAGCACTTCCAGGATTCGCCACAGTCGCTTCATGTTGGAATGGACGTTCAGGACCGCATTTTAATCCGCAATGTCGCAGGCAATTGATCTCGCATCGCTTTCCCGCTTCGCGGCGCGCGTGCTCGCGGCGCGGCCCGAGCTCGCCGCGCAGCTCGCCAAGCCCGTGCCGTTCGCCCGGGCGGAGATGGCGCAGGCGCTTGAAGGGGCGAAAGGCGATGACGAAGCCGCCTTCAAGCGGCGCCTGCGCCGTCTGCGCGAGCGCGTCCTGCTGCGCGTGATGGCGCGCGACCTCATCGCGCGCGCATCGCTCGAAGAGGTGTGCGCGACGATGAGCGATCTGGCCGAAGCGACGATCGGCGCCGCGCTCGACTGGCTCGGCGCCGCGGAGCTGGTGGTGGTCGGCATGGGCAAGCTCGGCGGGCGCGAGCTCAACGTCTCCTCGGACATCGATCTGGTGTTCCTGCATCCGGCTGCCGAGGGCGCGCACCGCTTCGAAGGCCCGGCGCGCCGCCTGATGCGGCTCCTGGCGGAGACCACCGAGGATGGCTTCGTATTCCGCGTCGACCTGCGGCTTCGCCCCTACGGCGAGTCCGGGCCGCTGGTCTGCAGCTTCGACTTCCTCGAATCCTATTTCGTCGAGCAGGGACGCGAATGGGAACGCTACGCCTGGATCAAGGCGCGCGCCGTGGCAGGAGAAATGAGCGGCGGCGGGCACGCGGAACTCGCGGGCATCGTGCGCTCGTTCGTGTACCGCAATACATCGACTTCGCGATGCTCGACGCGATGCGGCGGCTGCATGCCGAGGTGCGGCGCGACGTCGAGCGCCGCGAGCTTGCCGATCACGTCAAGCTCGGCCCGGGCGGGATTCGCGAGATCGAGTTCGTCGTGCAAGCGCTGCAACTGGTCCGCGGCGGCCGCGACAGCGCGCTCACGGCGCGGCCGACGCTCGCGGTCCTCGACCTATTGGCACAGAGGAACCAGCTGCCGCCAGCGGCGGCGGCGGAACTGGGTCAGGCGTATGTGTTCCTGCGGCGTGTCGAGCACTGCCTGCAGTACCTCGACGACGCGCAGCGCCACGATCTTCCCGAGGACGCCGAAGATCGTGCGCGGGTGGCGCGCATGATGGGCTTTGCCTCCTGGCANGCGTTCTCGACCGAGCTCGCCGGGCACCGCGCCAGGGTGTCAGGGCACTTCGGCAACACCTTCGCCGAGCGCGGCAACGACGATGAGTGGCCGCAGCACCCGCGCCTCGAGGCGCTGCGCGCGAGTCAGCGCTATGCCGCGCTGCCCGACGCTTCGCGCCGGCGGCTCGATCGCGTCGTGCCGGCGCTGGCGAAGGCCGCCGCGGCTACGCCGGATCCGGAGGCGACACTGGCACGCGGCATCGCGCTCCTTGAGGCGATCGCGAGCCGCGCCGCCTATCTCGCGCTGCTCGGCGAGCATCCGGATGCGCTCGAGCGCGTGGCGCGCATCATCGGCGCCTCGAGCTGGGCGGCGGAGTTCATCACGCGCCATCCGCTGCTCCTCGACGAGCTGCTCGACGACCGGCTGCTGTACGCGCCGGTCGAGCTCGCGGGCTTTGCGGCCGCGCTGCGCGAGCGACTGGCAGAGGCCGCGGGGGACACCGAGCGGCGCATGAACCTGCTGCGCGAGGCCCACCAGGCGCAAGTGTTTCGCTTCCTCGCACAGGATCTCGCCGGGCGCCTCACGGTCGAGCGGCTCGCCGATCACCTCTCCGCTTTGGCCGATTTGATCCTCGAGCTGACCATCGAGTGCGCCTGGGCGGACCTGCCGCGCAAGCACCGCGCCGGCGCGCCGCAGTTCGCCGTGATCGCCTACGGCAAGCTCGGCGGCAAGGAGCTCGGCTACGCCTCGGATCTCGACATCATCTTCCTCTACGACGACGCACACGAGGAGGCGATCGAGGTCTACGCGCGCCTCGCCCAGCGCATCAACACCTGGCTCACGAGCCGCACCACCTCGGGGGTGCTGTTCGANACCGATCTGGAGCTGCGCCCGAGCGGCGCTTCGGGCCTGCTGGTCTCGTCGGTCGGCGCCTTCGAGCAGTACCAGGAGCGCAGCGCCTGGGTCTGGGAGCACCAGGCGCTCACCCGCGCCCGCTATAGCGCTGGGGAGGCGGCGATCGGCGGGGCCTTCGAACGCATCCGCAGCCGGATCCTCACGCGCGAGCGCGATGCAAAGGAGTTAGCGCAGGAGATCGTCGCGATGCGCGAAAAGCTGCACGCCGCGCATCCGAACACCAGCGGCCTGTTCGACCTCAAGCACGACCGCGGCGGCATGATCGACATCGAGTTCGCGGTGCAGTTCCTGGTGCTCGCACATGCGCACCGCCACCGCGATCTCACCGCCAACCCGGGCAACATCGCGCTCCTGAAGATCGCCGCGGGCCACGGCCTGATCGATGCCGAGCTCGCCGAGCGCTCGCGCGACGCCTACCGCGAATTCCGGCGGCTGCAGCACACGCTGCGGTTGAACGGGGCGCAGTACGCGCGCGTGCCGCACGAGCAGGTGGCGCGCCACGCCAACGCGGTCAAGGCCTTGTCGGCAGCGGTGCTGCCGCTCAGCCCGGCTTGACCTGGTGCGTTACCTCAGGCACGTCCGTGTCGCGCTGGCCGCGCCGGAGCTTTTCGCGCGCTGCTTCGGCGATCTCGCAATAGCTCCGGCGGATGCGGTCGAGCTCGTCGTCCTCCAGCTCCTCGAGGTCGAGCAGCACGTTGTGGCCGCCCCTCGACAGCCTGATGAGCTCGTCCAGCTTCACCTGGATCGCCTCGGCGTCGCGGTTCTGCGTGTTCTGGATGAGAAACACCATCAGGAAGGTCACGATGGTGGTGCCGGTGTTGATGACGAGCTGCCAGGTATCGCTGAAGCCGAACAGCGGACCGGTGATCGCCCACACGGCGATCACCAGCGCCGCGATGGTGAAGGCCAGCGGGCGGCCGGCGGCCTTCGCGGTCGCCTTGGCGAAGCGGGTGAACCACGACCGGGGTCTTGTCGGCCTCATGTGCCCGACAGGTACAGCAATTTGAGTGCCGGGCCCGGCTAGATGGCGTCGCGCTGCTTCTGCTTCTTCGCGCGCGCGGCCTCGGGCTGCGCCGCCCGGCTCAGCTCGGCGGCGAAGCCGCTCAGCGCCTCGATCACGGTGTCGCGCACCAGCGCGTAGAGCACGCGCTGGCCATCGCGGCGGCTCGCGACCAGCCCGGCGTTCTCGAGCACCGAGAGGTGGCGCGACACCGCCGGCGCGCTCATGGGGAAGTGCGCCACCAGCTCGGTGGTGGTCATTTCGGCCTGCGCCAGCCGGTGCAGCATCTGGCGCCGCGCGCCGGAGGCGAGCGCCTCGAAGATGCGGTCGGCGTGCATCGGCGGAAGCTTAACCCATTTGTTAATCGTTTAAACGGTTGCGATCGCTTCGCGCGCCGTTAGAATGCCGCGCCATGGCCCAAGGAAAGAAAGCACCGCGCGCCCCGGTATCGATGGCCGAGCGCGACGGCTGGATCTGGTACGACGGCAAACTGGTGCCGTGGCGCTCGGCGACCACGCACGTGCTGACCCATTCGCTGCACTACGGCCTCGCGGTGTTCGAAGGCGTGCGCGCCTACCAGACGGCGATCGGCACCGCCATCTTCCGGCTGCAGGAGCACACCGATCGCCTGCTGGCCTCGGGGCACATCTACATGATGAAGATCCCGTTCACCCGCGAGCGGCTGATGCAGGCGCAGCTCGAGGTGGTGCGCGCGAATCAGCACGCGGCCTGCTACATCCGGCCGATCGCGTTCTACGGCTCGGAGAAGATGGGCGTATCGCCGATCGGCGCCAAGGTGCATGTGGCGATCGCCGCCTGGCCCTGGGGGGCCTACCTCGGACCCGACGCGCTCTCCAAGGGCATCCGCGTCAAGACCGCCTCGTATGCGCGCCATCACGTCAACGTCACCATGGCGCGTGCGAAGATGTCGGGCACGTATCCCAATTCGGTGCTCGCCACCCTGGAAGCGACGCAACACGGCTACGACGAAGGCTTGCTGCTCGATGTCGACGGCTTCGTCGCCGAAGGCGCGGGCGAGAATATCTTCATCGTCAAGGACGGCAAGATCTGGGAGCCCGAGCTCACCTCGGCGCTGACCGGCATCACGCGCTCTTCGGTGATCGAGCTCGCCACCGAGCTCGGCTACGAGGTGCGCGCCAAGCGCCTGACGCGCGACGACGTCTACATCGCCGACGAGGCGTTCTTTACCGGCACCGCCGCCGAGGTGACGCCGATCCGCGAGCTCGACGGCCGGCAGATCGGCGCCGGCAAAGCGGGGCCGGTGACCAAGGCGATCCAGAAGGCATTCTTCGACGTCGTGACCGGCAAGGACCGCAAGCACCGCAGCTGGCTCACGCCCGTGAAAGCCAAGGGCAAATGACGGCCGATACCGCCAAGCAGGTCGATATCACGGAGAAGGAATTGCCGCTGCACTGCCCACTGCCCGGGGCGCCGCTGTGGTCGCGCCATCCGCGCGTGTTCCTCGACGTCGCCAAGGAAGGCGAGACGCGCTGTCCCTACTGCGGCACGCTCTACGTTTACAAAGGGGCACCGGTTAAAGGACACTGAGGGGACACTTCACCCCCGTGGCCCGCATTCTCGTTGTCGCACCCAACTGGATCGGCGATGCGCTCATGGCGCAGCCGCTGCTNGCGCGCCTGCGCGAAAANCTTCCCGGCATGCAGCTCGATCTCTTGGCGCCCGAATGGGTGGCACCGGTGGCGCGCCGCATGCCGGANGTCGACGAAGTGATCACGGCGCCGTTTCGCCACGGCGCGCTGCAGTTCGCCAGCCGCTGGAAGCTCGGCCGCGCGCTCAAGGCGCGCGGCTATCGCCAGGCGATCGTGCTGCCGAACAGCTGGAAGGCGGCGCTGGTGCCCTTTTTCGCCGACATTCCGCTGCGCAGCGGCTATGTCGGCGAGTCGCGCTACGGACTGCTCAACCTGCTCTACCGCGGCGGCGACAAGGCGATGCGGCAGCACTACGCGCGCCTCGCCGAGGCACCGGGGCAGGAGCCGAGCCAGCCGCTGCCCGAGCCGCGCCTGCGCGTCGATGCGTCGCATGCCGCGGCGACCCGCGCGCGTTTCGGCATCGNAGGCCGCTATATCGTGCTTTGCCCCGGTGCGGAGTACGGCCCGGCCAAGCGCTGGCCGTATTTCGCCGAGCTGGCGGCGCGGCTCGATACTCCGGTGGTGCTGCTCGGCTCGCCGAATGATGCCGGCGCCGCCGCCGGCATCGGCGGCCGGAACCTCATCGGCAAAACCACGCTCGACGAGGCGATCGATATCATCGCCGGCGCCGAGCGCGTGGTGAGCAACGATTCGGGCCTGATGCACGTCGCCGCGGCGCTCGGCCGCCCGCTGCTCGCCCTGTTCGGCTCCTCGAGCCCCGAGAAGACGCCGCCGCAGCCGGGAAGCTCGCGCGTGCTGTGGCTCAAAATCGAATGCAGCCCCTGCTACCAGCGCGAATGCCCGCTCGGGCATTTCCGTTGCATGCGCGAGCTCTCGGTGGAACGGGTACTCGCGGAGCTGGCCGCGCCATGAGCGGCCGCAATTTCCCGACGGCGCAGGACGCCGAGAACGCCTTCTACCAGGCGCTCGAGCGCTGCGACCTCGAAGGCATGATGGCGGTGTGGGCCGAGGACGAGGACGTCGTCTGCGTGCACCCGGCCGGCCCGCGGCTCACCGGCCAGGACCAGATCCGCGAGAGCTGGGCGCGCATCTTCTCCGGCGGACCGCGCGCCCGGGTTCACATCACCAACCAGGTGGCGATCAGCGGCATGATGCTCGCGGTGCACAGCGTGCACGAGAATTTCTCGATCGAGGGCCAGGCGCGCGGCGACGTTCGGCCTGCCATGACCGTGGCGACCAACGTCTACCTGCGTACTGCGGCGGGCTGGCGCATGATCGTGCACCATGCCTCGCCGGCGCCCGCCGCGCAGACGCCGGCTGCGCCGCGCGAAACGCCGCCCAAGCTGCTGCATTGATCGGTCACCTGCAGACCATCGCGGCAGTGCTGTTTCCACCGCCGCCAATCGTCTTCGAACGCTGCCGCTGGGAGACGCCCGACGGCGACTTCATCGACGTCGACTTTGCCGGCGAGCCTCACGCGCCGCGCCTCATGGTGCTGCTGCACGGGCTCGAAGGATGCTCGGACAGCCACTACGCGCGGCGGCTCGCGCGTGCGCTTCCCGCGTCGGGCTGGCGCATCGCGATTCCGCACTGGCGCGGCTGCTCCGGCGAGCCCAACCGCAAGCCGCGGGCTTATCACTCCGGCGACAGCGCCGAGCTCGACTGGATCCTGCGGCGCTTCGCCGGGCCGGTCGACGCCATCGGCATCTCGCTCGGCGGCAACGTGCTGCTCAAATGGCTCGGCGAACAAGGCGCGGCCGCGACGCCGCTGGTGCGGCGCGCCGCGGCGATCTCCGCGCCGCTCGACCTCGCCGCGGCCGGGCGCGCGCTAGACCGCGGCCTCAACCGCCTGCTATACACACGGATGTTCCTCTCCACGCTGAAACCGAAATCGCTGGCGCAGCTCGAGCGCTTCCCGCGCCTGTTCGACCACACTCGGCTGCGCCGCGCGCGCAGCTTTCGCGAGTTCGACGACACCTATACCGCGCCGCTGCACGGCTTTCGCGACGTCGACCACTATTGGACCTCGTCCTCCAGCGGTCCCTGGCTCGAGCGCATCCACGTGCCCACGCTGGTCATCAATGCGCGTAACGANCCGTTCCTGCCGGAACCGGCGCTCGAGGCGGCCGCGGCCGGTGCGGCGAGCTGCGTATTGCTAGAATTCCCGCGCACCGGTGGCCATGTCGGCTTTCGCGGCGAGTGGCTGGCCCAGCGCCTGATCGAATTCTTCCGCACGTGAAACTTCCCGCAGAGATTTTCCGCACCTACGACATCCGCGGCGTCGTCGGCAACAGCCTGACGCCGGCGGTGGTGCGCGAGATCGGGCGCGCGCTCGGCTCGCTCGGGCGCGAGCGCGATGCCGCGACTTTTGCGGTGTGCCGCGACGGCCGGCTCTCGGGTCCGGAGCTGGTCGCGGCGCTCACCGAGGGCATCACCGCCGCCGGCGCCAACGTGATCGATGTCGGCATGGCGCCAACGCCGATCGCGTACTTCGCCGCGCACCACCTCAACTGCGGCAGCTGCGTCGCGGTGAGCGGCAGCCACAACCCGCCGCAATACAACGGTCTGAAGATGGTGGTCGCCGGCACCACCCTGTATGGCGACGACATCCAGCAGCTGAAGAACCGGATTGAGCGCGGCGAGCTCAAGTCCGGATCGGGTAAGCGCAGCGAGGCGAACGTGCTCGACGCGTACGTCGAGCGCATCACAAGCGACGTCAAGCTCGCGCGGCCGATGCGCATCGCGGTCGATTGCGGCAACGGTGTCGCCGGGATGCTGGCACCGCGCCTGTATCGACAGCTGGGCTGCGAGGTGACGGAGCTCTACTGCGAGGTCGACGGGCGCTTCCCGAATCACCATCCCGACCCGGCCCAGCCGGAGAACCTGGTCGACCTGATCAAGACCCTGAAGCGCGGCGACGCCGAGCTCGGCCTCGCCTTCGACGGCGACGGCGACCGCCTCGGCGTCGTCACCAAGGACGGCGAGATCATCTTCGCCGACCGCCAGCTGATGCTGCTCGCGAAGGACGTGCTGTCGCGCAATCCCGGCGCGGAGATCATCTACGACGTGAAGAGCACCCGGCTGCTGGCGCCCTGGATCGAGCGCCACGGCGGAAAACCGCTCATCTGGAAGACCGGCCACTCGCTCATCAAGGCGAAGCTCAAGGAGACCGGCGCGCTGCTNGCCGGCGAGATGTCGGGCCACACCTTCTTCAAGGAGCGCTGGTACGGCTTCGACGACGCGCTGTACGGCGGCGCGCGGCTGCTCGAGATCCTGTCCCGCGAGAAGGACCCGAGCGCGGTGCTGAAAGCCCTGCCCAACGCCCCCTCCACGCCGGAGCTGCACTGGGCGCTCGCCGAAGGCGAGCCGCATGCCCTGGTCGAGAAACTTCAGGCCGCCAGGCCCTTCCCAGGCGCCGAGCGGGTGCTTACGATTGACGGCGTGCGAGTGGAATACGCCGACGGCTTCGGCCTCGCCCGGGCCTCGAACACCACCCCGGTGATCGTGATCCGCTTTGAAGCCGACAACCACGCGGCGCTCGAGCGCATCAAGAAGCAGTTCCGTGCCGTACTGCAACCGCTAAAGCCCGATGCGCCTCTTCCTTATTAGCTTTCTTCTCTGGGTGCCGACCTCCGCCATGGCTGCCTGCCCATCGCTCCTCGATCGCAGCGTGCAGACGCTGGACGAGCACAACCAGTCGCTGTGCCAATACGCTGGCAAAGTCTTGCTGGTGGTGAACACGGCAAGCCAATGCGGCTATACGCCGCAGTACGACGGGCTGGAAGCGCTCTACCGCAAGTACAAGGCGAAAGGGCTGGTGGTGCTCGGCTTCCCGATGAACGATTTCGGCGGCCAGGAACCGGGCTCGAACAAGGAGATCTCGACGTTCTGCGTCAACGAATACGCGATCGACTTTCCGATGTTCGCCAAGTCCGAGCTGAAAAAAAATCCGCTATACGCCGACCTGGTCAAGTCCACCGGCGAGGCGCCCAAGTGGAACTTCCACAAGTACCTCGTCGACCGCAGCGGGCGGCGAGTGCAGAGCTTCGGCACCAAGGTCGAGCCGAACGATCCCAAGTTCGTCACCGCCATCGAACGTCTCCTGGAGGAAGCGCAATGAAACTCGCCATCGCCACGCTGTGCCTGGTATTCGCCGCCTCCAATGCATGGGCGCAGGACAAGAAGGAGGCCACGCCGGCTCAGAAGAAGCAGCAGTCGCGCATGAAGGACTGCAACGAGAAGGCCGCCGACAAGAAAGATGCGCGCAAGAGCTTCATGAGCTCGTGCCTCAAAGGCGAGTCGGGCGACGCGCCGAGCGCGGCGCAGAAAGCTCAGCAGAACCGCATGAGTGCCTGCAACAAGCAGGCGACCGAGAAGAAGCTGAAAGGCGACGAGCGCAAGAAGTTCATGAGCGGCTGCCTGAAGAATTAAGGCGCTACTCGGTCGTTTTCAGCTTTCCGGAATAGGCTTCCAGCGCGTCGAGCGCGGTCTTGTCGCCCCGCCAGACCGCTTCGAGCTCGCTCTCCATGAGCTCGCGCGTACGTCGCGCCTGCGCGGCGCGCGTGGCGAGGAAGGCGAAGAAGTTGGTCACCCCGACCGACTGGCGCTCGACCCAGACGGCAGGTCCGCCCGCCGGCAGTGCCCGTGACACGACCCCAGCGTCATCGTAGTAAGGAAGGGGCGCGACGCCGACTTCGAAGCGCGCCTGCTTGGCGAGCTCGGCGCGGCTGCCTGACGAGGCGGTGAGCACAGCGCATTCGCCGGCGGCGAAGCGCGCCTCGGCCTCGTTGGCGCGCCCGGAATAGCTGAAGAAGCCCGACTTCTCCCAGGTGGCGAGCATCGAGGTCCAGCGCACCATCAGCTGGCGGCTGAACTCGCCGCCGGAATTCTCGAGCATCACCCACGCCGGCCAGGCGGTCGTATAGGCGCACGGCTGTCCGGCATCGGCGAGCGTGCCGAGCAGGCCGGCCATCTCGTACCAGGTCTTCGGCGCCGCCTGCGGATTGAGCTTCGCCTTTCTGAAAGCGTCGCGGTTGTAGTAGAGCACCGGGCGCGCGGTATTCAGCGGCAGGCCCAGGCGCCGCAGGCCCTTCGCGCCGGCGCGAGGCAAGCGCGCCAGCTCGACATGAAATTCGCTCTGCTCGGCGTTGTAGTCGACGGCGAGGCGCTCGAGCTGCGCCGCCATGGCGGCGTCGAGCGCGTGCCACACACGCACGTCGTGCGCCGCTTGCGCGGTGGCTGCGCACGCGATCAGCGCGATGCCGATTAACAGGCTGCTTTTCATCCCCGCGCGGAGTATATAGTCGCGGAGCGATGGCGGGCATCCACGAACTCAGCGCGCGCCAGCTCGCGGCCGCGTACGCCGCGCGCGAGCTCTCCCCGGTCGAGGCGACGCGCGCGGCGCTCGCGCGCATCGAGAGCTGGGAGCCGCGCATCAACGCGATGTACCGCGTGAGCGCGGATCTGGCGCTCGAGCAGGCGCGCGCCGCCGAAGCGCGCTGGCAGACCGGCGGCGCCTTATCGGCGCTCGACGGCGTGCCGCTGACCATCAAGGAAAACATCGGCACGCGCGGCGATCCGTCGCCGATCGGCACGCGGGCGAATGAGGATCGGGCGCCANAGGACGCCGACGCGCCGCCCGCGGCGCGCCTGCGCGAAGCCGGCTGCGTNATGCTCGGCAAGACCACCATGCCGGACTACGGCATGCTGTCCTCNGGGCTTTCGAGCCTGCACGGCGTCACCCGCAATCCCTGGCGCCTGGACCGCAATACCTCGGGCTCGAGCTCCGGCGCCGGCGCCGCCGCGGTCGCGGGCTATGCGCCGCTGCATCTGGGCACCGACATCGGCGGCTCGGTGCGGCTGCCGGCGACGCATTGCGGCATCTTCGCGCTCAAGCCTTCGCTCGGTCGCGTGCCGATCCATCCGCCCTACATGGGACGCGTGGCGGGCCCGATGACGCGCAGCGTCGAGGACGCGGCGCTGCTCATGAACGTGATCGCGCGCCCCGATGCGCGCGACTTCATGTCGCTGCCCTTCGAGGGACGCGATNTCGCCGCCGCGCTGCACGAGCTCGAGCCGCGGCGGCTCAGGATCGGCTTTCTCGCCGACATGGGCGTCGGCCTCGCCGTGCATCCCGAAGTTCGCAGCGCCGCCGAGGCGGCTGCGCGCTCGCTCGCCGCCGCGGGCTGCGCCGTCGAATCGATTCGCTCGTTTCTCACCGAAGAGATGCTCGACGGCATGTGCCGCTTCTTCGAGGCCCGCTCGTACAACGACCTGATGCAGCTTTCGCCCGGCAAGCGGGCGAAAGTGCTGCCGTTCATCGCGCAATGGTGCAGCGCTCGCGCCGCGCAGTTTTCCGGACGCGATGTGATGCAGGCCTATACCCAGGTGATGGCGATGCGCGAAGCCGCCGTCGCCGCGAGCGCGCCTTACGACTTCGTCCTCTCGCCGACTTCGCCGATCCTGCCCTACGAAGCCGAGCTGGCTGCGCCGGGCAACGATCCGCGCGATGCGCTGCCGCACATCGCTTTCACCGTCGCCTACAACATGTCCGAGCAGCCCGCGGCCTCCATCAACTGGGGGACCAGCAGCGAAGGCCTGCCGATCGGCGTGCAGCTCGTCGGCCATCGCTTCGACGATGCCGGTGTGCTGCGCCTTGCCCGCCTGGTGGAGGAGCTGCGCCCGGCGCAACGGCGCTGGCCCGAATGAGCGCCGCGCTCGTCTTTGGCGGCCAAGCGGGCGGCGAGGAGATCGCGCCCGCCGAGCTCGAGCGGCGCATCGCCTGTGCGGCCAGCGGCCTTGAGCGTCTGGGCATCCGCGAGGGCGACGTGGTGGCGCTCATGCTGCGCAACAGCCCCGCGTTCATCGAGGCGATGCTCGCGTGCCGCAGGCTCGGCGTCTATTACTGTCCGATCAACTGGCATTTCAAGGCCGACGAAGCGGGTTTCATCCTGCGCGACAGCGGCGCCAAGGCGCTGGTGGTGCATGCCGACCTGCTGGCGCAGATCGAGGCCGGCCTGCCGAGCGGCCTGCCGATCGTCACGGTCGAGCCTGGTTGGTCGGCGTGGCGCGATGCGCACCAGCCCTGGCACGGCGCCCCGCGCAGCCCGCGCGGCAACATGGCCTATACCTCGGGCACCACCGGTCGGCCGAAAGGCGTGCGGCGCGCGCCGGCCACCGACCAGCAGCAGGCTCGGGTGCTCGAGCTCTACCAGACGGTGCTCGGACTCGAGCCGGAAATGCGCGCCTTGGTCTCGGCACCGCTCTACCACAGCGCGCCCAACCTGTATGCCCTGCAGGCCTGCCTGCACGGCGCCCTGCTGGTCCTTGAGCCGCGCTTCGACGCGCAAGGCACGCTCGCGCTGATCGAGCGCTATCGGCTCACCAATCTCTATCTGGTGCCGACGATGTTCGTGCGCCTGCTGCGCCTGCACGCCGAAGTGCGTCGCCGCTACGACATCTCGTCGGTGCGCTTCATCTCGTCGACCGGCTCGCCGTGCGCTCCTGAGCTGAAGCGCGCGATGATCGACTGGTTCGGCCCGGTGATCACCGAAACCTATGCCTCGAGCGAAGCCGGCCACATCACGTTCATCGACTCGCGCGAGTGGCTCGAGCGCCCGGGCAGCGTCGGCCGCCCGCTCGGCGAGGGCGTGGTGAAGATCCTCGACGACGACGCACGCGCGCTGCCGCCGGGCGAGATCGGTCTGATCTACTGCCGCCAGCCCGCGTATCCGGACTTCACCTATACCAACAATCCCGCGGCACGCGTCGCCATCGAACGCGACGGCCTGTGGAGTGTCGGCGACATGGGTTACCTCGATGCCGCGGGTTACTTATATGTCGCCGACCGCAAGAGCGACATGGTGATCTCCGGCGGCGTCAACATCTATCCCGCCGAGATCGAGGCTGCGCTGATGGGCATGCCGGGCGTTGCCGACTGCGCAGTGTTCGGGATTCCCGATACCGAGTTCGGCGAGGCGCTCGCCGCTGCGGTCGAGCTGCGCTCGGGCGCAAGCGCGAGCGCGGAGGAGGTGCAGCAGTTCCTGCGCGGCCGCATCGCCAACTACAAGGTGCCGCGCCTCGTCAGCTTTCACGACGCGCTGCCGCGCGAGGAAAGCGGCAAGATCTTCAAGCGCCTGCTGCGCGAGCCTTACTGGGCTGCGGCCGGCCGGCGGATCTAGCGCGACTCGAATTCCAGCCGTGAGCTGCGCGGGTCGATGAGCGGCGCCAGCTCGTAGACATTGCGGTAGCCGTAGTTGTAGAGCGCGATATAAGTCGAGAGATTGAGCGACGCGCTCGCGAGCTTCGCCGGGAAAGGTCCCTCGGCATTGGCGAAGTTGTTGTTGCAGTAGATGAGAACGCGCGCGCCTGTGTCCGGCAGGACGCTGTTCAGCGTCTGCACCGCGATATCGGGGAAGCTGAGATTGACGGCACCTTTCACGTGCAGCTCATCATATTTCTCCTTGCTGCGCGCATCGAGGATCACCGTTCCCGGCTCGCGACTCATGCGGATGAACTCGGCTTCCGAAACGCGTCGCGTGGCGCGGTGCGCGGCGGCCTGGCCGGCGATGCGCAGGTAGCCCGGCATATCGATCGCCGGATTGTCCTGCGCCTGCGCCGTTGAGGCGCCCAGGCAGCACATCAGCAGCAGTGCCCGCATGCCGGCCAATCTAGCCGCGTGCGGCCTCGGCTGCTGTAACGCGATGTATCAGGATGTGAGCGCCGCGCCGAGGCGCTCGCCGAGCTCGCCGAGCGCGAGCGTGCCGGCGACGAACAGCGCCGCGACGCCGATGGCGCGCGCACCGCGCTTCCAGCCGCGCGAGCGGATGAAGTAGATCGGCAACGCCACCGCGGCGACGAGCAGCATGCCGGCGTTCATCAGCTTGCCGGCGGAATAGTTCTGCTCCGCCTTGTCGAGGTGATACCACCAGAAGAGCACGACCAGCGAGACCAGCGTCTCGGCGAGACCGTAGCTGCTGAAGGTCTCGACGTGTCCGGTCGCGAGCACCTCCACCATTGGGCTGACGAGCGAGAGCACCGCGAGCACGACGAGCGCGATGGCCTTCGGGCGAAGCAGCTGTGGATGGATTGCGATGTGTGCTATGCCCTGTTAACCTGCGTCGCGTCGCTTCCGACCCCGGGGATTTTCGCATGCGTCACTTCATGATTGCCGCAGCCGTCCTCGTAGTTTTCTCGGCGAATGCGCAGGACAAGGTCCTGCGCGTGGTGCCGCACTCCAATCTCAACATCCTCGATCCGATCTGGACCACGCAGTACATGGCGCGCAACCACGGCTACATGGTCTACGACACGCTGTTCGGCACCGACGAGAAGAACCGCATCCAGCCGCAGATGGTCCAGACCTGGACCGAGAGTCCGGATCACCGCCTGTGGAGCTTCACGCTTCGTCCCGGGCTCGCGTTCCACGACGGCAAGCCGGTCACCGGCGAGGACGTCGTGGCGTCGCTCGAGCGCTGGGGCAAGCGCGACGCGATGGGCCAGAAGCTGATGACCTTTGTGGAGCGCATGGATGCGCCGTCGGCGTCGAGCTTCCGCATTTTCCTGCGCGAGCCCTGCGGCTTCGTGCTCGAGGCGCTCGGCAAGCCGTCCTCCAACGTGCCGTTCATCATGCCCAAGCGCGTCGCCGACACGCCCGCCGACAAGCAGATCGACGACGCCACCGGCAGCGGGCCTTACGTCTTTGCCAAGGATGAATTCAAGCCGGGCGACAAGGCGGTGTACCTGAAGAACACGAAATACCTGCCGCGCAAGGAGCCGCCTTCGGGCACCGCCGGCGGCAAGCAGGTGTACGTCGATCGCGTCGAATGGAACCTGGCGCTGCGCGACGCGCAGGCACAGGTCAACGCACTGGCGCGTGGCGAGGTCGATATCCTCGAGCAACCGGCGTTCGAGAGCTACGCGCCGCTGCAGGCGGACAAGAACATCCAGGTGGTGAACTCCAATCCGCTCGGCTTCCAGTACATGTGCCGCTTCAACCACCTGCATCCGCCGTTCAACCATGCCAAGGTGCGGCAGGCGGCGCTCGCGGCGATGGCGCAGGAGCCCTTCCTGCGGGCGCAGGTCGGCGTGAAGGAGTTCTATCATTCGTGCCCGTCGATGTTCACCTGCAACACGCCGTACGGCAGCCCGAAGGGCAGCGAAATCCAGTCGAAGTCCAACATGAAAAAGGCGCAGGAGCTGGTGAAGAGCTCCGGCTATGACGGCACGCCGGTGGTGCTGATGAAGCCGACCGACCTCGCCTCGATCCAGAAGCTCCCCGAGGTGGCAGCGCAGCTCCTGCGTCAGGCGGGGTTCAAGGTCGACCTGCAGGCGATGGACTGGAACACGGTAGTGACGCGCCGCGCGAAGAAAGACCCGCCCGCGCAAGGCGGCTGGAACATGTTCTGCACCGCCTGGGTCGCGCCCGACATCTGGAACCCGATCGCCAACCCCGCAGTGGGGGCGCTCGGCGAGAAATCCTGGTTCGGCTGGCCGGCCGACGCCGAGCTCGAGAAACTGCGCGACCAGTTCGCACGCGAGACCGATGAGGCGAAGAAGAAGGCGCTCGCCGAGCAGGTCCAGGCGCGCGCCTTCGAGATCGGCACGCACGCGCCGCTCGGCGAGTACGTCAACCCGCTCGCCGCGCGCCGCAACATCACCGGCTTCGTCACCGGTCCCGGCAATCTTTACTGGAACATCAGGAAGAACTGATCCAGTTCATTGCCCGGCGGCTCGCCGCGACGATCCCGGTCCTGCTGGTGGTCGCGGTGCTGGTGTTTCTCCTCCTGCGCCTGACGCCGGGCGACCCGGCGGCGATCATGGCGGGCGACGCCGCCAGCACCGAGCAGATCGAGCGCATCCGCGCCGGCCTCGGCCTGGATAAGCCGATCGTGGTGCAGTTCGGCATCTGGCTCGGCAAGGTGCTCTCGGGCGATCTTGGCGAGTCGTTCTATTTCCGCATCAAGGTGACGACGCTGATCGCGCAGCGCCTCGAGCCGACCTTTGCGCTTGCCACGCTGACCATCCTGATGGCGGTCATGGTGTCCATCCCGCTGGGCGTGCTGGCGGCGTGGCGCTACGGCGGCTGGTTCGATCGCGCGCTGATGGGCTTCTCGGTGCTCGGCTTCTCGATCCCGGTGTTCGTGCTCGCCTACCTGCTCATCTGGCTGGTGTCGCTCAAGCTCGGCTGGCTGCCGGTGCAGGGATATCACCGCCTGGCCGATGGCGTCCTGCCCTTCATTGAGCACCTGATCCTGCCCGCGACGACCCTGTCGGTGATCTACATCGCGCTGATTGCGCGCGTCACGCGCGCCTCGGTGCTGGAAGCGCTCGGCGAGGACTACATCCGCACGGCGCGCGCCAAAGGTCTGCCCGAGGCTCGCGTGCTGATACGCCATGCGCTCGCCAACGCTGCCGTGCCGATCGCCACGGTGATCGGCATCGGCATCGCCATCCTGATCGGCGGCGTGGTGGTCACCGAATCGGTTTACGCCATCCCCGGCCTCGGGCGGCTGACCGTCGACGCGGTGCTGGCGCGCGACTTCCCGACGATCCAGGGTGTGATCCTGTTTTTCTCGTTGATCACCGTGGCGATCAACCTGCTGATCGATCTTTCGTACGTGTTCCTCGATCCGAGGATTCGCTACTGATGTGGCACAACTGGTCGGTGCGCATCGGCGGCGGCGCGCTCATCGTCCTCGTGGCGATCGCGCTCGCCGCGCCCTGGCTCGGCACGGTGGACCCGACGCTATTCGACGCCGCAAGCCGCGATCTGCGTCCGGGTGAGACCGGCGAGATCAGCACGCTCGAGGGCGACCAGCTCAAGCACCGCTTCCTCATGGGCTCGGACTCGTTCGGCCGCGACATCTACAGCCGCGTGCTCTACGGCACCCGCGTCTCGCTGATCGTCGGCCTCGCCGCGGCGCTGGTCGCGCTTACGTTCGGCGTGCTGTGCGGCCTGAGCGCCGGCTATCTGCGCTGGCTCGACGGCCCGCTGATGCGTGTCATGGACGGCATCATGGCGATCCCGGCGATCCTGATCGCCATTGCGGTCGTGGCCTTGTGGCGCGCGAGCCTGCCGAGCGTGGTCATCGCGATCGCGATTCCCGAAATCCCGCGCGTCACGCGCCTCGTCCGCTCGCTGGTGCTCACCATCCGCGAGGAGCCGTACGTCGAGGCGGCGATCGCGCTCGGCACGCCGACGGCCAAGATCATGTTCGGCCACATCCTGCCGAACACGATGGCGCCGCTGCTGGTGCAGGGCACCTATATCTGCGCCTTCGCCATCCTGCTTGAAGCGATCCTCTCCTTCCTCGGCGTCGGCCTGCCGCCCGAGATTCCGACCTGGGGCAACATCATGGCCGAAGGGCGGGTGCAGTTCGTCGCCTACCCGCACAACGTCTTCTTCCCCGGCGTATTCCTCGCCGTGACTGTGCTCGCGGTCAACATGTTCGGCGACGGCCTGCGCGACACGCTGGATCCGAAGATGGCGAAGCGCTTATGAGCACGCTCGACGTCAAGGGCCTCACGGTNCGACTGCCNAAGGGAGCGGACCGTCCGNAGGCAATTTCGGATATCTCGTTCAGCGTCGAGCGCGGCGAGATCCTNTGCCTGGTGGGCGAATCGGGCTCCGGCAAGACGGTGATCGCGCATTCNATCATGGGCCTCCTGCCGAAGACGCTGACGCTCGCGCGCGGCGAAGTNCGGCTCGAAGGCGAGGAGCTGACGCGCGCAGCCGAGTCGCGCCGGCGCGAGTTGCGCGGGGCGCGCATGGCGATGNTCTTCCAGGAGCCGATGAGCGCGCTCAACCCGGTGATGCGCTGCGGCGCGCAGATCGAAGAGGTGCTGCGCTACCACACCCGGAAATCCTCGAGCGAGCGGCGCGCGCGCGCCCTGGCGCTGATGAGTGAAGTCGCCCTGCCGGATCCCGAACGGCTGCTCGATGCGTATCCCCACCAGCTCTCCGGCGGACAGCGCCAGCGCGTCGGCATCGCCATCGCGCTCGCGCTCGAGCCGACGCTGCTGATCGCCGATGAGCCCACCACGGCGCTCGATGTCACGACCCAGGCGCAAATCCTCCGGCTGATCGTCGAATTGCAGCGCCGCCACGGCATGGCGGTACTTTTCGTAACGCACGACTTCGGCGTCGTCGCCGAGATCGCGCATCGCGTGGCGGTACTGCGCGAGGGCCGGCTGGTCGAGCTCGGCGACAAGCAGGCAGTGCTGACCCGGCCGCGCGACGCGTATACGCGCATGCTGATCGGCGCAGTGCCGACGCTCAAGCCGCACGCGCGCGCGGTGGCAGAGGACGCGCCGGTGGTGCTGGCCACCAACGCGCTGTCCAAAACCTATGTCGAGCGGGGCTGGCTGAGGAGGAAACGCGAGCTGCCCGCGGCAAGCGATGTGACGCTCGAGCTGCGCAGGGGTCAGACCCTCGGCATCGTCGGCGAATCCGGGTCGGGCAAGTCGACCGTGGCGCGCTGCATCGTGCGGCTGATCGAGCCCTCGAGCGGCGAGATCCGGCTCTCGGGGGTCGATCTGGCACGTCTGCGGCCGCGTGAGCTGCGGCCGCTGCGCCGGCGCGTGCAAATCGTTTTCCAGGATCCGTATCGTTCGCTCAATCCGCGGCGCAGCGTCGGCGAGGCCATCATCGAAGGCCCGCTGAATTACGGCGTGCCGCGCGGCGAGGCGCT